>Ga0302319_10001139_pt1 | contig 59542 bp, 60 predicted proteins | sample Bog_T0_2_FD_203319 | JGI IMG/M metagenome (GOLD analysis project Ga0302319, IMG submission 203319) | Peat permafrost microbial communities from Stordalen Mire near Abisko, Sweden - Bog_T0_2 | ecosystem: Environmental > Terrestrial > Soil > Wetlands > Peat | place: Sweden: Abisko, Stordalen Mire...
GAATACATGGAGAGCACCCTGACACGGGACTACGAGGAGGGGCTGCACCAGCATTACAACAGGCAAGGCTATTGGCTGGACGAGCCTGCCTCGCCACAGCACCTTCTGTGAGCTGAAGCCGGCACCCGCGAGGCCGATGCCTGCTGGCGCCGGCCGATCTGAAGGAGCTGTCCCTATGCCATCGACCCTGATGCAATTCAAGGCGCATCTGCCCGCTGAGCTCTCCCGGCAAAGGGGGAGAGAGGTGAGCATTGTCGCAGAGGAGCCGGATGGCTCGCGCTGCGCGCTCCCAGCTCGCTTTGAGTGCGTGGCAGAGCTGGTCGAGGGGATCCTTCTGTTTGAGACCGAGATGGAAGGCGAGGTCTATGCAGCCGTGGACATGCGCATGCTGCCTGCCGGCGGGAAGGCCCCATTTGCCCTGATCCGCCAAGCCCTATTGGGTCTTGCTGCGGGCTCGCCGCTGGGCCCCGGGCCCGCGGTGTGCATGGACCTGCACGGGGAGGGACGATTCGTTCGCTCAGTGATGGCCAGATTGAATGCTGATTTCCATCTCCGCTTTGCGACCTATCAGCATGAGGCTTAGGCCAGCCGGGCTCACTTGGTCATCAGCAGAGACTGAAGCTGGCTCTTCCTGTCCAGTGTCAAAGGGTCATGCCGCACCAGATACAAGAGCACGCTCCCAAAGACCAAGATCGTCGACATGCCCAACAGGAAGAGAGTCTTGAGGTAAGCCATGTCCACACTCACAGCGATGGCATCAGGGGAGGGGCGGCTCATTCGAGCGGGGCGCCCCTTCTGATAGGCCTCTGCGGGCATGTTTATTCCTTTCAGGGCTTTGCTGGCCCAGGCTGCTTGGCCCTTATTCTTGCCCTTTGGAATAAATGCTGAGCTTCCTGCCTATAGCTGTAAGGTTCCCTGAGGATCGATCATCAACCAAAGAGGCAGTATGACGAAGCGAGTTCTGATCTGGCTGGTCCTGGGCACCCTCTTTCCGGCAGGCCTTCGGGCAGCCGAGAATCTGCTGTCTGCCTCGGGTTTCGCTTTTCCCTCCATACAAGAGTCGGGCTCTGCGCGGGCCATCGCCATGGGCTCGACCTATGTCGGCATCGCTGAAGGCTCGGCCTCGCTCCTCTGGAACCCGGCTGGGCTTGCCACCCTTGAGGGGCCCGAGATAGCCCTTCACCATGAATCTGGGCTGGTGGGCGCCACTCAAGAGATCGCTGTGCTCGGGGTGCCGCTGGGATATGGCAATGGATTGGGCCTGTCGGTGAATTATGAGGATGACGGAACCTTTGACGGCCATGATTCGACCGGCGCTGGCACTGGTGACTATTCGGCGCGGGCCTACGGAGCGAGCCTGGGCTGGGGCATCAGGGGCCCGCTGGGCCTCTCGCTGGGCTTGGCGGCCAAGGTCAACCGCCAGGAGATGGCCAGCACAGACTTGAACGCATTCGCAGGCGATGCCGGTGTGCTGTGGAGCCTCTCCCCGCTCTTGAGCGTCGGCGCCGCTTACACCAACCTTGGCCCTGAGGTGAACGGGCAGCAGCTGGCGCAAGGCTTCCGGGCAGGCATCTCCTCTTATGTGGGAAAGTGCGCGGACTACCAATGGCTGTTCGCCCTCTCGGGCGAGGCGCTGACACGCAGCACGGACAGCGTGCACCTGGGCGTGGAGCACACGCTCTACCACCTCCTGGCGCTGAGAGCGGGCTATGCCTTCGATGTCTCCTCCCCTGGGACCGCGGGGAGCCTTGAAGGCTGGACCTTTGGCGGCGGGCTCATCATCAAGCACGGCCTCAGCATCGACTATGCCTTCGTGCCGCTGGCCGACTTGGGCAACACCCAGCGGGTCAGCTTGACCTATGACTTTGGCGAGGCCCCGTGCAAGCCCACGCCCGCGCCCACCAGGGCCCGGACTGACCCGCCCCCCCCCACGCCGGCCCCGACCCTTGCGCCAACGCCTGCCGCCACGCGCGCGCCCTCGCCGGAGGCCGCCCGCCCGGTGCCAGTGGTCCTCCCGCTGGCTTGGACCCGGTACGTGGTCAAGAAGGGCGACAGCCTCTGGAAGATCTCTGGCGAGAATGCGGTGCTCGGAGACTCATTCTACTGGCCGCTGATCTTCAAGGTGAACCGCGACCAGATCAGCGACCCCGACGAGATCGAGATCGGACAGGACCTCAGGTTCAGCGCCAACAACACGCAAGAAGAGATCGGCGATGCCGTGAAAAAGGCGGCAGAGACCCCGCGCTTCGCCCCGCACACCACGACCCGCGATGCGCTCACAGAGAAGTATTGACCGATCGGCGGCTTGCCGTGCGGTCCCGCGAACTCGACCATCAACCAAAGAGGCAGTATGACGAAGCGTGTGCTGACATTGATGTTGCTGGGAATTCTCTCCCCAGCAGGCCTTTGGGCGGCGGCAGACCCGCTGCCTGGGGCTGGCTTCGCCTTCCCCTCCATCATGGAATCAGGCTCGGCCCGGGCCATCGCCATGGGCTCAACCTATGTGGGCATCGCAGAAGGCTCGGCAGCGCTCTTGTGGAACCCCGCCGGGCTCGCCTTGCTGCAAGACCCGGAGATCGCCCTGCATCATGAGTCGGGGCTGGTCGGCTCCACGCAAGAGATAGCGGTTCTTGGCGAGCCATTAGGGAATGGCAATGGCTTGGGCTTGTCCTTGAACTACGAGGACAATGGCACCTTTGATGGCCATGACTCGCTGGGAGCCGGGACAGGTGATTACTCGGCGCGGTCATACGGCGCGAGCCTGGGCTGGGGCATCAGGGCTCCGCTCGGCTTATCCTTGGGCTTGGCGGTCAAAGCCAATCGCCAAGAGCTGGCAAACACCGACCTGAACTCATTCGCCGGCGATGCCGGCATATTGTGGAGCCGCTGCCCTCTGCTCAGCGTGGGCGCCGCCTACAGCAACCTTGGGCCGAGCGTGGATGGCCAGCAGCTGTCGCAGGGCTTCAGGGCTGGCGTCTCCTCTTACCTGGGCAAAGGCGAGGACTACCAATGGCTGTTCGCGCTCTCAGGGGAGGCTCTGACCGGCGATGCCAGCAGCGTGCACCTGGGCGTGGAGCACACGCTGTATCAGCTGCTGGCCCTGCGCGCGGGCTATGCGTTCAATGTGCCGTCCGCTGGCACCGCGGGCGACCTGGAGGGCTGGAGCTTCGGCGGCGGCCTCATCATCCGCAGGCTCAGCCTCGATTACGCCTTTGTGCCCCTGGCTGGCATTGGCAACACGCAGCGGCTCAGCTTGACCTATGGCTTTGGAGCATACGCTGGGCAGCCGATGACTGAGACCGCTTCGGCTGGCAACGCTGTCAAGCCCATAACCGCGCCCTTAGCGCAGAATGAATCCAGCCCCATCCTGGCGCTCACCGATGCCGACTTCAGGCAGGCTCATGCTGGCCAGCCAGAGGAGATGCTCACCCTTGCTGCGCGCCTGCGGATCTATCAAGCGCTCACCCAGGTCACCGGGAAGCCCGGAGCTTCCCTGCATGTGAATGGCTATTCCGCGCTGGCTGGCCAATCAGATGCGCCATCCAGCGTGCTGGCCATGAAGACAATGGGTGATTCACGCTCTGGTTTGGTGCGCGCCTACCTGATGGCAAAGATGCCTGCTGCCCGCGTCACAAGCCTGGCTGCGGGCGGTCCGGAAGTGGCCTCAGCGGAGAATGTGTTCAGGATCTGGCTGCGATAGCTGAGCAGCGCATGGTTGGCTCGATATTCGCAGGCTGCCCTATGGAGATTCCATCATGAAAATGAATCCGCTGGCTTTATTCGCGCTGCTCGCCCTTGCAGCTGGCGCCTCCTCCCCTTTGTTGGCGGGCACGGGCTCGCTCAGCCCCATGGCGCCCGCAAGCCCAGAAGGCCAGCCCGCGGGCCCTCCGACCTCCACAAGCTTGCCCAATGCGATCGCCAATCTCAGCGGCTCGCCCACAGCAGGCGTGGTGCCGCCCAATGGGCCCGCATCCTACGGCAGCGTCACGGGGACACTGATGGCCGCTGGGAGCGCGGCGGGCACGGCTGGCTCTGCGCTCGGCCTCAGCAACACCCCTGGCTCTGCTCAAGGCCTCAGCAGGACTGCCAATGCCTTCAGGCACCACAAGCGATTCCGCGCGGCACATGCAAGCCTCAGCGGCACCTCCGGCAGCTTCGCGGGCGCTAGCGGCACGCCCGCATCCATGGCCGGCGGCATCGCGCCTCAGGGCTCGCCTAGCCCTCAAAACCTTGTGACCCCTCAAAACCTTCAAAGTCGCCCAAGCCCTATCAACATACCGCGCTAGCACGAGTTATCCGCATAACGACCGGTTTGTTTCTCACACGCATTTTTGGAGCCCTCATCATGAAGAAGCATCCCTACGTCGCTCTTGTGCTGCTAGCCCTCTTTGCCGGGGCCACGGGTCGGGCCATGGCGGCCAGTAACACGGCCAGTCCCACGCCTTCGCCAACGCAGACCCCTGGGGCCAGCGTTGCGGCCCTAGACCTTCAAGGGGCCTGCAGCTTCGCGGTCCTGGGGAGCTCGGGGATAGCCAAGAACGGGACCAGCAACATCACCGGGAACGTGGGCAGCTATCCCACGGCTTCGGAGAGCGGAACGGGATCGATGGTCATAGGCGGGGGCGCTGACCATGGCGCTGATGGCGCCTCGTCCGCCGCGCAGAGCGGCTTGACAGCGGCTTATGGGGACGGGTCCACGCGGCCGGGCACCACCATCGGCGGCGCGCTAGAAGGGGATGGCACGATCTATCCGGGCGTCTACACCTCCTTGTCAGGGGCTTTCACCCTGGCAGCGGCCGACACCCTCACCCTGGATGGCAACGGGGACACCAGCTCGGTGTTCATCTTTCAGACCACTGCGGCGATGACCACGGGCGCCAGCACCATCATCTCGCTGGTCAATGGCGCGCAGGCGCAGAACGTGTTCTGGGTGATCGGCAGCGATGCCACCTTGGGCGCGAGCAGCACCTTCAGCGGAACGATCTTGGCCGCTGGCGCGGTCACCGTGGGCGCCAATGCCGCGGTCACTGGCCGCCTCTTGGCGGAGGGCGGCCTGGTCACCCTTGACTCGGACACCATCACCAATAGCTTCGCCTGCGCAGGCGGCAGCCCCACCTTCACACCCACCCTTGGCGGCAGCATCACCTATTCGCCCACCCCCGCGGCCAGCGGCAGCGTGACCAGCAGCCCCACGCCCACCGACAGCGGCAGCGTGACCAGCAGCTCCACGCCCACCGACAGTGGCAGCACCACAGCCAGCTCCACGCCCACTGACAGTGGCAGCACCACAGCCACCTTCACGCCCAGCATCACGGTCTCTCCCACCACCGGACCCAGCCCGGTCAGCCCGCTCCCTGTGTCCTTGCAGGGCGCTGATGGCTACTCCATCCTGGCTGGCAGCGGCATCACCAACACCGGAGCCAGCAGCAGCAGCGGCTATGTGGGCACCTTCCCCACGGCCAGCGAGACCGGATTCGGCAGCTTGAACCAGGCTTGCACCAACTATGCCGGGGGCACCTTCACCCAGAGCGCCAAGACCGACCTGAACACAGCCTACCTGGATGCGCAGGGCAGGACTGCCACCGCCCAAGTGGGCACTGAGCTGGGCGGCACGACGCTCCCCACCGGAGTCTACGACTCTGCGGCCGGCACCTTTGGCATCACCGGCACGCTGACCCTGGATGGCGGCGGCAACACGAATTCCGTCTTCATCTTCCAGGCAGCCAGCACCTTGATCACGGCCAACAACAGCGTGGTGCTGCTGACCAATGGGGCGCAAGCCAAGAATGTGTTCTGGGCAGTGGGCAGCTCGGCGACCCTGGGGACTGGGTCGACCTTTGTCGGCACCATCCTGGCCTACACCGCCATCACGGTGAACACGGGCTGCAACATCACTGGCAGGCTCTTGGCCCTGAACGCCGCTGTCACTGTGGACAGCAGTAGCATCAACACGGCCAGCGTCAGCCAAGCCCCCTGCAACACCGTGACCGCAACCTCCAGCCCCACTCCCGGCGGCAGCACCACGGCCTCGCCTTCGCCCACGGCCGGCGGCAGCACCACCTCATCGCCCACGCCCACGGCCGGCGGCAGCACCACCTCGTCGCCCACGCCCACGGCCGGCGGCAGCACCACCTCATCGCCCTCGCCCACGGCCGGTGGCAGCACTGCCACCAGCACGCACACGCCCGCGCCTGGCAGCACCTTCACCAGCACACGGACGCCCACGCCCGGGAGCAGCGTCACGGCCCTGGCCAGCCACACGGCCGGCCCTGCGCCGGCAGCCTGGCCCAACTCCTACTTCTATCCCTCGCCGGCCAAGGGTGATGCGGGCGCAGTGGCCTATGACCTTCGGCAGGCAGGGGTGGTGACACTCAGGGTCTACAACCAGACCGGCCGGCTCGTGGACACCGTCCATGATTCCAAGCCCGCAGGTTGGCAGGCCAGCAGGGTGAACGTGAGCAGATTCGCTTCAGGCGTCTACTACTACATCCTCTACCTGCAATACAGCGCCGACGGCACCTCAGAGACCCAGGCACCGCGCAAGTTCGTCGTGGCCCATTGACGGCATCTTGAGCGGGCAGGGGATTGGAGCGCGGCGGAACCCTCTAAGGAGCCCAAGTGAACCCCCGGGACATAGCGATCTTTCAAGTCTTGGCAGGACTTTTCGTCCTCAGCGTCATGGCATTGGCCTTCATGGCTTGGCGCTTTTTGAGGGGCTTGGAGGAGGCTCGCGCCAAGCTCCTCGCCATGGCCGCCAGCCTGCAGCGCGACATTGAGCCCATCTTGACTGACCTGCGGATAGGCACGGCGGAATTCAGGCTGCTCGGCGAGCGCGCCCGCCGCGGCAGCGACCGGCTGCTCGAGCTGAGCGGCCAGCTGGGCCAGCTGACCTCCTTCGGCAAATCTGGCGTGAGGGGGCTCTGGGCCTTGCTGGCCCAGACCGCCAGCGCCTTTCTGAACAAATAGGAGACCATCATGAGCAATGACAATTCCAGTTCTTCAAGCACAGGGACGGTGCTGCTGGCCTTCGCAGGAGGCGCGCTCTTGGGCGCCGGCCTGGCCCTGCTCTTCGCCCCCCAATCTGGCCGCAGGACCCGCCGCCAGATAGGGGACCTAGCCGGCGATGCTGAGGAGTACGCTGCCGACCTGCTCCACGATGCCGCTGAGGGCCTCAAGAAGGCCCGCCAGCGCTGCGAGCACGGGCTTGAGCAGGCCAAGGAGTTCTGCGAGGACAGGAAGAGCCAGGCGGCCGCAGCGGATGACGCCCGCCGCTGAGCCGCCCCAACCGGAGAGGGACCATGCTCTACACCATCGCCATTGTCTTGATCATCCTGTGGCTGCTGGGCTTCGTCACCTCGCACACCATGGGGGGCTTCATCCATGTGCTGCTGATCGTGGCGCTCATCGTGGTGCTGGTGCGGCTCATCTCTGGCCGCCGGGACTAGGGGCCCAAAGCTCCGCAAAGACCATCAAACACAAAAAACCCAGCCTTTCGGCTGGGTTTTTTGATTTGGGTGCGGGGGCAGGACTTGAACCTGCAACCTTTGGGTTATGAGCCCAACGAGCTACCATTGCTCCACCCCGCGTCACAACTGCTCGAATTTTCAAGGATCTGCCGAGGGCCGGAATCGAACCGGCACGGCCCTTTCGGGCCAGCGGATTTTAAGTCCGCTGCGTCTGCCAATTCCGCCACCCCGGCGCGCATCGCGCTGGCTGAATTTTCCTGATGCTTAGAGCCCCTCAGGTGCTGTATTATTAGCATTCATGCTTGTGCTTGTCAAGCAAGCACGCAAATAACCGCATCCAGCGCACTTACGGAGCAAGACCCATGAGCAGCCAGGTTTCACGCCTCGCCAGCCAGATACAGCCCTCGCCCACCCTCGCCATTGACGCCAAGGCCAAGAAGATGAAGGCCGAGGGCATCGATGTCGTGGGCTTCGGCGCCGGGGAGCCCGATTTCGACACGCCCGGCTTCATCAAGCAGGCCGCCATCGATGCCATCAACAAGGGCTTCACCAAGTACACCCCGGCCGCCGGCACCGAGGAGCTGCGCCAGGCCGTGGCCGCCTACTGGAAGAAGTGGAACGGGCTGGACTATGATTTCAAGCAGGTGGTGGTCAGCTGCGGGGCCAAGCACAGCATCACCAATGTGGCCCTGGCCACCCTCAACCCTGGCGACGAGGCCATCATCCCCGCGCCCTACTGGGTGAGCTATCCTGAGATCGTCAAGATGGCGGGCGCAGCTCCGGTCATCCTGCCCACGCGCGAAGAGGACGATTATCTTGTGGATCCGGCGGCGCTGGACAAGGCCATCACGCCCCGCACCAAGCTCTTCATCCTCTGCAGCCCCAGCAACCCCACCGGCTCGGTCTACAGCCTTGAGCGCCTGAAGGCCGTGGCCGAGGTGCTGGCCAAGCACGGCATCCTGACCCTCTCGGACGAGATCTACGACCGCCTGCTCTATGCCGGCGCCAAGCACACCAGCCTGGCCACCCTGCCGGGCATGAAGGACCTGGTGGTCACGGTCAATGGCACCAGCAAGACCTTTGCCATGACCGGCTGGCGCATCGGCTATGCCGCCGGGCCCCAGGCCATCATGTCGGCCATCGCGAACATCCAGTCGCATGCCACCAGCAACCCCACCAGCATCGCGCAGAAGGCCGCCCTGGCCGCCCTCAACGGGCCCAGCGATGAGATCGAGGCCATGCGCGCCGAGTTCGACAAGCGCCGCCAGGTGCTGGTGAAGGGCCTCAATGCCATCCCCGGCATCCGCTGCCCCGAGCCCAAGGGCGCCTTCTATGTGTTCCCCAGCATCCAGGGCCTGCTGGGCCGCTCCCTGGCGGGCAAGAAGATAGAGGGCTCGGCCGGCTTCGCCGCCGCCCTCTTGGAGGACAGCCAGGTGGCCCTGGTACCCGGCGCCGATTTTGGCGCCGACAGCTGCATGCGCCTGAGCTACGCCACTAGCCTGGCCAACATCGACAAGGGCCTGGCCCGCATCGCCGCCTTCGCCGCGAAGCTCTCCTGATGGCGCCGCGCTGATGGACGAGAAGACCAAGGGCATCCTGCTCCGCTGCGCCAGGACTTATGTCATGCTCAAGAACTGGCCCAAGGCGCTGGCGGAGTACGAGGGCCTGGAGCGGGATTTCCCAGAGGACCCCTTCATCCTCGAGCCGCTGGCGCTCATCCACCAGAACCTTGGCCACCAGCCCACGGCCCTGGTCTATGCCCGCAAGGCCATGGCGGTCTTCAACGCCACCGGCCATGCCGACAAGGCTGAGAAGCTGGCCCAGCATTTCGCCCCCCATGACCATCCCTGATGTTCCTGCCCTCCGGCCCAGGCGAGCGCGCCTGGGCCGCGCTGTGGAGACTGCCTTGCAAATGACCCATGAATTGATCCCCGCCCTGCGCCGCCTGCTGATCGAGGAGGGCGGCAGCCTCAGCCCCAGCCAGGCCCTGGCCGTGCTGCAGCTGCCCGACGAGTCTGTGCCGGCCCTGGCTGAGCTGGCGGCCGAGGTGAAGCTGCGCTTCGCCGAGGCCAAGGTGGACCTGTGCGCCATCATCAACGCCAAGAGCGGCAACTGCTGCGAGGATTGCAGCTACTGCTCGCAGTCGGCCCGCTTCAAGACCGAGATCAAGGCCTATCCCATGCTGCCCCAGGTGGCCATGGTGGAGGCCGCCCGGCAGGCCGAGGCCGACGGGGTCAACCACTTCTGCCTGGTCACCTCGGGCCGCGGCATGGAGCCGGGCCCGGACCTGGACCTGGCCTGCAGCACCCTGGAGGCCATCACCAGCGGCACCAATCTCGCCCGCTGCGCCAGCCTGGGGCTGGTGGACGAGGCCACGCTGGCCCAGCTCAAGCAGGCCGGGCTCAACCGCTACCACCACAACATCGAGACCTCTGAGCGCCATTTCGCCGCGGTCTGCACCACCCACAGCTACCAGGACCGCATCGACACCATCAAGGCTGTGCAGCGCCAGGGCATCGAGGTCTGCGCGGGCGGCATCTTGGGCATGGGCGAGACCGAGCAGGACCGGGTGGACATGGCCTTTGCGCTGGCTGAGCTGGGCGTGGAGAGCATCCCGCTCAACATCCTCAACTCCTTCCCTGGCACGCCGGTGAGCGAGCTCAAGGACGGCCGCATCCGGGCCTTGGACGCGGTCAAGGCCGTGGCCATGTTCCGCCTGGTCAACCCCAAGGCCATCATCCGCCTGGCGGGCGGCCGCGTGCTCAACCTGGGGGAGCACGAGCGCCTGGCCCTGGCCGCCGGCATCAACGGCCTTTTGGTGGGCAATTACCTGACCAGCCTGGGCCCCACGGTGCGCCGCGACCTGGCCCTGCTCAAGGAGATGGGCTTCACCGTATCCCCCAACCCAGCGCCCGTGCCCAAGGCTGGCGCGGCTGTTGGCGCAGGCGCCTGAGATGGCGCGCCCTGCGGCGAAGCCCTTGCCAGAGCTGCCCTCCATGCCGAAGGAGCTGCTGCTCGATGCTGGGCTGGCCGTCAAGCTCCTGGCGGGCTTCCTCAAGGATGAGCTGCAGAAGACCGGGCTCAAGCGGGCGGTGCTGGGCCTCTCGGGCGGCATCGACTCTGCGCTGGTGGCTGGCCTGGCGGCCAAGGCCCTGGGCCCCAAGAATGTGTGGGGCTTCTTGATGCCCTACAAGAGCTCGTCGGCCGAGAGCCTCTCGCATGGCCGGGCCGTGGCCAGGGCCTTTGGCATAAACAGCCAGGTGCTGCCCATCACCGCCCAGGTGGATGCCTATTTCCGCCGCTTCCCCAAGGCAAGCCCCCTGCGCCGCGGCAACAAGATGGCCCGCGAGCGCATGAGCATCCTCTATGACCATAGCGCGGCGCTGGGAGCCCTGGTGCTGGGCACCAGCAACAAGACCGAGCTGCTGCTGGGCTATGGCACCCTGCATGGAGACCTGGCCTCGGCCTTGAACCCCCTGGGCGACCTCTACAAGACCCAGGTGCGCCAGCTCAGCCTGGCCTTGGGCGTGCCCCGCGCCGTGGTGGCCAAGGCTCCCTCAGCGGACCTGTGGGCGGGCCAGACCGACGAGGCTGACCTTGGGTTTGCCTATGAAAAGGCCGACCTTTTGTTGTATCATATGGTCGACCGCAGGGCCGAGGACCAGGAGCTGAAGGCCTTGGGCTTTGAGGCCCCGCTGGTGGCCCTCCTGCGCCGCAAGGTGAGGGCCAGCCAATACAAGCGCCGCATGCCCCTCATCGCCAAGGTTTCGCAGCGCACGCCGGGCCGCGACTTCCGCTATCCCCGCGACTGGGGGCTGTGAACCCATGGCCATCGGCAAGAAGAGGATAGGCGGCCCAGCATCCCCGGCGCAGGCCCGCCCTGGCCAGAGCGAGGATGCAGTGGCGGATAATCAGGACCGCCTTGCGGGAAAAGGGGCCCTCTACCTGGTGGCCACGCCCATTGGCAACCTGGGCGACCTGAGCCGGCGCGCTGAGCAGGTGCTGGCTGATGCGGACCTGGTGGCGGCTGAGGACACCCGCGTGACGCGCGGCCTTCTCACCCACCTAGGGCTGAGCAAGCCCCTGGTGGCTTGCCATCAGCACAACGAGCAGGCCAGCGCCAGCGGCCTGATGGCTGCCCTGGCCCAGGGCAAGCGCGTGGCCCTGGTGAGCGATGCGGGCACCCCAGGCATCTCAGACCCGGGCTTTGCCGCGGTGCAGGCAGCCATCCAGGCTGGTCATGCCGTGGTGCCGGTGCCGGGCGCCTCGGCCGCGCTGGCGGCCCTCACGGCCTCGGGCTTGGCGCCCCAGCCCTTCTACTTTGGCGGCTTCTTGCCGCGCCAATCCAAGCAGCGCCGCGAGCAGGCAGGGGCCCTGAAGGGCCTCAAGGCCACGCTGGTCTTCTATGAGTCGCCGCACCGGGTGCGCGAATGCCTGCAAGACCTGGCCCAGGCGCTGGGCCCCAGGCCCGCCTGCCTGGGGCGCGAGCTGACCAAGCTGCATGAGGAATTCGTGCGCGGCACGCTGGAAGAGCTAGCTGTGGCTGGTTTTGCTGAGCGCGGCGAGTTCACCCTGGTGGTCCAGGGCGCGCCTGAGCCCAAGGCGCCCGATCCGCAGGACCTGGGGCCGCAAGAGCTGGCCCGCCTGCTGGAGCAGGCCATGGCCCAAGGCAAGAGCCGCAACCAGGCCGTGGCCAGCGTGGCGCGCGCCGCAGGGCTCAGCCGTGAAGAGGTCTACCGGAAGGCGCACGGGCTCTAAGGCATCCCATCTTCACCCGCGGGCGCAAGCCCGCACCTCGGAGGTCGGTATGGACACCATGACCCTGAAAGTCGCCGCCACCAGCAATCCGGCCACCGTGGCGGGAGCCATCGCCAACAACATCCGGGAGGCCAAGGCCGTGGAGATCGTGTCCATGGGCCCCAAGAGCGTGAACCAGGCGGTCAAGGCGGTGGCCATCGCCCGCGACTACCTCAAGGAAGACAAGGTGGACCTGACCTGCCGGCCCGAGTTCATCCACCTGCAGCTGGATGGCGAGGAGAAGAGCGCCATAAAGCTGGTCGTCATCACCCAGAAGGTCTAGCATGCAGCTGGCCCCGGTCACCAAGCGGGACCTCAAGGGCCTGCTGCCGCTGCTCAAGGCCTGCGACCCTGGCGCGGGCTCCCTGGATGAGAGGGCGCTGGCCCGCCAGGTGATGGATGACCCTGACTTTGACCCCAGCTTCTGCGTGCAGGGCATCGAGAAGGGCAAGCTGGCGGCCTATGCCCTGGGCGTGGCCCGGCGCGGGCCGCAGGGCAAGCTCGGCTATGTGAAGAGCTTTGGCGTGGCCCCGGCCCTTCAAGGCCGCGGCCTGGGGCAGGAGCTTTTCGGGGAAATGGAGCGCCGCTTCCAGAAGCGGGAGGCGCGCGCCGTGAACGTGGGCGCCTGCCCGGCGCCAAGCCTTGCCACCGGCGTGGACTGCCTGCAGACCGCCACGGTGGCCTTTTTATTGCGCCGGGGCTATCTGCGCCAGGGCGATTCCGTGGTCATGAGGGCGGACCTGGCAAAGGCGCCGCTCAAGCCTGGCCCTGGCCAGGAGGCCCTGGCCATGGAGCTCAAGGCCCGCAAGGCCGCCAAGGCCGAGGACCTGGAGAAGGTGCTGGCGCTGGCGCGGCTGGAGTTCCCCCAATGGCTCTGGGAGATTCGCGCGGCGGCCAAGGACGGCAGCCTCTACTTGGCTGAGCAGGGCGGGCAGGCGGTGGCCTTTGCCTGCGCCAGCCTGGGCGAAGCGCAGGCCCTGGGGCCGCTGGGCACCCGCGAGGCTGAGCGGGGCAAGGGCCTGGGCCGCCTCATGCTCAGGCTGGCCCTGCTGCACTTGAAGGCCCGCAAGCAGATGAAGCCCCGCATCGACAGCGCCAGCGACGTGCATTTCTTCGCCCGCCATGCCGCTGCCAGCATCGAGTCGGTGCGCTGGCACTTCATGAAGCGGGTGTGACTGAACGCCCTTGCGTGGCCGCAACAAGGCGGCCATAATTGCCCTCGGACCCAATGGAGGGGAGCGACATGCGAAAGGCCAAGCCGCCCCTGCCGCGCACCGCCATGGTGCTGTGCGGCGGGGGCATCACAGGGTGGCTGTGGGAGGTGGGCGTGCTCACCGCCTTGCAGGACTACCTGGGCAAATCGAGCGGCGTGCTTGAGTTCGAGACCTATGTGGGCACCAGCGCGGGCTCGCTGGCCGGGGCCCTGCTCGCCGCGGGCGTGCCCCCCAACGCCATCTACCGTTCGGTCATCAAGAACCGCGACACCTACATCAGCTTCAACCGCGAGGATTTCTACGGCGTGCACTGGCCCAGCGTTCGGCATTGGCTCTACGGCATCCCCGGCCGCCTGCTCAAGGGCTTGGGGACATTCCTGCGCCACCCCCTGCGCACCAGCCTGAGTGACGTGGCGGTCAGCCTCTTTGAGAGCGTGCCGCCGGGCATCTTCACCAACAAGAACCTCGAGGCCTATGTGGAGCGGGTCTTCCTGCGCAACCGCCTGCCGCTCGACTTCGCCGGCCTCAAGCGCCATTTCACCGCCACCGCCACTGACTTAGACAGCGGCGAGCGGGTGCTGATGAGCCGCGATGCCAATGCCGAGGTGCCGCTGCCCACGGCGCTGGCCGCCTCGTCATCGGTGCCGGGCTTCTTCACCCCCATGCGCGTGAAGGGCCGCGACCTGGTGGATGGCGGCATAGGCCGGGTGGCCCACCTGGACGTGGCCACCGCGCGCGGGGCCGACTTTGCCGTGGTCATCAACCCCATGGTGCCCCTGCTCAATGACGGCGCCGAGCGCTGCCTGGGCCGCCGGGTGGCCGAGGCCGGGCCCGCGGCCATCGTCAACCAGACCTACAAGATCGACTGCGTGATCAAGCTGCGGGAAGGACTGGAGGGCGAGATGGCCAAGCACCCCGGCTTGAGCTATGTTCTCTTGGAGCCCTCGCGCCAGGGGCTGCTGATGTGGCAGACCAACCTGATGAGCCTGCGTTGGCGCCTTGAGCTCATGATCCAGGGCTACTTGGATGCGGCCGCCCAGCTGGAAGCCGGGCATGCCCAGCATGGGCCGGCCTTCAGCGCCAGCGGCTTCCGCCCGGACCCGGCGCGGCTGGACCGCGGGCGCATCCGCCGCGACGCAGCGCGGGGGATGGCATGATCGAGGGCTACCTTGAGAAGCGGCCGCGCTTCGGCGCCGGCGCCCGGGCCCACGCCACGGCGGTGCTCATCGGCGATGTCGAGCTGGGGGCTGAGGCCAGCGTCTGGCCCTGCGCGGTGCTGCGCGGCGACTACAACCGCATCGTGGTGGGTCGGGGCAGCAACGTGCAGGATGGCGCGGTGCTGCACAACGACCATGACAAGCCCTGCCTGGTGGGAGAGGACGTCATCATCGGCCATTCGGCCGTGGTGCATGGCTGCACGGTGGGCGACCGCTGCCTGATCGGCATGAACGCCACCATCCTCAATGGCGCGGTGCTGGGCGAGGGCTGCATCATCGGCGCCGGCGCCTTGGTGGGCGAGGGCAAGGTGGTGCCACCGCGCTCGCTGGTGGTGGGCGTGCCGGGCCGGGTGCTGCGGCCGGTGAGCGACGAGGAATATGAGCGCATCAAAACCTCGGCAGCTTCGTACCGGGGCTATGCCAGCCGGCAGCTGCCGCTGGCCCAAGGGGACTGAGGGGAGCGCATGGCGGGACTGCAGGAGATCGAGACCCTGGTGAGGGAGATCAAGGCGGGCAAGGCCGCGCCCATCTACCTCTTCTATGGCGACCAGGACTACCTGGTGAAGCAGGCCTACGACCGGGCGCTCGAGGCCCTGGTGCCCGAGGAGCTGCGGGCCTTCAACCTTGAGCAGATGGACGGCCAGCGCTGCGAGCCGGCCCAGGTGCTGGAGGCGGTAAACACCCTGCCCATGATGCCCGGGCCCAAGGCCGTGGGCGTGCCGGAATGCCGCTTCTTCCTCTCGCGCAGCTCCGCCGCCGACCTGCTGGCCAAGGCCCGCGAGCGCTGGGAGCAGAAGGACCCGGCAGCCTCGCTGCGCCAGCTGGGCAAGGTGCTGGCCTTGGCCGAGCTGGATTTCACCGGCGCAGAGGGCTTTGACCTTGAGCGCCTTGGCCTGGCCCTGGGCAGCTCGCTGGATGAGGACAAGCTGGGCGGCGAATGGCTGGCCCAGGCCCTGGCCCAGGGCCTGGCCAGCGACTTCCCCATGCCCAAGGGGGCGGACGACAGCCAGGACTTGCTGGACGGCCTGGAGGCCGGTGCCCCGCCTGCGGGCGTGCACCTGGTGCTGGCTGCGCCCTCGGCCGACAGCCGCAAGCGCCTCTTCAAGCTGGTGGAGGGCCGCGGCAAGGTGCTCGACTTCAAGGGCGCTGAGCGCGGCAAGGGCGGCGATGCCGCTGCGGGCGTCTTCATCCGCAGCCTGCTGGCCCAGCGCGGCCTGAGCATGGATGTGGAGACCGGGCGCCGCGCCCTGGCGGCCTATGGCCATGACCTGGGCCTGCTGGCCCGTGAGATCGACAAGCTGGCCGCGCATGCCCACCCCCGCACGGCGCTGGGCCAGGAGGACCTGGAGGCGGTGGGCAGCCCCCGCCCCGAGGAGGAGGTGTGGGCCTTGCTTCGCGCGCTGGGCGATGGTGAGCGCAAGGCCGCCGAGGCCCTGGCTGTGCTGGGCCGTCAGCTCGAGCGCCAGCCGCCAGAGCGGCTCTTCGCCATGCTCAGCTCTGAGCTGCGCAGCCTCTACCAATGCCGCTGCATGGCCGAGGAGGGCCTGGTGAGCCTCAAGGGGCTGGGCAATTACGGCGATTTCAAGGCCCGCGCCCTGCCCGCGCTGCTGGAGGCCCTGCCCCCTGGCCTGGCCGAGGGGGTGAGGCACAAGAACCCCTATGCCTTCTACCAGGGCCTGGTGCGCTGCCGCGAGTTCAGCCTTGAGCGGCTGAGCGGCTGCCTGGTCTTTCTCTTTGAGGCAGAGAAGGCCATGAAGACCGGCAGCCGGGAATGCGCCGGCCTGCTCGAGGAGCTGGTGCTCAAGATCTGCGGGGTGCGCGACGAGGCCCTGCTCTGATTTAGCAATTCACCCGAACCGAGGAGGTAGAGAGATGGACAAGCGGATAGCGATAGCGGCTTTGGCCCTGGCTTTTGCCGGAGGCCTCATGGCCGATGAGGCGGCAGCCCCTGCGTCCCCCACGGCCAAGGCCGAGGCCAAGGCCAAGGCGGTCTCAGCCACGGCCGAGGCCAAGCCGGACATGAAGGCGGCCAAGAAGCTGCTGGACGAGGGCAAGTTCGAGGAGGCGGCCCAGGCTTACCAGGCCATCGGCACCCTGAACACCAAGAAGGCCGAGGGCTGGCGCCTCAACAACTTGGGGCTCTCCTATATAAAGATGAACAAGCCGGCGGATGCCGTGAAGCCGCTGGAGGACGCCGTGGCGGCGGACCCCAAGAATGCCACCGCCTGGAACAACCTGGGCGTGGCCTATGAGAACACCCAGCAGGCCGACAAGGCCCTGGAAGCCTACCGCAAGGCCCTGGAAGCGGCGAAGCAGGGCGATCAGCCCTCAGAGAAGGTGAGCATGAACCTGCGCAAGCTCGAGATCAAGCAGGGTGTCACGCCCTCGGCTGAGGCCGAGAGCGGCACGGCGCAGGCTGCCAGCGGAACTGCCAAGCCCTAGTGGGCGATAGCCCGCTCAAGGCCATCGCGATGCCCCGCGCCGCCCCTTGGCGGCGCGGGCTTTTTGCGCCCCCTCAACGCCCCCTGCGTGATACACTCTGCGCCATGACAAGAGCCCTCCTCGCCCTCCTTCTGTCCCTGCTCACGCCCCTGGCGCTGCCTGCCCGCGCCCTGGCGGGCCTCACCTTGTCCAGCGACCAGTGCGAATACTGGCGCTATGACGAGGTGGAGCTCTCAGCCAGCGGCAGCACGCCGCGCGTCAAGCCTGAGCGCCAGAGCGTGCTGGATGCCCAGGTGCTCTACGCTGGTGAGCCGGTGGCGGGCGCCGGCGGGCGCGTGAGGGTGCTGCTGCGCTGGCAGGCTGAGCGCGGCGCTTGGGTGGGCCACTGGCCCATCCCCTTCGGCCCCCGCCTGGGCGAGTACACCGCTGAGCTGCTCTTGCCCCCGGGCCAGGGCCTGGCCGACCCGGCCTACAGCGGCCCCAAGAGCCTCTGGCCCCTGACCCTCAAGAGCGGCCGCCATCCTGTCGCCAGCTGCAGATTCGTGGTGAAGGGAAGGGACCCCCTGCCCCTGCCGGCAGGCTTCTCGGTGATGACCCTGGAGCCCGGCCGCGCCGGCTATTCCACCTTCAGCGATGTCAGCGGCACCAGCGTGGGCTGGCGCTCCATCCTGGACTGGGCCCAATTCATGCAGGCCGACGCCCTCTGGCACTGCGCGGGCGAGAGCCAGGTGTGGCATGAGTTCAAGACCGGCGACTACCCCTTCGCCCAGGACGGCCTTGAGATGGTGCCCCGCCTCTCGGCGCGCGCCCACCGCCTGGGCATGTCCTATGGCGCCTACATCCTGGCCTTCGTGGTGCTGGGCGAGAACTACCTGAAGGCCCCCTGCACCTTCAGCACCGCCTATGCGCCCGCCACCGGCCAGCTCAAGCCCTGCCGCTTCATCAGCTTGGGCGATGGCCGCCGCCAGGACGACCTGGTGAGCCTCATCCAGCGCCTGGACGCCATGCCGCATGTGGACGCGGTGGGCCTCGATTACCTGCGCACCGACTTTGGCGGCCTTGAGTTCACCGACCAGTTCATCGCCGACATGGACCTCAAGCTGGGCCCGGAGGGCGACAGCCCCGATGCGCGCCAGGCATGGCTGGGCCGCATCATCACCCTGCACCAGGACCCCATCGTCGAGCAGCTCTGGCAATGGTGGCGGGCCCAGAAGGTGGCCCATGTGGTGCAGTCGGTGCTCGAGCGGGCCAAGCCCTGCAAGCCGGTGTGGGTCTTCTCTTTAGGCTGGATGCAGGGGCACCAGCACGGGCAGGACCCCTTCATGCTCTATGACGCCGGCATCAGCTTCAGCGCCCCCATGTTCTATGAGGTGGCCGAGCGCTCGTACCCCTTCATGCTCCAGGATTGGAGCGGCTACCTGGACCATGCCGGCAGCCCGGCCAGCCTGGTGCTGGGCCAGCCCGTGGACGGCCGCCTGCTGGGCGAGGACGCCGGCCGCCTGGGGCCCATGCTGCAGGACCAGCGCCAGCGCATGGCGCTAGAGGCCCTGGGCCGGCGCGCCAGCCTGGGCATGTTCTGGCATGACCTCAACCGCGCGCTGTGGGGCGGCCGAAGCCAGGCCACGGCCCGCGAATGGGCGCTGGCCGGCGCCTGCAGCTTCGCCGCCCTGCGCGAGGCCAGTGGCAGCATCCCCTGCCATCTGGGCCTGAGCCTGTCGGCCGAGGCTGGCGGCGGCCTGCGCATGGATGTGCGGCTTGAGAACCGCGGGGCGCAGGCCCTGCATGGCCTGTCGCTGGAGGCGCAGATGGCGCCTGGGGTGGAGGCCTTTCAGCCGGCCAGCTGGGCCCTGCCGGACCTGGCCGCCGGCGCCTGCCTGACCCTCTCAGCCCAGGTGAGCCTCTCGGCGGTGCTTCCCCAGCAGCGGCCGGTGATGGCCTGCGTGCGGGTGCACAGCCCTGACATGGCGCGGGACGACCTGGCCATGGCCTGGTGGCCGGGCGCGCCCGCGGTCGCGGCCCTCAAGCCGGAGGCGCGGTGAGGCGCGGCCTGCTGATGGCGGCACTGCTGATGGCCTGGGCCCCGGGGCTCATGGCCCAGCGCGGCGTGCTGGCAGAGTTCTCCTGCTCTCGGCCCGCCGAGGTGGACGAGGGCACGGCCTTCAACGTGCAGCTGGCTTGCCGCCTGCTGGATGGCCTGGTCATCGCGCCGGGCGAGACCTTCTCGTTCTTCAAGGCCCTGGAGCCGGGCCAGGGGCTCTTCAAGCCCGGGCTCACCATCGAGGGGGGCCGCTTCACCACCAGCGTGGGCGGCGGCTACTGCCAGGTGACCACCAGCCTCTACAATGCCGTGCTGCAGCTGGACCTGCCGGTGGTGGAGCGCTACAACCACAGCCTCTATGACCCGGCGGAGGCCTATGTGGCGCCCGGCTTGGATGCAGCGGTCAGCCACACGAGCCATGCGGACTTCAAGTTCATCAATGCCACCCCGGCCCCGCTCACCCTGTCAGTGAGCTGCCAGGGCACGCGGGTGGATCTGAGGCTGTTGGGCTCCTCGCGGCGGCGCAAGCATTGGGTCACTGCCTCAGTTGTGGACAGGAGGGCGTTCTCGGTGCAGCGGCTTGAGAGCTCGAGCTTGGCCAGCGGGGCTGAGCATGTCATAAGGCAGGGCTGCGATGGCTTGCTGGTCGAGAGCTACGTCAACACTCTGGACAGCCAAGGCAACACGCAGAGCCGCCGCATAGCCCGCGATCGCTACATCATGGTGCCAGAGCTGGTGAAAATAGGCAGGGGTTCCGCTGAATGAGCCACAATCACAGGGCTATTCAACGAGAAACTTTGTTCGCCCGTTGAAACAGCGTATCTTGACATTTTACCGTTTCTCTGCTAACCTCCACGGAGTTTAAGGTTTAAATCCACCCATGATCAGGGGGCTTTGAGCATGAAAAAGTGGCTGACAGCGATCGCGCTCCTCGGTGCCGCCTCAACTCTCTTGGCAGCGGACTACGCCAATGAGGTGATGGCCATCGGTGTGGGAGCAAGGGCCTTGGGCATGGGTGGCGCATTCGTCGCCTTGGCAGACGACTCCTCAGCGACCTACTGGAATGCAGCCGGTTTGCCCGGCATCAATCACTTCGACTTCGACTTCACCCAGCAGGGGTCGGGTTCGCTCTCCAGCGGCCTCAACATGGACCAGGTGGATAGCGAGTACATGTTCCTCTCTGGCGGCATGAACCTAGGCAACGACCTGGGCGCCATCGGAGCGGGCTTCCTGCGCTATGGGGTCAAGGACATCCCTTATGTGCCAGTGCAGACAGTGAATGCTGGCGATGCCCCGGTGACGGATGGCACTTTTGACACCCAAGACCTGGGCTTGATGATCTCCTATGGCCGCAAGATCGCCACGGGCTTCAACCTGGGCCTGGGCTTCAAATACCTGCATGGAGGCACGGTCAACCTGCCGGGCGGCGATGCCACCTACACTGATTACGGGCTTGACCTGGGCCTGCTGGTCAAGTTCGGCGAGTGGACGCCCAATTTGAAGGGCTTGAACCTGGGCGTCAACATCCAAGACCTTTACAACAGCGGCGTGACCTGGGTGAATACCCCTACTGACCCGACTGATGCGGTGAGCCCCAATGTGAAGATGGGCATCTCCTACACCCCGGATTTCGACTTCCTCAAGCTGAGCAAGAGCAAGTGGAACCTGCTGGTGGTGGACCTGGACACCAAGTACTCGCCGGTGATGCTGCTGCACTATGGCTCTGAGTTCTGGTACAAGGACACCATCGGCCTGCGCGCCGGCGCCCGCAGCTTCTTGGGCGCCAATGACAACGGCGGGACCAGCTATCAGCAGGGCACCGAGGTCTCCATGGGCCTCTCAGCCCACATCCTCTTCTTGACCGTGGATTACAGCTACGTCAACTACGAGCTGACCCCCATGCAGTACCTGAACATGGGCGTCACCTTCTAAGCACGGCTTCAAGCCTTCAAGAGCCCTCCCTGGCAACGGGGAGGGCTCTTGCATTTTCATGCCCTTGACGCGACCTGCGGCAGGGGCTAATATCCCCTTATTTCTAGCATATTCCCCCGCTTTTCTCAGGTGCCGCTTGCCCGCTCCCAAAGCCCAAACCCTGCGCCTCCCCACCGGCAATGATGCCGTGGCCCTCCCCAGCGTTGATTCCGCCAGCGCGGCCGTGCATGGCATCAGCGTGCTGATGCGCAAGTTCCGCGGCCAGGTGGAGCTTGGCGGCGGCGATGAGCCCCTGGCCGAGCCCTGGCTCAGCATAGGCGGAAAGGCCGTGCATCTGGCCAAGGCCAAGGGCTTGGCCTTGAGCCGCGAGGAGAACTGGGTGCCCAGCTTCGCCTTGAGCGACCCCAAGGCCTGGTCGCTGGCCTTGCGCGTGCTGGCCCCCTCTGGCGAGCGCGGCTTTGTCTTCGACTTTTGCCTGAAGAACCTGGGCAAGAAGAAGCTGGCGGCTCAGCTGGGCGGGCAGGGAGCCCTGAGCTATTGCGGCCTGCGCTTCGCCGAGGCGCACGCCCTGGGGCTTGAGAGGAGCGGCTTGCACCACCAGTCCAGCCATGGACAGCACCTGGTGCTCTCGCTCAGCTCGGCCATGCCCGAGCTGGCCTTGGCCATCGGCGCCAGCGAGGGCCTGGACGTGGCTGAATTGGGCACCGCGGCCCTCAAGGGCGCGGGCGCCTTCAGCGCGGGCAAGCGCGTGGAGGCCGGGGACAAGCCCCTGCGCTGGTCTGCTGCCCGCAAGCTGAGCCTTGAGCCGGGCGCCGAGGCGCGCGTCACGCTGGCCTTCGGCCTGGGCTTGGATGCTGCGGGCGCCGCGGCCGCGGCTGCGGAGATGCTGCGCCAGGGCGGCGAGCGCCTAGCGGAGCGCACCATGGTCTTCTTGGCCCAGCGCCGCCGCACCACCGGCGACGCCGGCTTGGATGCCCTGCTCAACAGCAACCTGCTCTTCAATTACTTCTATGGCATGGGCACGCCATTGGACGGCGAGGACCTGGTCTGCCTGGCCTCCCGCGACCCCCTGGCCCCCGAGGCTGGCGTTTACCGCGACCGCGATGCCATGCTGCGCAGCTTTCCCTCGGTGCTGCTGGTGGACCAGCGCCGCGCCCGCCAGATGCTGGAATACGCGCTGCTGACCCAGGGCCGCAACCAGGGCGTGCGCAGCTCATACCTGGACGGGAGCACCCTGGAGCCCACCTTTGAGCTGGACCAGCTCTGCGCGCCCATCATCGCCCTGGCCAGCTACACCCGCCACACGGGCGACACCACCCTGGCCAATGACCATCAGGTGCGCAAGCTGCTGCGCAACCTGGAGCGCCTGCTGCAGGCGCGCAAAAACCCCTCAGCATTCCTCTACGAGACCGCCTTTGGCCCGGGCGGCGAGGCCGAGAGCCTGCCGGTGCTCACCTACGACAACGTGCTGGTCTGGCGCATGCTCTGCGACTTGGCCGAGGTGAAGGACAAGAGCGGCCGCGAGCAGGAGGCCCGCACGCACCGCGAGCATTCCGAGAAGGTGCGCGCCGCCATCTGGCAGCACCTGGTGGCTGAGGGCAGCCGCGGCCGCACCTTTGTGTGGGCCAGCGACCTGCGCGGCAGCACGCGCCCTGGCACCGACCCGGCGGGCTGCCTGCAGCTGCTGCCCTACTGGGGCTTCTGCCAGATGGAGGACCCCGTGTGGCGCGCCACGGTGGCCTATGTGCGCAGCCGCGACTTTCAGCACAGCCATGCCGGCGCCGCCTTTGAGGAGATCGGCTCGCCCCGCCTGGGCCAGCCCAGCCTGCTGGGCCTGTGCAACAGCCTGCTCTCAGGCCATCGCGAGGCTGCGGTGGCGGTGCTCAGGCGCCTTCCCCTGCGCCAGGGCCTGGCGGGCGAGGGCTTCAGCGCCAAGGATGGCCAGCCCCTGGGCGGCCCGGCCCTGGCCGGCAGCGCCGGCTTCTTGGCCTGGTCGCTGTGGCGCGCCTGCGGCAAGGCCGCGGTCTAAGATCTGCTCCATGTTTGATCGGACCACAAGGGCAGGCGAGGCCCTGAAGGGAGCGCGAGGGGCCCCACTCTTGGGGTATCGCGGCCCGGAAGGGCGCTCGCCTGCCCTTGGTGCTTGAAGCTTGCTGGCACGCCGATTAAGCCGTCTGTCTTCCCTCAGCTTTGGTGGGCCCTTGCGCTACGGCCATTTTGATGTGAAGAACCGAGAATACGTCATCACCCGCCCAGACACGCCCCTGCCCTGGATCAACTACCTGGGCACCGGCGACTACTGCGCCATGATCAGCAACACGGCCGGCGGCTACAGCTTCTACAAGGATGCCAGCCAGCGCCGGCTCACCCGCTATCGCTACAACAACATCCCCCTGGACAGCAACGGCCGCTACCTCTATGTGCGGGACGATGAGAGCGGCAAGTTCTGGTCCAGCACCTGGCAGCCCATCCGCCATGACCTGGCCAAGTACAAGTATGAGTGCCGCCACGGCATGAGCTACACCGTCATCAGCAGCGAGCACCAGGGCATAGCCACCCGCAACACCTATTTCGTGCCCGAGGGCGAGAGCCTGGAGGTCTGGCGCATGGAGCTGAGCAACACCGGCAAGAAGCCGCGCAAGCTCACGGTGGCCAGCTTCGTGGAGTGGTGCCTGTGGGACGCGCTCAATGACATGACCGACTTCCAGTACAACCTGAACATCGCCTCTGCCAGCTTTGACAAGAAGACCGGCACCATCATCCACCAGACCGGGTACCGCGCCCGCAAGCAGGGCTATGCCTTCTTCAGCGCCAGCGGCAAGGTGGCCAGCTTTGACACCGAGCGCTTCGAGTTCCTGGGCTCGCCCTATGGCGGCCTGGATGCGCCCCGCAACGTGGCGCGCGGCCGCGGCAGCAGCACCCTGGCCTGCGACTGGGCACCGGTGGGCAGCCATTTCATCCCCATCTCCCTCAAGCCCGGCGAGACCAAGACCCTGATCTTCGTGCTGGGCTATGGCCAGACCCTGGGCGACCAGGATGCGGCCATCGCCCGCTACAAGGACCCGGCCAGGGCGCAGCAGGCCTTGGACCAGCTCAAGGCCAGCTGGGAGGGGCATCTGGGCCGCTTCCAGGCCAAGACGCCGGACCCCGAGGTGGACCTGATGGTCAACACCTGGAGCCAGTACCAGGTGCGCACCACCTTCAACTGGAGCCGCTCGGCCAGCTACTATGAGAGCGGCATCGGGCGCGGCATGGGCTTCCGCGACAGCAACCAGGACACCCTGGGCTTCGCCTACCAGGACCCAGCCAAGGTGCGCGAGCGCCTGCTCGACCTGGCCAGCACCCAGCTCGCCGATGGCTCGGCGCGGCACCAGTACTCGCCTTTGACGAAGAAGGGCCGGGGATCGGGCTTCAGCGACGACCACCTCTGGCTGGTGCTGGCCGTGGCCGGCTACCTGCGCGAGAGCGGGGACCTGGCCTTCTTGAATGCCAAGGCGCCCTATGATGGCGGATCGTCTGGCACCATCCACGAGCACCTGGAGCGGGCCCTGGCCTACACCTGGGCGCACCGCGGGCCCCACGGCCTGCCCAAGATCCTGCGGGCCGACTGGAACGACTGCATGAACCTGGACATGGGCAAGGTGGCCGCCGGGAGGCAGGGGGAATGCCAGAGCGAGTCGGTGATGGTGGCCCAGATGTTCGTGCTGGCCTGCAAGGAGATGGCGGCCATGGCCCGGCGCAGCGGCAAGCCCGTGCTGGCAGACAGCCACCTGGAGCAGGCTGGGGCCATGGCCAAGGCCATCGAGCAGGCGGCCTGGGACGGCAGCTGGTATGTGCGGGCCTTCTGCGAGGATGGCTCGCCCATCGGCAGCAGCTCGGCCGCCAAGGGCGAGAGCATCATCCACCTCAACTCGCAGAGCTGGTCTGTGCTCTCGGGCGCGGCAGAGGGCGACCATGGCCGCCAGGCCATGGATGCGGTCAGGCGCCTGCTCTTCACCCGCTATGGCATCATGCTCAACGCCCCCGGCTACGAGCGCTATGACGAGCGCTACGGCGCCATCTCCCTCTTCCCCCCGGGCATGAAGGAGAATGGGGCCATCTTCTGCCACCCCAACCCCTGGGCCATGATCGCCGAGACCGAGCTTGGCCGGGGCGACCAGGCCATGGAGTACTACAAGGCCATCCTGCCCGCCACCAAGAACCGCATCGCCGACACCCACCGCATGGAGCCCTACATCTACTGCCAGATGATCGCGGGCAAGGGCAGTCCCAAGTTCGGGCAGGCCAAGAACGGCTGGCTCACCGGCACCGCCGCCTGGAACTGGGTGGCCATCTCCCAGCACATCCTGGGCGTGCGGCCAGAGCTCGAGGGCCTCAAGATAGACCCCTGCATCCCCAAGCGCTGGAAGGGATTCTCGGTGACCCGGCAGTTCCGGGGCGCGGAGTACCGTATCCAGGTGAGGAACCCGAGGAAGGCGAGCAAGGGGGTGGCCTCCATCACCGTGGATGGAGCGCCCATCAAGGGACAGGTGCTCCCGCTCTTCAAAGAGGGGGTGCACCAGGTGGAGGTGCTGATGGGCTGAGAGAGCCCAGGCAGGCCCTGAAAGGCGGGTGTTGATTCACCCGCCTTTTTTCTTTATCATTGTCAGATGCCATAGTGCGAACCGACCCTGGAGGCCGTGCCGATTGCCCCTTCTGCGCCTGCTCCTGCGCTTTTTGCTGGGCCTGCTGCTGTGGCCCGTGGCCGGCTGCCTGGCCTTTGCCCTGGCGGCCATGCTGTCTCACCTGCCCTGGCAGGACATGCGCCTCTTGGCCTTTGCCGGAGGGGTGCTGGCCTACCTGGGCGTGCAGGTCTTCTTGAGCAAGCCCCTCTTCCTCTATGTGCTGGGGCATGAGCTGACCCATGCTTTGGCTGCCTGGCTGCAGGGCGGCCGCGCGGACGACCTGCAGGTCAGCGGATCCAAGGGCGGCTCGGTCAAGGTCAACCGCAACAACGCGCTGGTGAGCCTGGCGCCCTATGTCTTCCCGCTCTACACCTTCATGGTGCTGGGCGTGGTGCTGGCCTTTGACCCCAACCCCAACCGCCTGCCGCTGGTCCTGTTCCTCTACGGGTTCACGCTGGCCTTCCATGCGGCGCTCACCATCCATTCGCTCTCTGAGCGCCAGAGCGACCTGGAGGACCTGGGATGGTTCCTGGCTTTGCCCGTGATCGTGTCGGTTAATGCCCTGGTGGTGGCCCTGATCGTCGCCATCAGCTTGCCAGAGGCCCCTGGCTTCTGGGCCTTTTTAAGCCAGAGCGGCTCTGTCATGCTGCGCTTCGCACTCTGGGCGCGCGGCCTTTTCTGATGCCCTAGGAGACCCATGATCAAGACCTTCGTGCTCGACACCAACGTGCTGGTCCACAACCCCCAGGCCCTCTTCGATTTTGAGGACAATCGGGTGGTCATCCCCATCTCGGTGATCGAGGAGCTCGACAACCTGAAGAAGCTGCAGGACGAGCGGGGCCGCAGCGCCCGCCAGGTGAGCCGCATCCTCGACGACCTGAGCAGCCTGGGCCGCCTGGAGCAGGGCGTGCCGCTGGAGGACGGCGGCAGCATCAAGGTGGAGCTCTCGGCCACCGGCGTGCTGCCCGAGGGCATGGCTGGGCACAAGGTGGACAACCACATCCTGCGCATGGCGCTGGGGCTCAAGCAGCAGGGCGCCGAGGTGCGCTTCATCAGCAAGGACATCAACGCCCGCATCAAGGCCAACGCCCTGGGCCTGGAAGCCGAGGACTACGACACCAACAAGGTCAACATCGACGAGCTCTACCGCGGCTGGGACGAAGCCAGCCTGCCTGCCGCCTCTATCAACGCCTTCTACCGCGACCGCCGCTCGAAGCCCGAGGCGCTGGGCTTGCGCGGCGCCCCGCTGGTCAACTCCTTCATGCTGATGCGCAGCCAGGACAACCCCAACCAGAGCGCGCTGGGCCGGGTCAGCAAGGGCGGCGAGGTGGTGGCGCTCAACTACCAGGACGCCGATGCCTGGGGCTTGAGGGCCCTCAACATGGAGCAGAAGTTCGCCATGGAGCTGCTGCTGGACGACAGCATCAACCTGGTCACCCTTGTGGGCCCTGCGGGCACCGGCAAGACCTTGCTGGCGCTGGCGGCGGCATTGCAGCGCACCGTGGAGGACAAGGTCTACCGCAAGATCCTGGTCTCGCGCCCGGTCATCCCCCTGGGCAAGGACATCGGCTACCTGCCCGGCACCAAGGATGACAAGATGAAGAACTGGATGCAGCCCATCTTCGACAACCTCGACTACCTGACCGACAATGGCGACGAGGAGGAGGAGAGCGAGGGCGGCCAGCTGCAGTACCTGATGGACAGCAACAAGCTGGCTTTGGAGGCGGTCACCTACATCCGCGGCCGCAGCATCCCCCGCCAGTTCATCATCGTGGACGAGGCCCAGAACCTGACCCCCCACGAGGTCAAGACCATCGTCAGCCGGGCGGGGCAGGGGACCAAGATGGTGCTCACCGGCGACCCCTACCAGATCGACAACCCCTACCTGGACTCGGAATCGAACGGCCTGGCCTATCTGGTGGAGAAGTTCAAGGGCCAGGAGATGTTCGGCCACGTCACCCTGCACAAGTCTGAACGGTCGCGCCTGGCGGCCCTCGCGGCGGAGCTCCTCTGAGCATGGAAAACAGCATCCAGCGCATCCTGGTCCTTCGCTTCGGCTCCCTGGGCGATGTGGTGCTGGCCACCGCCACCTTTCGGCGCCTGCGCGCGCTCTATCCGCAAGCCAAGATCTACGCGGCCGTGAAGCAGGATTTCGCGCCCCTGCTGCTCTCCCACCCCTGCGTGGATGAGGTGCTGCCCTTTGACAGCCGCCACCAGCACCACGGCCTGGCCGGCTTCTTCCACTATGGCCGGCGGGTGCGCAGCCTGCGCTTCGACCTGGTGGTGGACCTGCATGGCAACCTGCGCAGCCGGGTCTTCGCGGCCATCTCGGGCGCGCGAGTGCTCCGCGCCCGCAAGCAGTGGCTGTCGCGCCGCATGCTGGTCTGGTTCAAGCGCCGCCCCAGTGGCAGCCTGCCCAATGTGGCCCAGCGCTATCTTGATGCCCTGGCGCCGCTCAAGCGGCCCTGCCCGGCCGACCCCCTGGGCGCGCGGCCCGACCTGCATGTGAGCGCCGCGGACAAGGCCTGGGCCGACAGCTTCCTGGCGCGGCGCGGCGTGAGGCCTGGCGACACCCTGGTCGGCGTCAGCCCGGGCGCGGCATGGCCCACCAAGCGCTGGCCGGCGCGCCATTTCGCAGCCGCCCTGGATGCCCTGCGCCTGCCGCCGCGCAGCCGCCTGCTCTTCATGGGCGGGCCCTCGGACCTCTTCGCCTGCGAGGAGGTGGTGGCCCGCATGCGCCGCAGCGCGCCCTTGGCCCTGGTCTCGGCCGGGGAGACCAGCGTGGGGCAGCTGATGGCCCTGATGGCCCGCTGCCGCGCCCTGCTCACCAATGACAGCGGCCCCATGCATGTGGCGGTGGGCTTGGGCGCGCCGGTGGCGGCTCTCTTCGGCCCCACGGTGCGCGAGTTCGGCTTCGCGCCCATGGGCCCGCGCGACCTGGTCTTTGAGCGCGAGCTGGCCTGCCGCCCCTGCACCCTGCATGGCGCCGAGCGCTGCCCGCTGGTCAACCACGCCTGCCTGGAGGGCGTGGAGCCTGAGCCCGTGGCTGAGGCCCTCTCACGCCTGCTCAAGCCCGCGGGCCGGAGGAAGCCTTGAGGCCCCAGCTCTCGGTGCTGGTCATCGCCAAGGACGAGGCCAAGCGCCTGCCGCGCTTCTTCGAGGCCCTGCGGCTGCTCGAGCCCCTGGCCTATGAGGTGGTCCTGCTCGATTCGAAGAGCAGCGATGGCACCCTGGCCCTGGCCCGCAAGGCCAAGGCACGCGTGTTCCAGGTGGCCTGGCAGGGCTATGCCGCCACCAAGAACCAGGGCTTCGCCCGGTGCCGCGCCCCCTGGATATTGAGCCTGGATGCGGATGAGTCCCTCACCCCGGCCCTGGCCGCCTCCATCCGCCAGGCGCTGGAGAGCCCCGCGCCTCGGGCCTGGCGGCTCTGCCGCCTCAACCATTTCCTGGGGCATCCGGTGCGCCACGGCGGCTGGTACCCCGATTGGCACCTGCGCCTGTTCATGCAGGGCGCGGCCCGCTTCAACAGCCGCAGGGTGCATGAGGGCATGGAGATGTCCGACCCCGGCGAGCCCTGCGGCCGCCTGCAGGGCGACCTCATCCACGACAGCTACCCTGACCTGCATGGCTACTTTGAGCGCTTGAACCGCTACACCACGCTGCAGGCGGAAGAGCTCTTCGAGCGCAAGGGCGCCCGGCCCGGCCTGGCCCTGGCGCGCGCCCTCTTTGACCCCTGGTTCGTGCTGCTCAAGATGCTGCTGCTCAAGCGCGGCTTCTTGGATGGCGGCCTGGGGCTCAAGCTGGCGGCCCTCTCGGCCTCCTCCACCTTCTGGAAGTACGCCAAGTGGTGGCACCGCTCCTGGGAGGCCAAGGGCGGCCAGGCCGGCGTGCCCTGGGTGGAAAGGGAGTAGCGGGCATGGCCCAAGAGAAGATCCTGCTCATCGCCCCCAGCTGGGTGGGCGACAGCATCCACTTTCTGCCCGCGGTGGCGGCGCTTCGTCGCGGCCGCGCGGGCAGCCAGGTCTGCCTGGCGGCCAGGCCGGGCATCTGCGAGCTGCATGCGGCCAACCCCCTCTTTGACCGCCTGCTGCCCCTGCCAGCGGCAGCCACGCGCGGCCAGCGCCTGGCCTTCTACTTCGGCTTGCGGCGCGAGCGCTTCAGCCTGGCGCTGGCCTTCCCCAACAGCTTCTCTGCCGGGCTCTCGGCTTTCTTGAGCGGCGCGCGGCAGCGCCTGGGCCGGCCGGGCCAGGGCCGGCGCTGGCTCTTGACCCAGTGGGCGCCCCTCAAGCCCGATGACCGCAGCCGCCCGGTGGCCGAAGAGTACCTGGACCTGGCGCTGTTGGCCGGCGGCGAGGCGCACCCTGAGGACCTCAAGCCCCGCCTGCCCCTGACCCAATCCGGCGTGGAGGAGCAGAACCGCATCTTCCGTGAGGCGGGCCTGAGCCAGGATGCCGCGCTGGTCGCCCTCTGCCCCACCAGCGCCTATGGCGAGGCCAAGTGCTGGCCGCAGGAGCATTGGGCCAGCCTGGCCCGCCTCCTCAAGGAGCGGCGCTACCAGCCGCTGCTCTTGGGCGCGCCCTCTGAGATCGGCAGCCTGCGGGGCGTGGCTGCCGCGGCTGGCGGCGGCATCGCCTGCCTCACCCCACGCCTGCCCGGCCTGGCCGCCTGCGCGGCCAAGGTGCAGGCGGTGGTGGCCAACGACAGCGGCCCCCTGCACGTGGCCGCGGCCGTGGGCGCGCGCTGCGTGGGGCTCTTCGGCCCCATCAGCCCGGCCTGGAGCGCCCCGGCCTCGCCCAAGGCGCATGCCCTCTACCATGCGCTCGCCTGCAGCCCCTGCTACGCCCGCGTCTGCCCGCTGGGCCACCAGGACTGCCTGCGCAAGATGGAGCCCGCTGAGGTGCTCGAGGAGGTCCTCAAGGTGATGCGCCGATGATCCCAGCCCCCCGCAAGTTATTGCTCATCAAGCTGCGCGGCATCGGCGACGCCGTGCTGGCCACCCCTTGTGTGGAAGCCCTGCACCGCGCCTGGCCCCAGGCGCGGATCACCCTGATGGTGGCGGCCCCGGCTGCCGCCCTCTTCAGCGCCGACCCCCGCGTGGCTGAGGTCATCCCCTATCAGGCCTCGTGGATCAAGGGCCTCAGGCACCAGGCCGCCACCTATGCCGGCCTCCAGCGCCGGGGCTTCGACCTGGCCGTCTGCCTGCACGCCAGCTTCCGCACCGCCCTGCTCGGATGGATGAGCGGGGCACCCCTGCGCAGCGTGCGCAACCACAGCGGCCGCGACTGGCTCTGCAACCTGCCCTCCAATGAGCGCAAGGAGCCCAAGAGCATCATCCAGCGCGACTTTGACGCCCTGCGCGCGCTGGGCCTCGCGCCCTTGGATGAGGCCACCCGGCTCTATCTGGACCCCTGGGCCAAGGCCGAGGCCGCCCGGCTCTGGCGCGGCCTTGGCCTGCCGCAGAAGGGCGCGGTGCTGCTCTCGCCCACGGCCAGCAAGCCCGAGCGGCGCTGGCCCCTGGCCCGCTGGCAGGCCCTGGCGCGCGCGCTGGCCGCCTCGGGCAGGCATCTGGTGTGGCTGGCGCCCTATGAGCCCCTGAGCCTGCCCGCAGACCTGGCCAAGGGCGCGGCGGTGCTGGGGCCCCTGCCCCTGCCCGTGCAGGCCGCCTGCCTGGCCCGCGCCGGCGCCGTGGTGGCCAATGACAGCGGGCCGAGGCATTTGGCCGCAGCCTGCGGCACGCCCACCTTCACGCTGTTTGGCGGGCCCGAGACCCTGCGCGAATGGCAGCCCTATGGCGCCCCCCATCGGGCCCTGCAGGCGCCGAGCCTGCGCATCGAGGACCTGCCCGAATCCCAAGTCATCCCTGCGGTGCAGGCCTGGCTCAAGACCAAGAGGTAGCTGAATGGCCCTCAAGAAGAAAGCCCCCCTCTCGGTCATCGTGCTGACCAAGGATGAGGAGGCCAACCTGCCAGGCTGCCTGGCCTCCCTCAGCTTCGCCGCCGAGGTGGTGGTGGTCGATTCCCAGAGCCGGGACCGCACCCGCGCGCTGGCCAAGCAGGCCGGGGCCAAGGTCTACAACCGGCCCTGGCCCGGCTTCACGGCCCAGCGCAACTTTGCCGTGGCCCGCTGCAAAGAGCCCTGGGTGCTGTCGGTGGACGCGGACGAGCGCATCAGCGGCCCATTGGCCCGCGAGATCAGCGAGCTCTTGGCCGGCCATCCCGCCTGCGACGGCTACCGCATCCCCGAGGTCAACGACTTCTATGGCCGCTGGCTGCGCCATGGCGGCATCTACCCTGGCACCCACCTCATCCTCTTCCGCCGCGAGCTGGGGGCCTACAGCAGCGGGGGCGGCGATGTGCATGAGGGCGTGCAGGTGCCGAGCCAGGGCGTGCTCAAGGGCCACCTCATCCATCACGCCTACCCCAGCCTTGAGCTGGCCCTGGACAAGCTCAACCGCTACACCGACCTGGAGGCCGCGGGCAAGGCCCGGGCGGGCAAGGGCATGGGCGCCTATTACCTCTGGGTGAAGCCGCTGCGCACCTTCTTGGACAACTACCTGCGCAAGCTGGGCTTCTTGGACGGGCCGCAGGGCCTGCTCTACGCGTTCCAGACCGGGTATTATTCGTTTGCCACCGCCATCAAAATCTGGGAAAGTCAAGAAAAGGGCATCCGCTGAAGGGAAACGCATGACATCGCGCAAGGATCAGCCGCAGGAGAATGACGTCAACATCGCCGGCATGGAAGTGCTCATCACGCCGGAGCAGGTGAAGGCCCAGGTGCCGCTCTCTGAGGCGGTGCGGGCCACCGTGCTCAAGGGCCGGCAGACGGTCTGCGACATCCTGGACGGCAAGGACCCTCGCCTGATGGTGGTGGTGGGCCCCTGCTCCATCCACGACCCCAAGGGCGCCGAGGACTATGCCCGCCGCCTGAGGGCCCTGGCCGCCGAGGTGGCTGACACGCTCTTCGTGGTGATGCGGGTCTATTTCGAGAAGCCGCGCACCACCATAGGCTGGAAGGGCCTCATCAACGACCCCTACATGGATGACAGCTTCCGCATCGAGGATGGCCTGGTGATGGGCCGCCGCCTGCTGCGCGACTTCAACGCCCTGGGGCTGCCCTGCGCCTCGGAGGCGCTGGACCCCATCACGCCCCAGTACCACAGCGACCTCATCTCCTGGTCGGCCATCGGCGCCCGCACCACCGAGAGCCAGACCCATCGCGAGATGGCTTCGGGCCTCTCGATGCCGGTGGGCTTCAAGAACGGCACCGATGGCGGGGTGCAGGTGGCCCTGGATGCCATGCGGAGCGCCGGCGCTGGTCACCACTTCTTGGGCATCAATCAGCAGGGGCAGACCGCGGTGGTGCACACCAGCGGCAACCGCTACTCCCATCTGGTCCTGCGCGGGGGCGGCGGGCGCGGCAACTATGACCCGGTCTCGGTGGGCCTGGCCGAGGAGGGCTTGAAGTCCGCCGGGCTCAGGCCAGCCATCGTGGTGGACTGCAGCCATGCCAACAGCAACAAGGATCACCGCTACCAGCCGGTGGTGATGGAAGAGGTGGTGCGCCAGGTGGCGGGCGGGAGCCGGAGCATCGTGGGCGTGATGGTCGAGAGCTACCTGGAAGCCGGCAGCCAGCCCATCCCCGCGGACCTGGACCAGCTCAAGTACGGCCAGAGCGTGACCGACAAGTGCGTGGACTGGGCCACCACCGAATCCATGCTGCGCTCGGCCCGCGAGCGGCTGCAGGGCGCGGTGGCCGCGCGGCGGGGCAAGGCGTGATCCTCTCAGTGCATCAGCCCCAATACCTGCCCTGGCTGGGCTACTTCGACAAGGTGGCCGCCTCAGACCTCTTCGTCTTCTTGGACCTGCCGCAGTACAAGAAGCGCGAGTTCCAGAATCGCAACCGCATCAAGGGAAGCTCAGGCGAGGTCTGGCTGACCGTGCCGGTGATCAGCAAGGGCAAGTTCGAGCAGCCCATCAAGGATGTGGAGATCGACAACAGCCAGGATTGGCAGAAGAGCCACTGGAACAGCATCGAGCTCAATTACAAGAAGGCGCCCTTCTGGGCTGAGCTCTCGGCCAGGCTGCGGCCCTTCTATGACAAGCGCTGGGAGCGGCTCTGCGACCTGAACCTGGAGATGGATGTCTTCTTCTTCCAGGAGCTGGGGATCAGCACGCCCTGGAAGATCGAGAGCAGCATCGGCACCAGCAGCGCGAGCACTGAGCGCCTGATCGAGCTGTGCAAGAAGACCGGCGGCACCCATTACCTTTCGGGCAGCGGCGGCAAGGATTACATGGACGAGGCCAGCTTCAGCCAGCAGGGGCTGGGCCTGAGCTTCCAGCATTACCAGCACCCTGAGTACCGCCAGCAATGGCCCAAGCTGGGCTTTCTGCCCTACATGAGCGTGCTGGACCTGCTCTTCAATGAAGGCCCGGCCAGCTTGGCCGTGCTGCGCGAGGGAGGGAAAGCCTGATGCAGAGGATCGCCAAAGGCAAGATGCGGGTGCTGGCCATCGCCCCGCACCCGGACGACCTGGAGATAGGCTGCGGCGGCACGCTGGCCAAGCTGGCCAAGGCCGGGCACGCCATCCATGTGGTGCTGATGACCGGCGGCGAGGCCGGCGGCAAAGAAGGGCTGCGCCGCAGGGAGCAGGAGGCGGCTGCCAGGGTCTATGGCGCTAAGAGCCTCAGCTGGCTGGGCTTTGCCGACACCCAGGTGCCGGTGGACCGCGCCAGCATCGATGCCCTGGACAAGGTGCTCAAGGCCGTGAAGCCCGACTTAGTCTTCGCCAACTTTAGCGACGACACCCACCAGGACCACCGCGCCACGGCCAGCATCGTGCTCAGCGCCACCCGCTACGCCCACAACGTGCTCTTCTATGAGGTGCCCACCAGCGTGGATTTCAACCCGGACGTCTTCGTGGACATCACTGGCGCGGCGCTGGAGGCCAAATTTTGCGCGCTCAAGGCCCACAAGAGCCAGGTGCACCAGCTGCGCGTGGGCAAGCTCTCCATCATCGACGTGGCGCGCAGCATGGCCCACTTCCGCGGCTACCAGGGCCGGGTGGAAGCTGCCGAGGGCTTCAAGGCCCTGCGCCTGCTGCTGCAGGCCTGAGCATGGCCAAGCGCCCCCTCGACCCCGGCCAAGACCCAGAGGCCCCTGAGGAGGAGCAGGTGATCCAGAGCCTGCGCCCCAAGGGCCTGGGCGAGTATGTGGGCCAGGAGGAGAGCCTGGCGCAGCTGCGCATAGGGCTTGAGGCGGCCAAGGCGCGCAAGGAGCCCCTGGACCACCTGCTGCTCTACGGGCCCCCGGGGCTGGGCAAGACCACGCTGGCGCAGATCATCAGCCATGAGATGGGCGTGGGCCTCAAGGCCACCAGCGGCCCCATCCTCGAAAGAGCTGGGGACTTGGCCAGCATCCTGACCAGCCTGGCTGAGGGGGATGTGCTCTTCATCGATGAGATCCACCGGGTCAACCGGGTGGTGGAGGAGGTGCTCTACCCGGCGCTGGAGGATTACAAGATCGACATCATGCTGGGCAAGGGCCCGGCGGCCCAGAGCATCCAGCTGAGCCTGCCGCGCTTCACCCTGGTGGGAGCCACCACCCGCGCCGGCATGCTGACCGCGCCCCTGCGCGACCGCTTTGGGCTGACCCTGCGCCTCGACTTCTACGCGCCCGAGCAGCTCGCGCGCATCCTGGCGCGCTCGGCCGCCATCCTCAAGGTGCCGCTGGATGCTGAGGGCAGCCTTGAGATAGCTGGCCGCAGCCGCGGCACGCCCCGCATCGCCAACCGCCTGCTCAAGCGCGTGCGCGATTTCGCCCAGGTGCGCGCGCAGGGCCGCATAGACCTGGCCGTGGCGCGCGACGCCCTGGCCCTGCTCGAGGTGGATGGCCTGGGCCTGGACCGCAATGACCGGCGCTACCTGGAGACCCTGATAGCCAAGTTCCAGGGCGGGCCCGTGGGCCTGGAGAACCTAGCCGTGTCGCTCAATGAGGAGGCTGACACGCTGGAGGATGTCTACGAGCCCTATCTGATCCAGATCGGCTACCTGGTGCGCACGCCCCAGGGCCGCAAGGCCACCCCCAACGCCTACCAGCACCTGGGCTTGGGCCCTGGGCCGGCAGCCCAGCAGCAGGGGCTCTTGTGAGCGCGGCCAGGGCCGAGCGGCCCATCCGCATCCGCGTGGGCGGGGTCTTCATCCAGGGCCAGAGCATCCTGCTGGTGCGGCACCAGAAGGGCGGGCGCAGCTACTGGCTCTTGCCCGGCGGCGGGGTCGAGTTCGGCGAGGGCCTGGCCCAGGCGCTCGAGCGCGAGATGCAGGAGGAGTGCGGCCTCAAGGTGCGCGTGAAGGGCCTGCTCTTCGTCAACGAGAGCCTGCCGCCCGACCGCCACCGCCACATCGTCAACCTCACCTTCCTGGGCGAGGCGCTCTCTGGCCAGGCCCACTTGAACGAGGATGACGGCGTGCTGGCCGAGGTGGCCTGGGTCCCGCGCGCCGAGCTGCCGGGGCTCACCTTCTTCCCCAACTTCAAGCAGCAGCTGCTCGAGCATTGGGACGCGAGCTTCACCCTGCCGGCGGCCGACCTGGGGAACCTGTGGGAAGAATGATCAACTCCATCCTGGTCATCCGCTTGCGCGCCTTTGGCGACACCCTGCTCAGCACCCCGGTGCTGCGCAGCCTGAAGAAGGCGCATCCCGAGGCCAGGCTGGATGTGCTGGTGGAGCCGGGCATGGCCCCGCTCTTGAGCGGGCTTCCTTACGTGGATGGCCTGGTGCTCTTCGACCGGCCGGCCCTCAAGGCGCGCGGCTGGTGGGCTGAGCTCAAGGGCAGCCTCTCGCTCTACGCCAGCCTGCGCAAGAGCCGCTACGACCTGGTGCTCGACCCCCTGGGCACCCCGCGCACGGCCTGGATGTGCCTGGCCACGGGCGCGGCCGAGCGGGTGGGCTTCGACTTTCGCGGCCGGCGCTGGGCCTACACCAAGCGGGTGCCCATCCCCCGCGAGCGGCGCTACATGGCGTTGGTGACCGCCGAGCTCTTGAAGCCCCTTGGGATAGAGCTGGATGGCCTGGGCCTGGATTTTCCGCTGGGCCCGGAGGCCCGCGATTGGGCCAGGCAAGCCCTGGCAGGCCTGGGCTTTGGCCCGCAGGAGAAGCCGGTGCTGGCCAGCCCGGCCGGCGGCTGGGAGCTCAAGCGCTACGCGCCCGAGAAGATGGGCCAGGCCCTGGCCCTGCTCGGCCGCAAGAGCCTGGTGCTGTGGGGCCCGGGCGAGCAGCAGCAGGCGCAAGAGGTAGCGCAGGCCTCGCAAGGATGCGCCCAGCTGGCTCCCAAGACCAGCTTTCAGCAGTTGGCGGGCCTCATCGCCGAGAGCGCCCTGGTGCTCTCCTGCGATGGCGCCAACAAGCACCTGGCCGTGGCGCTGGGCACGCCCAGCCTCACGCTCTTTGGCCCCACCAGCCCTGTGGCCTGGCATCCCCCAAACGACCCCAGGCATCTGGCCCTGCATCTCAGCTTGGATTGCATGCCCTGCGAGGCCCTGCAGTGCCGGCTGCCCCGCCGAGCCTGCCTGGATGACCTGGAGCCCGCGGCCGTGGCCAAGGCCGCCCGCGGCCTGCTCAACACCTTGGAGGTTTGATGAGAGTCTCAGGATTCACCATCGCCCGCGGCGCGGTCAATTTCGGCTACCAGCTGGAGGAGTCCATCCGCTCGCTGCTGCCCATCGTGGACGAGTACATCGTGGGCGTGGGCGACATGGATGACGGCACCCTGGAGCTGGTGGAGGGCATCAAGGACCCCAGGATCAAGGTCTTTCAGAGCGCCTGGGACATGAGCAAGCGCGAGGACGGCTTGGTGCTGTCGGTGGAGACCAACAAGGCCCTCGACCGCTGCACCGGCGACTGGGCTGTCTACCTCCAGGCCGATGAGGTGCTGCACGAGGACGAGCTGCCCAAGCTCAAGGCCGCCATGGAGGAGCACCTGTATGACTCCTCCGAGGCGCTGGAGTTCAACTACCTGCACTTCTACGGCAGCTTTCAGACCGTGCAGGACCACCGCCGCAAGTGGTACCGACACGCCGAGCGCGCCGTGAAGACCGGCATCGGCATCCGCTCGCAGGGCGATGCCTTTGGCTTTCGCCGCGTGGTGGATGGCAAGGAGCGCAGCTGCAAGCGCGCCAACTGCGGGGTGCGCGTCTTCCACTACGGCTGGTCCCGGCCGCCGGAGGTGATGATGGACAAGCAGATGAACCTGGACCGCATGTACCATGACGAGGCATGGATCGCCGCCACCTATGCCAAGGAGAACGCCAAGGTGCGCGAGTTCTACCGCGACCGCGGCCACCTGAAGCTCTTCACCGGCAGCCATCCGGCCACCATGTGGGCCCGCGTGGCGGCCCAGGACTGGAGCTTCGACCATGGCATAGAGCGCCAGTGGCCGGACTGGGCGCGGCACCTGTACGTGACGCTCTTCTATTCCCTCGAGAAGCGCTGGCGCCGCTGGTTCCCCCTGCGCTAAGCGCCCCGGGGGCGCGGCTATGGACAGGCCGTTTGCGGCCTGATACACTTCGCCCTCGCTGGGGCTGGGCAGGAGGCCTATGGACAAGGCCATCAACCTCATCATCGACCTGGCGGTGCTGCTCTTCTCGGTGGCCTGGCATGAGTCGGCCCACGGCCTGGTGGCGCTCTGGCTGGGCGACCCCACGGCGCGCGACCAGGGGCGCATCAGCCTTAACCCCTTCCGGCACATCGACCTGTGGTCCACCCTGGTGGCGCCGGTGGTGCTCTATCTGGCGGGCATGCCGGTGCTGGCCGCGGCCAAGCCCACCCCGGTGGATGTGGACCGCCTGCAGCAGCCCAAGGCTGGCTTCAGCACCGTGGCCCTGGCTGGGCCGCTCTCGAACCTGGCCCTGGCCCTGCTCTTCGCCCTGGCGGGCCTGGCCTTCAGCGCGGTGCTGGGCCTGCGCGGGGTGGGCGTTTTGGCCAGCCACGGCATCAAGCTCAACCTGCTGCTAGCCTGCTTCAACCTGCTGCCCCTGCCCACGCTGGACGGGCTGAAGGCCCTGTACGTGCTCCTGCCGGACCGGGCCTGCTGGTGGCTCAACCGCTTCGAGCCCTTCGGCTTCGTCATCCTCTACCTGGCCCTGGTGGGCCTCTACACTCAGCCCTTCTTGAGCGGGCTGTTCTGGGGAGGCCAGCAGCGGGCCTATGAGGCCCTGATGGCCCTGGCCCATCTCTCTCTGCCGGTGAACTGAAATGGCGGACAAGCCGCGCATACTCTCTGGCATGCGGCCCACGGGGCCCCTGCATGTGGGGCACCTGGAAGGCGCCCTTGAGAACTACCTGCGCCTGCAGGGGGATTACGACTGCTTCTTCATGGTGGCGGACTGGCACGCCCTGACCACTGGCTGGACGGATGTCTCGGGCATGCGCGAGAATGTGTTGGGCATGGTGGCGGACTGGCTGGCTGTGGGCCTGGACCCGAAGAAGGCCGTGATCTTCCGCCAGAGCCGGGTGTTGCAGCACGCCGAGCTCTATACGCTCTTCCAGATGTTCACCCCCATCCCCTGGCTCGAGCGCTGCCCCACCTACAAGGAGCAGATCCAGGAGATGCCCGACAAGGACCTCTCGAGCATCGGCTTTTTGGGCTACCCGCTGCTGCAGGCCGCCGACATCCTGCTCTACAAGGCCCAGGCCGTGCCCGTGGGCGTGGACCAGGTGCCCCACATCGAGATGACCCGCGAGGTGGCGCGGCGCTTCAACTTCCAGTACTGCTCCAGCCAGCCGGGGGACGGCAAGCCCGCCCCGGTCTTCCCGGAGCCCCAGCAGATGCTGACCCGCTTCCCGAAGATACCGGGGACGGACGGGCGGAAGATGAGCAAGAGCTATGGCAACTCCATCGAGCTCTCCTGCCAGGGCAAGGAGCTGGAGGCCAAGGTGCGGGCCATGTACACCGACCCCGCCAAGCTGCGCAAGGACGACCCGGGGCATCCCGATGGCTGCGTGGTCTTCGCCTTCCACGGGGTCTACAGCCATGCCGAGCTGCCGGGCCTGGAGGCGGACTGCAAGGCAGGCCGGCTGGGCTGCGTGGACTGCAAGCGCCGGCTCAAGGACCGCCTGGCCGAGCGGCTGGCTCCCATCCAGGAGCGCCGAGCCAAGATAGGGGAGGGCCAGTGCCGGGCGGCGCTGGAGGACGGCGACTGCCGCGCGGCGGCTGCGGCCGAGGCCACCATGGCCGAGGTGCGCAGCGCCATGAACCTGAGCTGAGGCAATATGTACCGCGTCAACCTGGACATCTTTGAGGGGCCCTTCGACCTGCTGCTCTACCTCATCCGCAAGAACGAGGTGGACATCAACGACATCCCCATCGCCAAGATCACCAACGAGTATGTGGCCATGCTGGACGCGCTGCGCGAGGTGGACATCAGCGTGGCGGGCGAGTTCCTGGTGATGGCGGCCCAGCTGCTGCTCATCAAGAGCCGCATGCTGCTCCCCCCTGACCCCACCGCTCCGGGCGAGGCGCCCGAGGAGGATCCGCGGGCCGAGCTGGTGCGCCAGCTGCTGGAATACCAGCGCTTCAAGCAGGCCGCCTTCGACCTTCAGCGCCGCGAGTTCGAGCAGCGCGATGTCTTCAGCCGCTATGAGGCCACCGAGGCCACCTGGGATGGCGACAATCCGGCCGACCTGGCCGAGGCGCCGCTGGAGGTGAACCTCTACGACCTGCTCAAGGCCTTTGAGAAGGTGCTGCAGTCCCTGCCCAAGGAGACGGTGGCCACCCTGGAGCGGGAGGAGGTCCACACCGTCCAGAAGATGAACGAGCTCTTGGACCTGCTGGAGAGCCAGGAGAGCCTGAGCTTCTTCGAGATCTTCAAGGGCGCGGGCTCGCGCGTGGCGGCGGTGACCATCTTCCTGGCCATGCTCGAACTGACCCGCATGAAGTCCATCCGCCTCATCCAGATCCAGGGCTTCGGCGAGATCCGCATCACCAAGCGCCGCGACGAGGCCCCGGCCCCCGCGCCAGAGGCCGGCGCCGCCCCCCAACCAGATTCAGACCCTTCTGAGGTGCCTGTTGGAGATCGCTGACATCAAGCCCGTCCTGGAAGCCCTGCTGCTGGCCTCGGACAAGCCCGCGCCCCTGGCCCAGCTGGCCAAGGCCATGGAGGGCGTGGAGCGCAAGGCAGTCAGCCAGACCCTCGAGGAGCTGGCCCAGGAGTACGACAGCCAGGCCCGCGGCTTCCGCCTGGTGGAGATCGCCGAAGGCTGGCAGATCGTCACCCGCCCGCAGTTCGCGGGCGCCATCCGCAAGATGAACCGCACCAAGGTGGCCAACCGCCTCACCCGGCCCTCGCTGGAGAGCCTGGCCATCGTGGCCTACAAGCAGCCCATCACCAAGGCCGAGGTGGAGTCCGTGCGCGGGGTGAACAGCGAAGGGGTGATGAACTCGCTCCTGGAGCGCCGCCTCATCCGCACGGTCGGACGCAAGGACGTGGTGGGCCGGCCCCTGCTCTACGGCACCACCCGCGAGTTCCTGCAGGCCTTCGGGCTCAAGGACCTGGGGGAGCTGCCCCAGCTGGCCGACCTGAAGGACCTGCTCAAGAACGACGAGGCCGGCGAGCTCTGGGAGCTGGACGAGAACGGCGAGCTGGTGGAGAAGCGGCCAGAGGACATGCTGAAGAGCGCGGAGCCTGAGGCTCCTGCGGAAGACGCCCCGGGGGAAGAACCGGTCAAGGAGGAGGGGCCTGCCTCGGAGTGAGGCGCCCTAAAGCCCATGGAAATGCGACTGCAGAAATTCCTGGCCCAGGCCGGGGTGGCCTCCCGGCGCCATGCCGAGGAGATGATGGCGGCGGGCCTCATCCGCGTGAACGGCCAGCCGGCCACGCAGATGGGCCAGCGCATCGACACCGAGCGCGACTTCGTCAAGGTGGCCGGCAGGACCGTGCGCGCCGAGAAGCCGGTCTCCGTGCTGCTGCACAAGCCCAAGGGCTACATGTGCACCGCCGACGACCCCGAGGGGCGCCCCTTGGTGACCGACCTCATCCGCGGGGTGCGCGGCCGCCTCTTCCCGGTGGGCCGCCTCGACTATGACACCAGCGGCGCCCTGCTCTTGACCAACGATGGCGACCTAGCCCAGACCCTCATCCACCCGCGCCATGGCGTGCCCCGCACCTACATCGCCAAGGTCAAGGGCCAGCCCACCGTGGAGCAGGTGGAGAAGCTGCGCCGGGGCGTGTATGTGGACGGCCGCAAGACCATGCCCGCCCGCGTCAACGTGGCCGGCACCATGGAGAAGAACAGCCTGCTCAAGTTCGTGCTGAGCGAGGGGCGCAACCGCCAGGTCAAGAAGATGTGCGAGGCCATCGGCCACCCGGTGCTCAAGCTCACCCGCGTGGCCTTCGGCTACCTGACGGTCGCTGACCTGCCTGTCGGCCGGTGGCGCTTCGTGACCCTGGATGAGCTGGAGGGCCTGCGCAGCCTGGCGGCCAAGTCGGCCCGCCATGCCGAGGAGCTGCGGGCGGAGAAGATGGAAGGGAAGGGGAGCGCCGCCGCGCCCAAGCGCGCCGAGCGCCGCCCCAAGCCCGCGGGCTTCAAGGCCCGCCCGGGCACCAAGCCGCCATCTGGCCCGGCCCGCCGGCCGCGCAAGGGGGGACGCCCATGAGCCTGGAGAGGGTGCGCCGCGAGATAGACAAGGTGGATGCCCGCCTAGTGGCGCTGCTCAACGAGCGGGCGGGCCTGGTGCTCAAGGTGCGCGACCTGAAGCACAGCACCTCGGCCCCGGCCTACGCGCCGCACCGCGAGCGCCAGGTCTACGAGCGGGTGGCGGCCTTGAACCAGGGCCCCTTCCCCCCTGAGGCCCTGAAGGCGGTCTACCGCGAGATCATGTCTGCGGCGCTGGCCATGGAGGGCCGGCCCCGCATCGCCTACATGGGGCCCTCCTTCACCTTCACCCACCTGGCGGCCATGGAGCGCTTCGGCAGCCAGTGCGAGTATGTGGCAGTGGAGGGCGTGCCCGGCACCTTTGACGAGGTGGAGCAGCGCCGCGCTGACTACGGCGTGGTGCCGGTCGAGAACAGCACCGAGGGCGTCATCCGCCACACGCTGGACCACTTCATCGACAGCGACCTCAAGATCTGCAGCGAGTTCTCCATGGCCATCCGCCAGAACCTGCTCACCAAGAGCGGCAAGATGGACAAGGGCTCGCTGCGCATGGTGGTCTCGCACGCCCAGCCCCTGGCACAGGTGCGCCAGTGGCTGGCCAGCCACCTGCCGGGCGTGCCCCTGCGCGAGATGGCCAGCACCACCCTGGCCGCCCAGGCTGCGGCCAAGGACAAGGGCGTGGCCGCGGTGGGCAACACCGCCGCTGCCCGCGCCTACGGGCTCAAGGTGGCGGCCGCCAGCATCCAGGACCAGAGCGACAACACCACCCGCTTCCTGGTCATCGGCCGCACCGTGGCCCAGCCCACCGGGCACGACAAGACCAGCGTGATGGTCTCGCTGCGCGACCGGGTAGGCGCGCTGGCCGCCATGCTGAAGCCCTTTGAGACCAGCAAGGTCAACCTCACGGCCATCGAGAGCCGGCCCTCGCGCCGCCGCCGCTGGGAGTACTACTTCTTCATCGACTTCCTGGGCCACCAGGAAGAGCCCAAGGTCCAGCGCATGCTGCAGGCCCTGCGCCGCGAGGTGCATGAGCTGAAGGTGCTGGGCTCCTACCCCACGGAGTGAGCCGGCCTTGACCCTCCCCTTCAACAAGGTGGCCATCCTGGGCGTCGGCCTGCTGGGCGGATCGCTGGGCCTGGCGCTTAAAGAGCGCGGCCTGGCCCGCGAGGTCTGCGGCTGGGGCCGGCGCGAGGCGCGCCTGCGCAAGGCCCTGCAGCTGGGCGCGCTCGACACCGCCACCCTGGATCTGGGGAATGCGGCGGGCGGCGCCGACCTTGTGCTGCTGGCCTCCCCGGTGGAGAGCTTCATCCCCCTGCTCAAGGCGGTGGCCAAGGCCGCGCCCAAGGGCTGCCTGGTGGCAGACGTGGGCAGCGTCAAGGGCGATGCGCCTGCCTGGGCCCGCGCCGCCGCCCCGCTGGCCTTCGTGCCCTGTCATCCCATGGCTGGCAGCGAGAAGACCGGGGTGGAGGCCGCCCGAGCCGGCCTCTTTGAGAAGAGCGCCTGCATCCTCACGCCCCTGCCCAGCACGCCCAAGCCGGCGCTCTTGCGCATGGAGCGGCTGTGGAAGGCCCTGGGCTGCCGCACCCGCCGCATGGACCCGCGGCGCCACGATGCGCTCATCGCCTCGCTCTCGCACCTGCCGCACGCGGCCGCCTTCAGCCTGGTGCGGGCTGTGGCCCGCCAGGCCAAGCCGGGCGACTACGCCCTGGCCGGCAAGGGCTACCGCGACACCACCCGCGTGGGCGGCTCAGATGCGGCCATGTGGGCCGGCATCTTCCTCGCCAATCGCCGCAACCTCATCAAGGGCCTGGACGCCTACCAGCGGGAGCTCTCTGCCCTGCGCAGCCTGCTGGCCAAGGGCGATGCCCAGGCCCTGGCGGCGTGCCTGGGCCAGGCATCACGCCTTCGGCAGGGCCTATGACCCGCCCGCCCCTGCCCGACCCCTACCCGGTCGAGCCCATCGCGGGGCCCCTGCTCGCCAAGCGCGTGCGCGTGCCGGGCAGCAAGAGCATCACCAATCGCGCCCTGCTGCTGGCCGCCCTGGCCAAGGGCGAGAGCACCCTGCACGGCGCCCTCTTCAGCGACGACACCCAGCGCATGGCCGAGTGCCTCATCCAGCTGGGCATCACGGTCGAGCAGGACGCTGCCGCCGGCACCGTGAGGCTGCGCGGCTGTGGCGGCCGCATCGCCCAGGCCCCATCTGAGCCGCTCTTCGTCGGCAATGCCGGCACTGCCGCCCGCTTCTTGCCGCCCATGGTGGCGGCCGCGGGCCGCGGCGACTTCCGCTTCAGCGGCGACCCCAGGATGCAGGAGCGCCCCATGGGCGACCTGCTCAAGGCCCTGCAAGCCCTGGGCTCGCCGGCCCTGGCCGCGGATGGCTCGCCCGCCAGCGCCTACCCCTTCATCCTGCAGGCCCGCGGCCTCGCTGGCGGCGAGGCTCAGGTGGACATCAGCGCCAGCAGCCAGTTCGCCAGCGGCCTGCTGATGGCCGGGCCCTGCATGCCCCGCCGCCTGGACCTGTGGGCCATGGGCAGCCGCAGCGAGCTGCCCTATGTGGCCATGACCGTCGAGATGATGAAGCAGTTCGGGGCCCAGGTGGCCACCCATGGCCATGGCGCCCTCTTCTCGGCCCTGCCGGGGGCCTATCAGGGCCGCGACTACGCCATCGAGCCCGACCTCTCGGCCGCGGGCTACTTCTTTGCCGCAGCCGCGCTCTGCGGCGGCAAGGTGACCGTGCTGGGCAGCGGCAAGGCCAGCCTGCAGCAGGATGTGCGCCTGCTGGCGCTGCTGCAGCACATGGGCTGCCTGTTCTACGAGTATGAGGAGGGCTTGACCCTGGAGCGCGAGGAGGGGTCTGCCCTGAAGGGCGTGGAGGTGGACATGAACGCCTTCAGCGACCAGGCCCTCACCGTGGCAGCGCTGGCGCCCTTCTGCAGCACGCCGGTGGCCATCCGCAACGTTGCCCACATCCGCCGCCAGGAATGCGACCGCATACAGGCCATCTGTGAGAACCTGCGGGCCCTGGGCGCCGAGGTGGAGGAGTGGGAGGATGGGGTTCGCATCCAGCCCTGCGCCAGCCTGCACGGGGCCAGGCTCAAGACCTGGGGCGACCACCGGGTGGCCATGGCCTTCAGCCTGGTGGGCCTCAAGGTGCCGGGCGTCAGCATCGAAGGCCCGGCCTGCACCTCGAAGACCTTCGCGGGCTTCTGGCAGGCCCTGGAGGGGCTACATGACTGAGCGCATCACGGTGGCCATCGACGGCCCGGCCGGCAGCGGCAAGAGCACCATCGCCCGCCTGCTGGCGCGGCGCCTGGGCTATGTCTATGTCGACACCGGGGCCATGTACCGCACCGTCACCCTGGCCGCCCTGCGGCGCGGGCTGGACCCGGCCTCGGCCGGCCCTGAATCCCTGGCCAAGGTGGCCCGCGAGGCCTTGATCGAGCTGGAGGCCACCCCGGACGGCCTGCGCGTGTCGCTGGATGGCCAGAGGGTTGGCGAGAGCATCCGCACGCCCGAGATAGCGTCCCTCACCTCCCGATACACCGCCAACAGCGCGGGGGTGCGCGAGGAGCTGGTGCGGCGCCAGCGCGAGATGGGGCGCCGGGGCGGGGTGGTCATGGAGGGCCGCGATATCACCACCGTGGTCTTCCCTGATGCCCAGCTCAAGGTCTATCTGGACTGCTCGGTGGAGGAGAGGGTGCGCCGGCGCAGCCGGCAGTTCACCCAGCAGGGCATCGCGTTTGACGCGGCAGGGCTGGCCAGCGAGATCGAGCGGCGGGATGACGAGGACAGGAACCGCCCCATCGGTGCCCTCAAGCAGGCGCTGGGCGCGGTGAAGGTGCTCTCTGACGGCAAGCAGCCTGACGAGATAGTGGATGAGATAATGGAGCGCCTGCCACAGGCTGTCCGCCCTGATTGAGCCCTGCGATTGCCCTTGGAAAAGGGGTCTTCTGTGATCTATAATGTGTCCCGCTTTTTGGTCAGGCTCTTTTTGCGGCTGGCTTTCCGCTATGAGGGCCAGGGCATGCAGAATGTGCCTGCCGAGGGGAGCCTGATCATCTGCCCCAACCATGTCAGCTACCTGGACCCCATGGTGGTGGGCGCGCTGATGGAGCGCCAGCTCTGGTACATGGCGCGCGACACGCTCTTCAAGAACTGGCTCTTCGGGCCCATGATCCGCAGCGTGCACGCCTTCCCCATCAAGCGCGGCGCCGTGGACCGGGGCGCCATGCAGGAGTTCGAGGCCCATGTGGCCCAGGGCCATGCCACCCTGGTCTTCCCTGAGGGCACCCGCAGCCCGGATGGCCAGCTGCAGAGGGCCAAGCCCGGGGTGGGCATGCTCATCTACCGCTGCCAGGGGGCCAGGGTGCTCCCGGTGCGGGGCTTCGGCGCCGAGAAGGCCATGCCCAAGGGCGGCGGCCTGCGCTTCGTCCCCATCCGCGTGGTCTACGGCGAGCCGCTCGATTTCAGCGCCGAGCGCCAGCTGCCGGCCCAGCGCGAGACCTATGAATTGATAGCCCAGAGGGTGATGGGTGCCATCGCGGCGCTCAAGGACCCGCTGGAGCTCGAGAAGCCTTGATCCCCGCCCCTTGGGCGGGCCAAGAGCAGGGGCATGCCCCTGTAATCCCCGAAGGAGGTAACAGAAACATGGCAGTCATCAACCGGTTCATTCAGCAGGAGGCCGAGGACGACCCCGAGCTGATGGACGAAGCCGCCATCGTCGATGGCGAAGACTTCCGCAGCATCTACGCGGAATCCCTGAAGAACATTGAGGAAGGCGAGGTCATCTTCGGCCGCATCGTGGGCTTGGACAAGGACGGCGTCCTGGTCGACATCGGCTACAAGAGCGAGGGCATCATCCCCCTGGCGGAGTTCGGCGGGCGCACCCCGGCGGACATCGTGCCCGGCGAGGAGATCGAGGTCTACCTGGAGCAGAAGGAGGACGCGGAAGGCCGCGTGGTCCTCTCCAAGCAGAAGGTGGACAAGCAGAAGATCTGGAGCCGCCTCTACAAGGCCTTTGAGACCAAGGAGACCTTGGAGGGCGTGATCACCCGCCGCATCAAGGGCGGCCTGGTCATCGATATCAACGGCGTGGACTGCTTCCTGCCGGCCAGCCAGGTGGCGCTGAGGCCCACCTCGGACCTGGACCAGTTCATCAACCAGAAGGCGCAGGTCCGCATCATCAAGTTCAACCGCGGCCGCGGCAACGTGGTGGCGTCCCGCCGCATCCTGCTGGAAGAGGAGCGCGAGAAGAAGCGCCACGAGACCCTGAGCACGCTGGAAGCGGGCCAGGTGCGCGCGGGCGTGGTCAAGAACATCGTCCAGTACGGCGCCTTCATCGACTTGGGCGGCATCGACGGCCTGCTGCACATCACCGACATGGCCTGGGGCCGCGTCAGCCACCCCAGCGAGGTGGTGCAGATCGGCCAGACCATCGACGTCAAGGTGCTGTCCATCGACAAGGAGAACGGCAAGATCAGCCTGGGGCTCAAGCAGAAGTCGGCCGACCCCTGGAACGAGATCGACGGCAAGTACCCCCTGACCAGCCAGCACAAGGGCAAGGTGGTCAACCTCACCGAGTACGGCGCCTTCGTCAAGCTGGAGGAGGGCGTGGAGGGCCTGGTGCACGTCAGCGAGATGAGCTGGTTCAGGCGCATCAAGCACCCCTCGGCCGTGGTCAGCATCGGCCAAGAGGTGGATGTCATCATCCTCAACCTGGACAAGGTCAACAAGAAGATCAGCCTGGGCATGAAGCAGGTCGAGCCCGATCCCTGGCAGACCTTGGACCAGAAGCTGCCGGTGGGCAGCAAGGTGAAGGGCGTGGTCAAGAGCCTCACCGACTACGGCGCCTTCGTCGAGCTGGAGGAGGGCATCGAGGGCCTGCTGCACATCAGCGACATGAGCTGGACCAGCACGGTCAAGCACCCCAGCGAGGTCTGCAAGAAGGGCCAAGAGCTGGAGGTGATGATCCTCAACATCGACAAGGAGAAGCGCAAGATCAGCCTGGGCCTCAAGCAGTTCCAGCCCGATCCCTGGGATGGCATCGCTGAGCGCTACCCCATCGGCCAGCAGGTGCCCTGCAAGGTGCTCCGGCTGACCAACTTCGGCGCCTTTGTGGAGCTGGAGCCCGGGGTGGAAGGCTTGATCCACATCTCCCAGCTGTCTGAGAACCCTCCCGCAAAGGTGGAGGATGCGGTCAAGGTGGGGGATGACCTGAACGCCAAGGTCATCAAGCTCTCCCTGGATGAGCGCAAGATCGGGCTCTCCATGCGCGAGAACGGCGGGGAAGGGGCGGAATAAGCCCATTCCGGCGGAACAAGCGAGCGCCCCCCAGCCGATGGCAGGGGGGCGCTCTTTTTTGCCCTTTGCGCAGCCAGCGAAATCGCTTGTCCTCGCCCAGGCCAAAAGATACAATAAAACTTAGAAACGGGAGTTTGTGCCCATATATCCTGCTGATAGAGGGGTCATGTCGAACGAACAGGATGTTTTCTCAAAATATGGCCGCACCTACGGCCCGGGCGAGGTGATCTTCAGCGAGGGTGAGATCGGGGCTGAGATGTTCATCATCCAGTCCGGCAAGGTCCGCATCGCCAAGCGCACCAAGGACAGCGAGAAGACCCTGGTGATCCTGGAGGGCGGGGATTTCTTCGGCGAGATGGCGGTCATCGACAAGGGGCCGCGTTCCGCCAGCGCCACGGCGCTGGAAGAGACCCGCTGCATCGTGCTCAACGAGGACATCTTCGAGCAGCAGATGCAGAACAACGCCCGCATCGTGAAAAAGATCCTCAAGAACATGAGCGTGCGCCTGCGCGACGCCAACAAGCAGATAGAGAACCTGCTCATCAAGGACACCAATCGCCGCGTCGCCAATGCCATCATGCAGCTGGCGCTCAAGCATGGCCGCACCCGCGAGGGCATCAACCTGGGCAGCGAGCTGAGCGTCGAGGAGCTGGCCAAGATGGTGGGCCTGGGCGGCGAGCCGGATAAGGTGCGCGAGGTGGTCGACAAGCTGGTGCACGCCCACATCCTGGTCAAGGAAGCGGACGGCTCGCTGGTGGTGGTGACCCTGGACAACCTCGAGAAGTTCATCCATTACCTCGAGATGAAGGAAGAGCTGGGGATGTGAGGGCGCCTGGCCGCGGCTTGAAGACCCTGGCAGCCGGCCTCTTGGCCATGGCGGGCGCCGCGCTGCTGGGCGCTTGGATGATGGAACCCCTGCCCCAATCGCGGGGCCCGGAGCCGGGGGCAGAGGCTCTGCATGGGCGCTTCGCCTTCCTGCAGGAAGGCGTGCAGGTGGCGGGACCGGAGCAGGGAAAACGCGATGCCGCCTTACGGCGCAAGCAGCTGCTGGGCTGGCTCTCCGGCTTGGAGGCCATGCGCCCCAAGGCGGTGGTGATCGAGGATTGGATGGAAGGCTCCAGCCAGGAGGAGGCGCGCTCCCTGCTGGCCCCGCTGGAGGATTCGCTGCTGCCGCTGGCCCGCCCAAGGGCGCGGCCCGACCTGCAGGCCCGCTTTGATGGTTTGCGCCAGCAGCTGCAGCTGGACCATGACCTGGAAGTGCTCTTCGCTGAGAACGAGGACATCCTGCTCCCCTTGGGCCTGGGGCCGGGCCATAGCACGGCCTTGCCCGGCTTTGAGCCCGGCCCCGCCTTTGAGCGCGCCGGCTTTCGCGTGACGCTGCGGGGCGGCGAGCAGGCGCGCCTCAGCCAAGGGTCAAGCATTGGGCGCTGGCCCTATCAGGCCTTTCAAGAGGCCTCGGCACTGGGTGGCGTTGACTTGGGCCAGCCCGGGCGCGGCTTGCCCGCGGTCTTCGAGTGCCAGGGCCGATGGCTGCCCTCCCTGGGCCTGGCCGCTGCCCTCATGCAGGCGGACCTTGGGCGCCAAGATTTGCATTTCCAATGGCGGGGCAAGCGGCTCTTGAGCGTGGAGCTGGGCGGTCGCTCCCTCCCGCTGGATGCTGGCGGCCTGTGCTATGAGGACCCGCGCCAGCCCGCGCTCCCCATGGAGGCCCTGCCCCTGGAGCCCCTGCTCACAGGCGCCTTGGGCTCGGCGCGGGTGGCGGGCAAGGTGGTGTTCTTCAGGCCCTGGCCCCTGCAGGATGGGGAGCCAGGGATGGCCGCCCAGGAGCGGCTCTTCGCCGGCTTCTTCTCTGGCAGCTTGAAGGGGGCTCAGCCCGGGCAGTGGCCGCGCCGCAGCTGGCTGGCGCTGGCCTTGGCAGCGGCCCTGGCAGGCGCAGCGCTCTGCGGCTGGGGCTTGCGCGGCATGCTCCAACCGGCTTCAGACCCACGCTAAGTAGGCCGTCCCCTCACCCTTGCTCACAGGTCCCCATGCGATTCCGAGTGTTGGGCGCTTATGGCGGCGACATGCCCGGCTGCCTGATGACGGCCTTCCTGCTGGATGACCAGATGCTGCTGGACGCGGGGACCATCGGCCAGGCCCTGGACATCAAGGAGCAGTCGCGCATCCGCGACGTGCTGCTGACCCACAGCCACCTTGACCACTGCAACGCGCTGCCCTTCTTCGCGGTCAACATCTTCGGCACCGACGGGCCCTCGGTGGGCGTGCACGGCCTGCCCGAGGTGCTGGATGCCCTGAGCAAGCACCTGCTCAACAACCAGCTCTGGCCCGACTTCACCAAGATCAAGAAGATGAACGGCGAGCCGGTGCTGGCCCTCAAGCCCATGGCGGAGCGCGAGCCGGTGCGCGTGGGCGGATACCAGGTGACCCCGGTGCGGGTCAACCACCCGGTGCCCACCTGCGGCTATGTCTTGAGCGAGGCGGCCAGCGGCAAGAGCCTGGTCTTCACCGGCGACACCGGGGTGACCGATGAGATCTGGGACGCGGTGAGCGAGGCCAGCAACCTGCGCGCGCTGGTGGTGGAGGTGAGCTTCCCCAACCGCATGCAGAAGCTCTCAGAGGTCTCGGGCCATCTGACCCCCCAGGACCTGAAGAAGGAGCTGGCCAAGGTGCGCCGCAAGCTCGACATCCCCATCTTGGCCTTTCACATGAAGCCCGAGTTCGATGCCGAGATTCGCCAAGAGCTCAAGGAGCTGCGGCTGAGCGGCTTGGAAGCGCTGAAGCCCGGCAAGACCTACGACATCTGAGCCCTGAGGGGCATCCTGTTCCGGAGGCATTATGGCTGACGAACAAGGGGTCATCGAGCGCCGCCAGTATGAGCGCATCACCGCCCAGTTCACCGTGGCTTTCCACCTGGTCGAGACCGGGGATGCCGAGCGCATGTCGCGCCCGGGCGGCGAGTACAAGGACATCACCGTGGCCCACGCCGGCACCAAGATGGTGAAGGATGTGATGACGGTGGTGACGGAGAACATCTCGCTGGGCGGATTGAAGCTGGTCACCCCCAAGCCCATCAAGGAGGGCTCCACCCTGGGGCTGGAGCTGCAGCTGCCCGGGCTGCCGCTGCCCATCAAGGCCCTGGCCGTGGTGGTGCGCAGCGAGATCGCCCCGAATGCCACCGGCAAGCACACCGCCGGCGTGCGCTTCATCGCCATCAACAAGGATGATGTGGCCAAGGTGGAGCGCTACATCGCCCTGGTGAAGCGGGCTGAGATAGAGAAGCGCAACTCCAAACCCTGAGAGGAGCTCCATGGGCATCATCGAAGCAGAGGAGCCGAGCTGGGTCGAGCATAGGCGCCATGCGCGGGTGGACGCGCGGCTGAAAGCCACCTTCCGCATCCTCAAGGAGGAGGGGGCTCACTGCCTGAGCGTGGGGCCCGAGGCGGCCCAGGCCTTGAGCGAGGGCCTGGCCACGCGCGACATCTCAGAGGGCGGGGTTGGCTTGGCGGGCGAGATAAGCCTGCTGGGCGGCCGGCCGCTCGAGCTGGGCCTGCTGCTGCAGGTCGAGATCTGGCCGCCCGAGGAGCCCGAGCCGCTGCTGCTGCTGGGCCGCGTGGCCTGGTGCCGGCCCTCGGGCACAGCCTTCAGCGCGGGCATCTGCTTTGATGGTCAGAGCCCCGAGGCCAAAGAGAAGCTCTCTCAGCTCATGCGCCGCTACAGCCTGGGCGCCTGAGCCCCAGGGTGGTTAGCTCAGCTGGTCAGAGCGCCTGCCTTACAAGCAGGAGGTCAGCGGTTCGATCCCGTTACCACCCACCATCTGCAACGCCAGCCATCAAGGAGCCGGGAACGTGATCAGCACAGACAAGCGCAAGCAAGTGGAAGCCCTGGTCGAGAGGGCCCTGGGGTATCGGAGGTTCCTTTGACGTCGATGCCAAGGAGACCCTGGTCCGCCGCATCCAGCACGACTCGCTGCAAGAGGGCTATTGGAGCGATAACAAGAGGGCTCGGGAGGAGCAGGCGCGCCTGAGCGCGGCGGAAGCCGACCTTGAGGCATGGAAGGTGCTGCTGGGGCTGACGCACGACCTGCAGGCCAATGCCGAGCTGCTGGCCGAGGCTGATGATGCCGCGCTGGCCGAGGAGCTGGAGGCGGGCATCCTCGACCTGGAGGCCCGCTTGCACAGCCTTGACTTCACCCGCATGATGTCCGGGCCCTATGACCGCATGAACGCCCTGCTCAATGTGCACCCGGGCGCGGGCGGCACCGAGAGCCAGGACTGGGCCCAGATGCTGCTGCGCATGTACACGCGCTGGGCTGAGCGGCGCGGCTGGAAGGTTGAGCTCTTGGACCTGCAGCCCGGCGATGAGGCGGGCATCAAGAATGCCACCATCAAGGTGGTCGGAGAATGGGCCTTTGGCCACCTGCGCGCGGAGAAGGGCGTGCATCGCCTGGTGCGCATCTCGCCCTTTGACAGCAACGCCCGGCGCCACACCAGCTTCACCTCAGTGGAGCCCTTCCCTGAGATCGATGACACCATCGAGGTGATCATCAACGACAAGGACATCCAGGTGGACACCTTCCGCGCCTCGGGCGCCGGAGGCCAGCACGTCAACCGCACCGATTCGGCCGTGCGCATCACTCATTTCCCCTCGGGCCTGGTGGTGACCTGCCAGAACGAGCGCAGCCAGATCAAGAACCGGGCCAGCGCCATGTCGGTGCTCAAGGCGCGACTCTTTGCCCTGGCCGAGGAGGAGCAGAAGGTGAAGATGGCCCAGATCGCTGGGGAGAAGAAGGACATCAATTTCGGCAGCCAGATCCGCAGCTATGTGCTGCACCCCTACCAGATGGTGAAGGACCATCGCACCGACATCGACTATTCGCAGGCGGTGGGCATCTTGGAGGGTGACTTGGACCAGCTGGTGGAGGATTTTTTGCGCAAGGAATCCGCAGAAAAGGCGCGCTTCGATGCCTGAGAAGAACCATTATGAGCTGCTGGAGGTCTCGCGCAGCGCCGATGAGCCCTCCATCCGGGAGCAGTACCGCCTGCTGCTCTACAAGTACCACCCGGACCACAACCCCGGCAACGAGGATTGGGCCATCGGCCAGACCATCAGCCTGGTGGAGGCGGTGCGCACCCTCTGCGACCCGGCGGCGCGCAAGCTCTACGATTTCCGCATCACCTTCTCGCCCCGACTGCAGGGCCAGACCGCGGGCCTGGCGCTCTTCAAGTCGCGGGCCCGCAAGGATGCCGAGGGCCTCTTCGCCGAGGCTGTGCTGGCCTTCAGGAAGGGGGATCTCAAGCCTGCGGCGGAATCTTTCAGCCAAGCCCTGAAACTGGATGCCGGTTTCAGCGATTCTTCGTATAACCTGGCCTACCTGCTGGCGCTGCACGGCCAGCATGCCATGGCCTTGGAAGTGCTGGGCCGCGCCATGAAGGCCGACCCCAAGGACGAGGGGCTCATCAAGCTCAGGGCAGCCATCAGCAAGACCTTCTTCTCCTTTTGAGTGGCTCCGCTTCGCGAGGCGTCATGGCAGGCAAGGGCATCGTGCTCGGCATCGACCTGGGGACCACCAACAGCTGCATGGCTGCCATCCTGCAGGGGGAGCTGGTGGTCATCCCCAATGTCGAGGGAGGGCGCACCACGCCATCCGTGGTGGCCTTTCACAGCGCGTCTCAGTGGGATGTGGGCACCATCGCCCGCCAGCAGGCGGTGGCCAACGCCAAAGCCACCCTGTTCTCGGTCAAGCGCTTCATGGGCCGCAAGCTCAAGGACCCGGCGGTGGCCCGCGATGCGGCCCTGGTGCCTTACGACCTAGTGCCTGCGCCCAACGGCGACCTGCGCATCAAGGTGCTGGGCAGGGAATACTCGCCCCCGGAGATCTCGGCGCGGGTGCTGGGCAAGATGAAGGCCGATGCCGAGACCTTCCTCGGCGAGCCGGTGGCCCAGGCGGTCATCACCGTGCCAGCCTATTTCAATGACAGCCAGCGCCAAGCCACCAAGGATGCCGGCCGCATCGCCGGGCTGGAGGTCCTGCGCATCATCAACGAGCCCACCGCTGCCGCCCTCTCCTGCGGGCTGGACCGGCGCAAGGACCTGCGCATCGCGGTGTATGACCTGGGAGGCGGCACCTTCGACATCAGCCTGCTGGAGCTGGGCCGCGGCATCTTCGAGGTGAGGGCCACGGGCGGCGACACCCACCTGGGCGGCGACGACTTTGACCAGGCCATCATGCACCACTTGATGGGCCTCTTCCGCGCCCAGGAGGGCATCGACCTCTCCATCGACCGGCTGGCCCTGCTGCGCCTGAAAGAGGCCGCTGAGACCGCCAAGATACAGCTCTCAACCCATGACGAGGCCCAGGTCAACCTGCCCTTCCTGGCCCAGGATGCCGCTGGCCCGCGCCATCTCAACACCGTGCTCAGCCGCAAGGCGGTGGAGAAGCTGGTGAGCCCCCTGGTGGAAGCCAGCCTGATGCCCTGCGAGGCCGCCCTCAAGGACGCCGGCTGGAGCAAGGGGCAGGTGGATGCTGTGCTGATGGTGGGAGGCATGACCCGCATGCCCCTGGTGGCGCGTTCGGTGGCCCAGTTCTTTGGCAAAGAGGCTCAAGCCGGCGTGCATCCCGATGAGGCAGTGGCTGTGGGCGCCGCCATCCAGGGCGGGGTGCTCAAGGGCGAGATCCGCGACACGCTGCTGCTGGATGTCATCCCCCTGAGCCTGGGCGTTCGCACCGAGGGCGGCATCTTCAGCCCCATCATCACCAAGAACAGCACCATCCCCACCCGCAAGACCTCTCTCTACACCACGGCCAATGATGGCCAGACCAGCGTGCGCATCTCGGTCTTCCAGGGGCAGCAGCCGCTGGCCGGGCAGAACATGTTCCTGGGCGACTTCGAGCTGGTCAACCTGAAGCCAGCCCCCAAGGGCGCCCCGCAGATCGAGGTCACCTTCGATGTGGATGCCAATGGCATCCTCAAGGTCTCGGCGCGGGACAAGGCCACGGGAAAGCAGCAGCAGATCCGCATAGAGCCCAACACCGGGCTCTCGCAGGATGAGCTGGAGCGCATGGTGGGCGAGGCCCGCCACGAGCAGGCTGGCGCTGCGCTGGAGCAGCTCCGCAAGACCTGCTCCATGCTCATCGTGCAGGGGCGGCGCGAGGTGGCGGCCATCGCTGAGTTCCGCGGCTCGCAGAAGGATGAGTTCAGCCTGGCGCTCAGCATCTATGAGAACGAGCTGCCCTCCGCCAGCGACCCGGCGAGGCTCAAGGAGATGCTCAAGGAGCTCAACACCTTCATCATCCGCCTGCGCGCTCTCTCCCGGCCCGCTACCGGCGCGGCGGAGGGCGAGGCCAAGGCCGCGGATTGACAAGGCCAGCGGGATAAAAAAAGCACGCCGGCTCGCGCTGGCGTGCTTTTTTTATCCCGCATCTGGAGAGGCTCAGGCCTTATTCCCCAGCTGGAGCACCAGCTCCACCAGCCCGGCCTCGCTGATGCCCAGATGCTCATAATCCCGATAGTAGCGGTCGACAGCGCCCTGGGTGTGGCCATCCTCGATCATGCGGCTGCGCAGCTCCTTGACCTTGTCCAGGGCGCGGCGCACCAGCTCGTCATCCAGGGCGATGCCCTGGGCCTTGAGCAGGGGCTCCTGGCGCTTGAGCACCTCTTCCACCGCGCCCGCCCCGCTGTGCTTGCCGAAGATGAGCCGGTGCTGGCCGCCCACCGCCTCCTCGCGGATGAACTGGTAGATGGCGGGATGGATGAGGATGCCGGCGGTGTGGATGCCGCTCTCGTGGCTGAACACGCCCTCGCCGATGATGGGCTCGTGCGGCATGATGGGCACGCCGCTGGCCCTCTCCACGGCCCGGCGCAGCTCCTGCAGGCGGTGGTACTTGAAGCGCGGCAGGGTGACGCCGTAGAGCTCCTTGAGCACCATCACGAACTGGTGGATGCTGGTGTTGCCGGCCCGCTCGCCGATGCCGTTGGCGGTGAGGCTGGGATGGGTGGCCCCGTGCATGACGGCGCGCACGGTGTTGATGGCGCCCAGGCCGAAATCGTTGTGGAAGTGGGCGGTCAGCTGCACGCGCCCCTGGCTCACGCCGAGCTTCTCGACCAGGGCAGGGAAGTAGTGGTCCACCCCCTCAGGGGTGAAGACGCCGCAGGTGTCGCTGAAGCAGAAGCGCGTGCCGCCGGCGGCCATGCAGGCCTCGGCCCATTCCAGGGCATAGCCCAGGTCGCCGCGGCTGGCATCCTCGGCGGCGAACTCTATGCGCTCGAGCCCGCGACCCTTGGCGTAGGCGATGGCCGAGGTGATCATGCGGATGTTGGCCTGGCGGTAGAAGCTGAGCGGGGCATCCAGCCACTCAGACTCCGGCCGGCCCTCCTGCTTGAGCAGGGCCCGCCCCAGCTTGTACTTGAGATGCAGGTCCGAGAGGGTGCTCAGGATGAGCACCGAGACATCGGAGGGCTTGCCGCCCGCCTCGGCCACCCGGTCCAGCACGCAGTCGATGTCGCCCTTCACCGCGCGGCACATGAGCAGCACATCCAGGCGCTTGGGGATGCGGCCGCCCTGCTGGGCCTTGAGGATTAGGCGCAGGGCCTCTTGGTCGCTCTCGGAGCTCACGGGGAAGGCCACGTCCATCACATCCACGCCCATCTCAGCCAGCAGGATGGCTAGATCCAGCTTCTGGGCGGGCGAGAAGGCCACGCCCGGCATCTGCTCGCCATCGCGCAGGGTGTCATCGTAGAGCATGATGCCGGCCGGGTCAGGGAAGGCCAGATGGCGGGTGAAGGTCTTCGGCTGCTGGAGCAGCGCATCCAAGGGCTCGCGCAATTCGACCATGGGTTCCTCGCAAGGGCGTGTTGAGGGGCGCTTCCTTAAGCTTGCTCGGGCTCTGCGCCCTGGCCCTTCTGCCGGCGCAGCACTTTGAGGGCGTCATAGCCCAGCACCCGGCAGCCGCCCAGCCAGGTCAGCGCGCCCAGGGCGATGAGCACGGCCACGCGCAGGGCCAGCAGCGCCCGGCTGGCTGCAGGGCCGGCCCATTGGTCCCAAGCAAGGCTCGCGCCCCAGACCACGCCGCCCATGGCCAGGGCCGCCAGGCCCAGCAGGGCCAGGTCCTTGGCCAGCTTCGAGAGGCCCAAGGGCCCCAGCCGCCGCCTGAGCAGCCAGAGCTGGGAGCCGGAGTTTACCATGCTGACCAGCGATGTGGAGAGGGCCAGGCCCAGGAAGCGCCATCCCTCGGGCAGCAGGAAGACGGCCGAGCAGTTGAGGGCTATGTTGAGGGCCACCATGCCGAAGCCCACCAGTACCGGCACGCGCGGGGCGCCCAGCACATAGAAGGTCTGCACCATTATCTTGACCCAGCTGGCGGTGACGATGCCCACGCAGTAGCAGATGCTTGCCGCAGACACCATCTGAGCGTCATGAGGCGTGAAGCGGCCATACTGGAAGAGCAGGTGGTTGATGGGGCCGGAGAGGGTGATGAGGCCCACGCTGGCGGGCAGGGTGATGAAGAGCGAGAGCCGCAGGGCATAGAGCAGGGCGCGCTTGAAGCCCTCACTCTCGCCGCGGGCGTGATGGGTGGCCAGGGCCGGCAGGCTGGCAGTGGCGATGGCCACGCCGAAGATGCCCAGCGGCAGCTGGAAGAGCCGCTGGCCATAATAGAGGTAGCTGACCGTGCCAGCCGCCAGCGAGGTCGCGAACATGGTGTTGACCATCTGGTTGATCTGGCTGGTCGAATTGCCGAAGATGGCCGGGGTCATCAGCTTGAGCACCCGCCGCACGCCGGGGTCCTTGAAGGGCCATTGCCAGCGCAGGCGAAAGCCATCCTTGAAGGCCAGAGGCACCTGGATCAGCCACTGCATGAGGCCGCCCAAGAGCGAGCCCAAGGCCCAGCCGATGATCTGCTGGCGCGGGTCCCTGCCGAAGAGGGGCACCAGGCCCCAGGCCGAGGCGATCATCACTGCGTTGAGCAGGGCCGGGGCCAGCGCCGGCACCAGGAAGCGGCGGCGCGCATTGTGCATGCCCATGAAGAGCGCGCCCATGGCCATGAATGCGATGAAAGGGAAGAGCCAGCGGGTGAGCGCCACGCAGAGGCTGAACTGGTCTGGCCGGGCCTTGAAGCCCGGGGCCAGCAGGCCCACCAGGCCGGGGGCGAAGGCTTCGCCCAGCAGCACGATGCCGGCCATGATGAGGATGAGCGCGTTCAGCATCAGGGCAGCCAGCATCCAGCCCGCAGACTCGCCTTGCTTCTCGCGCACATCGGTGAAGGTGGGCACAAAGGCTGCGGAGAGCGCGCCTTCGGCCACCAGGTCGCGCAGCAGGTTGGGGATGCGGAAAGCGACGAAATAGGCGTCAGAGATCTCGCCAGCCCCAAAGAGGGAGGCGTTCAGCGAATCGCGGACAAAGCCCAAGATGCGCGAAAGCGTGGTGGCGAGGCCGATCAGGCCCGCCATCTTGGCCATGGAGCGGTGTGAAGCCACTGAATCTCCTGTGAATGGTGCTTTAGCTTTGGTTTAAGCCCTTGTGCATAAGATACATGAAAGAAAGGGGCATTCAAAACAAAAAGATTATTTCAATAGGCAATACATGAAAGATTTAAAAACGAAACTTACAAAATCCTTGACACAAGTGCCACCCGTGAATATACTCCAACTGTGATTCAACCCTATTCTCTTTTGAAGGGAGGTGAAAGTCATGAAGAAGCTCACGCAGAAAGGATTCACCCTCATCGAGCTGATGATCGTCGTGGCCATCATCGGTATTCTGGCTGCGATCGCCATCCCCAAGTTCGCTCAGATGATGGAGAAGTCGCGTGAAGGCGCCACCAAGGGCAAC
>Ga0302319_10001141_pt1 | contig 59478 bp, 41 predicted proteins | sample Bog_T0_2_FD_203319 | JGI IMG/M metagenome (GOLD analysis project Ga0302319, IMG submission 203319) | Peat permafrost microbial communities from Stordalen Mire near Abisko, Sweden - Bog_T0_2 | ecosystem: Environmental > Terrestrial > Soil > Wetlands > Peat | place: Sweden: Abisko, Stordalen Mire...
ATCACCTTGACGATATTGGCGTACATTCGATCTCCCTCGCCTACGTCAAGACCCCGTTCAAAGACGAATACGGAAATCAATTCCGCTACAAAGGTAAACTGGACCCGGACAGAGGGGATGACGTAGGCCGCATCATCTACGACGTATTCCTCACCGAACTTCATCCTCAAACCCCGAGTGCAAACTCAACCCACGAACTGGAACCTCGTCCGCACTCGTTTGCCTCACTCTTTGCGAACCCAGATACTCGCTAAGTCCGCAATGTGTCGACGCTCGGGTCGCCCCAGATCTCGCTTCTGAATCGAGATCTGGGCGGCCGGCCGGTCTATCGTCGAGTTATGGTGAAAATTGTAGTCCCTGCTGGTATGTTGACCTGCCGTAGAGTGTCGGTCGTGTCCTCGAACCAGAGTGAGGCGCTATCGCCGGCGACAACCCTTCCATAACTGGCCGGTACAGAGGCTCTCATATCACCATGAACATCAGCATGAATAGAGGTTGAGGTGTGCGTCCCGACCGTATATCCAGCCAGGAGCAGGGCTACGCCGATACTGATCCGCAGGATTCTTGCTTGCATCTTGGGTCTCTCCCTTTTCGCAGGAAAATCTACGTGAATGACGTAGGGAGCCAAGAAAACGTTCTGAATCAATCTGAATCGTCGAGCGCGCAATCCGGCTCAGCCCCATTTCTGAGAATCCAACATGGGGCACCCGAAGTGATTGCTTGAAACGCTCTCTAGGCGGCTTTGGCTTTGAGGAGTTGGAGGGCTTTGTCGAGAGGCGGATCGCCCTTGGTGGGGGCGGTTTCCTCGTCTTCTTCCTCGATGGGATGGCCGATGGCTACGGTGGGGGTGACGGCTTCGTCCTGAATCTTCTTGCCGGCGGGTCCCTGGTACTTGGCAACGGTGAGGAGGATAGCTGCGCCGTCTGGGAGTTCGATGGTCTTCTGGACTGAGCCTTCGCCGAAGGTGCGTTCGCCCACTACGTCGCCGCGCTTGGCGTCTTCAATGGCGGCGGCGGTGATCTCAGCCGCGCCGTAGGTGCCGCGGTTGACGAGGACGACGATGGGGGCATCGGTGAGGAACACGGCCGGATCGGCGGTGAAGGTCTGGGTGGGAACCTTCTGGCCCTGGAGGGTGGCGATGGTTCCCTGCTTGAGGAAGAAGTTGGCCAGGCGAACGCCCTGCTGGGCGTCTTCGCCGGTGGAGTCGCGGAGGTCGAGGAGGACTTTGTGGCCTTTGCCTTCCGATTTGATTTTGGCGGCAATCTCGTCGACGCGGGCCGGGGTGAGCGCGCCGGTCTTGAGATAGAGGATGGTTGAGTTCTCGTACTGCTGCTCCGCAAGCGGCGGCGCGGCGGTGACGGCGCGGGTGAGCGTGAGCTTGTCCGGATCGGCCTTGCGGGGGCGGACCACGGAGAGAGTCACGGTGGTTCCAGCCTTGCCCTCAAGCATGAGGCGGATGACGGCGAGGGAAAGCTCGCGGGTGGACTGGTCGCCGATGGACTCGATGACGTCGCCGTCGGAGAGGTGCTCGCGGTCGGCGGGGGAACCGGGCAGGACCGAGACGATGGTGGCGTAGCCGAAGCGCTTGGAGGCGACGATGCCGACCTGAGCGACGTTGGTGGTGGGCCGGTCTTTGTAGATTTTGTACTCGGTGGGCGTGAGGTAGCTGGAATCGGAGTCGAGGGATTCAAGCAGGCCGTGGAGAGCGCCGGTGGTGACGTCGTTGATGTTAGGGGCGGTGACGTAGTCGGTCTGGACCTTTTTGAGGACCTCGGCGTAGACGCGCATCTGGCGGTAGGCGCCGTCGGAGTCGGCACCGGCGTGCACGCCGAAGAGGCCAAACTCACCTAGGATGAACCCCAGGCCGAGGCAGGCGAAGATGGCTACGGACAGGACGAAGACGAAACGCTGGAAGAATCGAGACACGCACACCACCGGAGGGCGGCCGGGTGAGGGAAAAGGCCGCACAGTCTATAGACGTGAGAATACGGGAAAGTCCTCACCGGTAGCAAACCTGGGTTTCTGGCTGGGGGCCCTGATTTTGATGGTGTCCACCGCTGGCCACGCTCCAACCCCGGGCACAGACGCCGCCTAAACCGAACAATCGTTCGCGCCCAAGTTACAAGAGCGATATTCAGTTATTTGTTACATTCCCATGGGCTTCGAGCAGGTCCGTGAGCATCACCACTTCGGCAGCCACCAGGGATCGTAGTGTCGGTTCAAGTTCAGGAAACCATTGTGGGGAATGAAGATCAGGAACTTTTGCGCTGCTCGCGAGTGTTGCCGGGCTCACTGCTCCGATGTGCAGCAGCACCGCGCGCACGCCAGCACGGCCGTATTCCGAAAAGTCTTCCGACGTCATTTTTGGAGGCATTTCAAGTACGCTTTCGGTCCCCAGATTCCGGCGTAGCGCATCGGTAAGGCGTGCAGTTAGCTGAGGATCGTTGTAGACGGCTTCAGCACCTGGAGTGACCTTGATCGATGGAGGAGACGGCGCGTCCGCTGCGGTGGCCTCGCCCTCAAACTGACGTTTGATCGATTCAAGAAGGTGCTTCCGCACCTTATCGTCGTAGCAGCGCACTGTCATCAGCATCCTGACTTCGTCGGGAATGGTGTTGCCCGTGGTGCCACCGTGGATGGAGCCAATTGTCACGACGGCCGGTGACAGTGGATCTGTCTCGCGCGACACAATGGTTTGAATTCCAAGAATGGCGCGGGCCGCTATGACGATAGGATCGACGGTCAATTGGGGTCGAGCACCGTGTCCGCCGCGACCGAAAATCGTCACATCAACGGAATCTGAAGACGCGCGAAAGAATCCTGCATGGAAACCAACTTTGCCGGATGGGAGAGAGGGTTCATCATGCATCGAGATTGCAAAATCGGGCTTTTGAAACCGAGTGAATAAACCGTCCGCCAACATGGCAGCCGCCCCGCGGGTGATCTCCTCGGCAGGCTGGCCAACCAGCATCAACGTGCCATGCCACCTGGTGCGTCGTCGTGCCATGATTGTGGCTGCACCATACCAGCCGGTCATGTGCAAGTCGTGGCCACATGCGTGCGCGACCGGGACCAGCTTTCCTTCAGAATCGAGTCCCTTAGCTTTGCTTGCGAAAGGAAGCCCGGTCTTCTCCTCAACAGGTAGTGCGTCAAGTTCCGTACGCAGCATGACGACCGGACCAGAGCCGTTGCGCAAAATAGCGACAATGCCGGTGCCGCCCACCTGGGTGGTTACCTCGAAGCCGAGAGCCCTGAGACGATCAGCCAATGTTGCCGCCGTTCGCTGCTCATGAAATGCGAGTTCCGGGTGCTCATGCAAGTCTCTATAAAGACTCTCAAGCTCGGGTTCAAGCGCGGCGACCTCTGGTACTGCCTGATTGATACTTCCAGCCTGTTCCGCAATAGCAGCACTTCCATTTGCAATGCTCAAAGCCATCAGGATCCACACACATTGACCAACCATTGCTTCTCCTTATGCGTCGTCGGCGAATGTCCATCTGGCATACAGGCTGCAGGGAGCACTGATCCAGGGTCTTCATAATAGCGTGTTTTGAATACTCAGACGAGTTGAGAGATCTATAGGCTCTTGTCTGGGGTTCCGGTCGGGTTATCGCCAACTCGTCAGTTATAGAGGAGTAACTGGCGGGTAGCTGTGACTCAGGTGCCGTCCGAAGAGCGACGGGATTCTATATGCCCGGTGGCGAAAGGCGAGGGACCGGGCCAGGCTCAGCGTTATTTGGAGAGGACACCGGGACTTCGGCCACCCGCCAACAACCGCACGAATCCAGAGGGTCGGATACAAGTGCTCAAAGCCCATCACTTTTCATCGGGAACTCCTGCCTTGCTGCGGTGTCTAAGTCAGTAGAAGTCTTGGTTCCGGTTGCCGTGAGATTTTCAAATGCTTCTTCGATATCCAAAGAACGAGGAGGAAATTGTCCTATGACATTCGAGAATGGTCATGCTTCAGGTCAACTGCGAGGCGAAATCAATGTGACTCCGATGATCGACGTTCTGTTGGTCCTGTTAATCATCTTTATGGTGATCGTCCCGGCGATGCCTCACGGCCTGGATGCGGCACTGCCAAAGAGGTCTGAGAACCCGGCTCAGAGTCCCGACACTGCCATCGTGGTGCAAATCATCAGCGCTGGCGACGGTCTGGTGAGCTACAAGATCAATCAAGATGAGGTGAGCATCAATGACCTGGGTAGCCGTTTGAGCGCCATTTTTTCGAGCAGGGCGAACCGAGTGATGTGCATCAAAGCGGACGACACGGTTGATTTTTCAACGGTCGCCAAGGTGATGGATATAGGAAAAGGCGCAGGTGTGGACCACGTCGGTTTACTGACATCGACAGACCGGCTTTAAGTGGACTGTTCTTGGTTCGTTGCCGTCCGTCCCCCATACCGCATGGGGGACGGACTGTGGGGCTAAAAGCCGGAGGGCTTGGTGGGTGCCGCGGCGGGAGCGGGTGTGCCGGTGGGGGTTGGTGCGTCCGGAGTCTTCTGCTCGGCTGGTTTGGTGGCCGGTTTTCCGTGTCTGTCGGCGGCTTTTTGTAGCTCTTCGGCTTTCTTTGTTTTTTCGGTTTCGGCTTCGGCGTCGGTGACGTAGCGGAAGACCTGGAGACGGCCGGGGAACTGTTCGGTGGTGAATACGCGATTTTGCTTGTCGATGGCTACGCCGACCAGGGCTTTGAATTGCCCAGGCATTTCGCCGTGGCCCATACCGATATAAGTAAGAACCTGGCCTTCTTTGTTTAAGACCTGCAGGCGGTCTTCCATTTCATCGGCAACCCAGATGTGTCCATCTCCATCGATCGCGATACCCTTGGGACGGGCGAAGTTTCCGGGGCCGTCGCCATTCTTGCCGAAGGTGCTGATGAAGCTTCCATCGGCATCGAAGATTTCTACGCGATCGTTCAGGGTGTCAGTGACGTAGACATTTCCTTCGCTATCGAGAGCGATACCCTGCGGTGCGGCAAAGTCTCCGGGGGTGGTGAGGTAGTGGTTCTTTCCGCCGGTGCCGATGCGGCGCAGGAGTTTGAGGGTATCGGCGTCGTAGACAATGACCTGGTCCTGCTGGGTGTCCACGGCGTAGAGCAGGCGGTTCGCGGTATCGATGGCGATGCCGACGGGATCGACAAGCCCCTCGGTGATCTGGGTTTCCAGTTCATGTTTGGGATTGAAGATGAGGATGCGGCGCATCTTGCCGTCGGAGACGAAGAGGCGGTCGTCGTCGTCGATGGCGAGGCCGTTGATCCATCCGAAGTGGGCCTCCATGCCGTTGCGGATCATCTGGGTATCGCGGGTTTCCGTGTTGAAGATGAAGATGGCGCCGACCTTTTGATCGGCTACGTAGACGAGTCCCTTGGAATCGACGGCGATGCCGTAGGGGCCGATGAGCTGAAACGGAAAGGTCTTGGCATTGAACTTTTCGTCCTGGCTCTGTTCTCCGGCAAGGCGATCCATCCAGGATGCTTTTGCTTTGGAGGTAGGAGTCGGGGTGTAGTCGATTTTTGAGCCGGCAAAATAATCGACCCAGTGCACGCGCGCCACGTTGGGCGGGCTGGGCCACACCAGCTTGGTAGGGTCAAAGCCAAATTTGCGCGGGCCCACCTCGGGCGCGGCGGGAGTGGAAGCTTTCTTTTTCTTGCCTGCGTGGGCGGCGAGGGGTAGGGCGAGGGTTAACACGAGCAGCAGGAGAAGAGTGAGCGGCTTAGAGCATGACATGAAAAAATCTTGGTCGACCCTGAAGAGCGCGGGCGAGGACGCCCGAACGACAGCCGATCTGGAGATCGGCGCTACGGTTTCATTGCGAGTCGAGTTGAAGAAGAAGCGAAACATCGTGATCTCCAGTGGGGTGCTATTTGGCGATGGGGGCGGTCTGTTTCATGTCGATCCGGTTCTTATGGCAGTTGTCGCAGAAGGCCATGTTGTTGGCCTGATCTTTTACCAGCAGGTCGGCCTGCAGCGACGCATGCGGCTGATGGCACGAAAGGCAACTGAGCGGCGTCTTGACCTTGGTCTGATCGGTGGGGTCCATCACGTCGGACACGGGGTGATACTCGATGGGATGGCCGAGGCCGAAGCGCAGGGGCAGGATGGCGACCTTGTTCTTTGCGAAGTAGTCTTCAGGGAGCTTCACGGCTCCGTTAAAAATAGTGAGGAGATGGTTCGCGTCGTCGCGCTGGGGTGCGGAATCAGGACCGTGGCACTCAAGGCATAGTGCATTGCCCTTGGCGCGCAGCAAGTGATCGATGTCGCCGCCGTGGGGAGTGTGGCAGGTTGCGCATCCCTGGGCAAAGGCGGGCTGGTGATGCACCGGCTTTTTGCGCAGGTCGTCGAGATCGTTGTGGCATCCGAGGCAGATGGAGACGGCGTCGGTTTTGGGCAGGCCGGGCTGGCTGCTGGCATGGGGGCTGTGGCAATCGGTGCAATCGCCCATGGCTCCGGGATGGGGTACCTTGGCGCCTTCAATCTGCTTGGCTTTGTCGTCGTGGCAGGTAACGCAGAGGGTTTTGGCGTCTGGCTGGGTAAGGACGATTTTTCCGTCCTTGGCTGGAGCGTGGCACATTTCGCAGCTTCTCGCCTCATAGGGCGGGTGCTGGAATTTGACCATGAGCTTGGGCGAGGACGACTGGTGGGGGTCGTGGCACTCCATGCAGTTGGCGGTGGCGAAGGGCTGGCCCTGATGCGCTTTCTGCAGGTCAGCGTCTTTGGCGTCGTGGCAGTCGAGGCAGAGCGCCGGGGCGGCCTTGGTGAGATGGAAGCGATTCTCCATCGTGGGATCCGCGCCGGTTTTGTGGGTGGTGTGGCAGGTGTCGCAACCCATATCGAGCGCGGCGTGACGGCTGCCCTTTTCCGGGACATTCAGGCCGGTCTTGTGGCAATCGAGGCAGAGATTTTCCTTCTCACCGCCAGAGGCAGGCTTGAGGAGCTGGTTCTTATTGGCGGAGGCGTGCGGGTCGTGGCAGGCGAGACAGTTGCGGACCGCGGGAGGATGCACGGTGCCCTTGATGTCTGCCGCTGTTTTGTCGGAATGGCAGGTGAGGCAGAGCGCGGCCGGAGTTGCGGTGATGAGCTTGACGCGCGTGACATCTTTAGTCACGCGGACTTCATGGCAGCTCAAACAACCGGTGGCCATGGCGGAGTGAACAGATTTGCCTTTGGACTTGTCCTCATGACATTCAAGGCACTTGACGGAATCGACCTTGGGATCGAGCGGAACGGGGTGTACCGCAGCGGCGGCGCGCACGGCGAGCATGGCGAGGAGCCCGATACAGATGCATAAGCGCCGGGCAAGGCTGCGGCCGCTGACCGCACTGCCGAACCAGACGCGATGAAGAACCAGCTTCATACCGACTCCGAGACTCCGAGACCTGGAGGGAAGATTGTGGCACGCGGGTTGCCGAATTGCGAAGGCGGCCGCACTGCGTACAGGGGACTTGACGAGCAAAGTTCCAGAGACAAGTAGATACGGCCACTGATCGCCGATGCCGTGATTTAGATCACACAATGGGTGATTTGTTATGCGCATGGTGAGCCGGTGAAGGAATTTTAGATTAAACGGCACAGAGGCAGGGTGATCCGCAGCCCTTCCTCAATTGGAAACAGGGTACGGCGTGCTTCTGAGAGCTGCGTGGAGAGCGGCGGGCCGGCGAAAGGGCGCACCGTCCGGAAACGAATCATCCTGACCCAACCAAGCCGAATTTGCTAGTTACCAAGGCGTTGCCAGGGGCTGCGTTTGGGACTCAGGTGAAGCGACGCTGAGCCGATTCAAAAGCTGTAGGCACAGGGAGGTTCGGCTCGTGAAACGGCAACTATGGTTTTGGTCTCTGTTGGTTTTGATCGCGGTGCCCGCCGCGGCACAGATTGCAGCGCCGAAGAGCGATGTGCTTGGCGCCCACATGAATTACGGCCGTGGGTGCGCGGCCTGCCACTCGCCGCACAGTGGCACAAGCGGCAGCGGCAGTGCAAAGACTGTCGAAATGAGTGAACGCACGCCCATGCTTTGGGGTCAGGATGCGACAAGCCTCTACGGCAGGACGATTACCACGGGGGGTGGGGCTTACGTGGAAGTGCTGCCGAGCAGCATGTCAGCCAATACGCCCGATGTGAAAGGCATGCTGACCTGCCTGGGCTGCCATGACGGCAACTTCGCATCCGGAGCAATGATGAAGAACAAACTCTACGAGGAGCTTCCATCCACATATGGAAATAACAGCTCAGTGCCCACCATGCTGGGAAACAGCGTGGGGGGATCGGGCAGCTACCTGAATGAACACCCGATGGGATTGAGTGCCAGAATAAGCTGTGGCGGCGCGGGCTGGGACTGCAACGTGAGTGCCGGCGTGGTGAGAATGAATGGAGCGAAATCGAGCATGTTTGTGAAGAACTACGGGTTCTTTGTGACGCCGGGCAACTACAACAACAATGCTGTTGTGGTGTGTACAACGTGCCACGAGCCGCATGTGATGAACGTGGTGACGGTGAGCAACGGATCGACGTCGGGACTGCCGGCGGGCAACTACGCAACCATGTTCTTTCTGAAGGCGCCGTATAACCCGGCCGATCCGAATCAAGCGTCGAACCAGACGGCGCAGTTCTGCCGGCAGTGTCACGGGGACAAGTCGAACGAGATGAATGGCGGAGTGGCGGGGACGGTGTTCTAGATGCTTACTTCCTGATGGGGAGGCCTCTGCGTTGGGCTGCCATGGTTACCGTGCCGTCTTGATTGTGCGAGGCTGCATGGCAGACCAGCACACAGGTATTCGCGCCGCGGTTGTAGGAGAGAGTGCCGTTATTTGCGGCCACCACGTTGGCGTCAAAGTTGACGAGGCGCTCGCCGCTGATGGTAGGACTCACGGCGCCCATGCCGTGCGCGGTGTGGCAGGCAGAGCAACTGAAGCCAGCAGTGATGTGGTAGTTATGCTGATTCCAACTGGTGTTCTGCATGATCTGGTTCTGCAGGTCGTGGCACTTTCCGCACAATGCGTACGGGCCAGCGATGCTCATGTCAGGAGGATAAAGAGTGAGGATGGTTCCGCCTGGGTTTGCGGGTGTGCCAGTCTGGCTGAACTCATAACGCCGCTCAAGGATGTGGGTCCATATTGATCCGTGGGGGCCGTTCGGGCCCTTACCTCCAAACTCTCGATTGTCATCGCTGTTGTGGCAATCGGTGCAGAGAATCTGGACGCCCACTCCATTGGCAGCCATGGTACGGCTTGAAGCCGCGCCCAGTTCATTCAGCATGGCCGGAAGAAGGCTGGGCTGTAGAAGAGGGCTGTTGCTGGGGTGCATGACGGGATGGCTGGAAGTGGCGGAAGTGGCAAACTGCTTCGTCAGGTCGAGGGGATCGCCCGCGGCAACTGTACGGATGGGGGAGTATCCATAGATGGGCAGCACCACTTTGCCGAGGCTTGTGCCGTGGCAGCGCAGGCAATTCTCATACTGATTGATGGCGGGCGTCAGCGGGCTCACGCCGTCTGTGGCGCTGATACCAGCTATGTTTTTTTGTGAAACGCGAAGCAGCGGCGGAAGCGGAAACACGCCCACCTGCTCCGCCCCATGCGCATTGTGGCAATCCACGCAGGTGGCATGACGGTTGCCGTCCAACAACACCTTTTCATTGGCATCGTGCGGATTCGACGTACTTGGAAACGGATGGCCCACCTTTGGGGTCCCATATTCAGGAAATACATTTCCCCAGGTGGACATTGGAGAGACGTTTGCGCCGTTATGGCATGCAATGCAGTCTTGCTCATTGACGCCGCGCAGCAGGCGTGCGGAAGCTCCGGCATTGTGCGGAGCGTGGCAGGCGATGCAGGCATCCTTGGCGACGGTGGTGTAGCTGCCCAGGCCAGCTGCGGGCGAGATGACATCCGCTGAGATGGCATGTGCGCTGGCAGCCCAATCCGCCAGCGGGTTTACCTGGTTGGTGACTGTGCGCGTGGGATCATGGCATGCGAGGCAAAGCTGACCGCTGGAACTGTCCTTCGCCAGGAAATTCAGGCTCACCAGATCCTTGGCCTGAACGTGTGGATTATGGCAGGATGTGCATTCAACGTTTCCTAAGACAAGGTGTACCGCGCCGGTGGGGTCCGCAGTTTTGTGGGGCGGTTTTGCAAGTGAAGCTACCAGGTCGACATTATCCTTCAGCGGCCACGACAGGCTGAATGGATGCGAAGTCTGCATATCGTGGGGTGTTGGCATGTTGTTGCCGAGTATGTCGGCGGTAAACATGTTTCCCTGCATTGTGACCTGGCCATAGGCCACTGTGTCTCCCACGGCCACGGTGCCGTCGTGACAACTGAGGCACTTGTTGCTGTCGGAGCCAAGCTTCGGCTGCCTGCCGGTGTTTGCTTCCGTAGTGCTGGTGTAGAGCGTATAGGACTGCGTAGTGAGCTTCTGGTTCCAAAGGCCGTACGAGGTTGCCGAGTGCGGCGCGTGACAATACGCGCATGCGTCGGGGCGCGCGCCCACGACAGGCGATTTGGTGCCTGGTCCGAGGCTGTGCATTCCGAGGACGTCGCCGGTGATCTGCGCATCAAGGGCTGCTGTTGCGAGCGTGACGATCAGCAGAGGGAGCATGATTCTGAACTTCATCTTGTGCCCCCATTAATCGGTTGCTTCAAGGCAGAGTAATGAAATACCTGCACGCGGCGATTGAATGAATCCACTACAAATACCTTGTCGCTATGGTCAATGTACAAGCCCGCAGGCAGTTGAAACTCACCTGCGTGCGTTCCCGGTGAACCGAAGTAATACAGCAGTTGACCCTGGCGGTTGAAGACCTGCACCATACCCCACAAACCATCCACCAGGTAGCGGTCGCCTTCGGAGTCGATGCCGATTCCCTTCGGCCGAAAAATTGCGCCTGGGCTGTCTCCAATTTTTCCGACTGCGGACTGGAATCCACCGGAGCGATCAAAGGACTGCATCCTGAAATTCATTGCGTCCACGACCAACAAATCTGGCCCGTCGAGCCTTATCTCCGTAGGGAGATTGAATTCGCCGTTGCCATCCCCTGTTTTCCCTATGGTCTTCAGGATGTTTCCCTGCATGTCGAGGACGAAGACTTCATCGCGCAGCGTATCTGTGACGTAAATCTGCTGTGCGGCAGAGTCGACGGCAATACCGGTGGGGCGCTTGAAGTAACCTTCCCCGCCCTTCAGACTGCCGATGGCACGGACAAACTTTCCGCCTGGCTCAAAGACGAAAATCACGCCTGCATTCGAATCGGTGACGTAGATATTGTCCTGGGCATCCACTGCCACGCATTGCGGCGCAAGCATCGCGTTCTTGCTTTTTCCCTGGCGCTGAATGAACTTGTATTTGCGCTCGGCGAAGTCGAAGATGTGTACGCCCGCCGCACCCGGATCGGTGACAATGATCCGGCCATGCGAATCGGTAACGACACTGTACGGGCGAACCAGAGAGTGGTAATCCGGCGCACCGGCAATCACGTCTACCAGCTTGTTCCAGAAGCCGCGATTCGGCTTTACTTCCCGCTCTGAACTGAAGCTGTGCTCCCAAGTAAGCTTGCGGCCGCCGTCGAGGGACATCTCCCATTGCTCCGGCACCGGCTTTGTCTTCTGTGATGACCACGCTGGGGCCAGCAACACTATGGCGCCGGCCACAATCAGGCCTGCGCGCATGTGGCGTCGCCACTCGCGTTTCAAAAGAAGTTGAACCATCTTGAGACCCCGAAGAATAACGATGATACAACTTCCGGCCCAGTGCTGGACCCGCTGAAACTCTGTCCCAGTCGCGAGTACCCGCTTTGAAACCACAGTTTGCGCGCCTGATACTGAATCTGTGAATTGAATTCGTTGGAACCGTTGAGCGATGAAACGCCGCCGGTGCTGGTATTGCTGTTTGACCTTCCATAGGAGGCTGACATTGTGAGCCCCCTCATTGGAGCGCTTGAGACGGCCATGGAATAGCTGGTTCCGCCGAACAGGCTCACCAGGCTTGAGTCCAGAATGGGTGAAGGAACCGTAATTGGTACCAGCCCCGATCCGGTTTCCAGAGCCTGGCCACTCGATTTGGAGTAGCTGCCATTGGCCGTAAAGTACCTGCTGAATCCAACACTCGCATTAAAGCTGTCGCTGCTGTTGGCTGTTCCGGCCTCTGACGTAAGCGCTGTGCGACCGCCGCCCGCTCCCATGCTCAGGCTGAACAGACCCCAGCGCCGATGCGCGTTACCGGAGAACCGGTAAAAGGAGTTCATGTAGGTGACCAGCAGGGTCTCGACGTTTTGCGAATAGGCGAATGATGCGGCTGTTTTCCACCCTTTGATCTCGCTGGTGTAATTCTCCGAGGTGGTAAAGCTCAGGGAATCGTTGCCAGTAGTGTCTGAAGAGTTTTCGCCCATATTCACTGAGGCATTGAAGAATCCATTCAGCAACGGTCGAGAATAAGAAAGGTCCGCACCCACCGTGTCCGCCGCGTAGAGCGTTCCATCGTAGGATTGCGACCGCCGCTCGACATAGGCTGTGGAGTCAAGATTCTTACGCGGAGCGTAACTGGCCTGGGCCATCAGGTCGAGCGAATTGGTTCCCGCGCTTGGCGTCACGGCAGTGGCCACGCCTCCGGACGCAATCACTGCTTCCACAAGTTGTCCTGCCAGGTTGTCAGAGTAACTTGCGCTACCTGAAAAGGCGACCTTGGTGAACGGGTGCAATGATGCAGCAGCGTTGAAAAGGTCAATGCTGCCGGTGGACGAGGTGCCCTCGTATGAACTGTTCCAGGCGGAGTGCGCCATGGTGCCCGATGCAGCCCCATGCAGCGGGAGCCGATGAGAAACGTTGAGCCCGTAATTGCTGTTGTTCGATTTGGATTCTGTATCCGCCGCTCCGGAAATTATTTCCGGAATCAGCGAATCGCCGCCACCATCCGAGTAGTACCCTCCCATGCTGAAACCGGCCAACGTATATCCAGAGTGCATGCTGAGCGAATGAAATCCGCTTGTGCCCTGATCGTCGGTGCCATACACCGAATACTTGCTGGCGCCCTTCTGGAATCCCACCCCAAAGCTCGGCATATCCGGGAGGCTTTCATTCCAGTTCACACTGAACGTATCGTTATTTCCGTGGGTAACATAATTCGCAATGCCGGGGACCGAGTAGTTGCCTTCAGCGTTGTATGCCTTGGAGTAGCTGACTGTGCCGGGAAAATGGCTTCCCCCGAAGAATGTCGCGCTTCCGGTGCCGCCGCTTGCATTGGATGTCGACTGGTAGTCGGAGTTGGCTCGCGACTGGTTTAAGAAGACACTTGCATCGAAAGAGAGGAAATTTGGGTTGTAAAAGCTGCCGGAATAATTGGCATTCCCACCTATCGTCCAAGCGTGATCGGAACCTGCCACATTGCTGAAATCAGCGGTATAGCCGGGAGAGATGATACCGCTCAATCTAGAGGAGGTTTCGCCGACTTTAAGCTGCGCGGCAATTGGCAATCCGGCCAGCAAAAAAACTGCTGGTACCAGCCACGACCCTCGCATTTGAGCCCTCACCTAAAACCACCTTCAACTGTTCCGAGCTCAACTTGCGGCCGGATATCTATTTTGTTTCAGCACCGTTGCCAGTCCCGGAAAACCTGTTTCATTCTCGTGGCGGAGCGGCGAATACAGGCGCCCGCGCCCTGTTCTAGAGCACTTCGATTTTTGCGTTCTCCCGCAGCTTTGCGTCGAGATCGGAACGTAATTTCTCTCTCTTGGTTTGTGGCAGTTCTTTTTCAAGCTTCGCTTTTACCTCAGCTAACTTTGCTTCTCCTGCAGTCTTGTGCTCGTTCAAGCGAACGATGGTGTATGCCTGATCAAGCTGGATCAGACTGCTGACGTCGCCGGGCTTCATGGTCTTCAGAGAGTCCAGAACGATCGGGGCCAACTGCTTGGCATCCGTCGGCTTGTGCTGGCCCATCATTACCCGGAAATCGTCGTCGGAAAGCTTTTCCGCAAGCAGCCCGAATTCCTCGGAAGTCTTGGTTGCCTTGGCCTGCTTCAATGCATCGTCGGCGCGCTTGCGCCCTTCCTTCAACTGATCGGCTGTGGCCTTTTCAGGAGGGAGAATGGAGATGGTCTGGAAGGTGTACTGTTCCGGATGCTCGAAGCGATCGGGATTCTTATCGTAGTAGTTCTTCAACTCGACCGGCGAAACCACGGCCTTGTCTTCAACCTCGATTTTCAGCAAGGCCTCAATCAAAAGAGAACGCTTGATCTTCTCGCGTACCTGGGCAAGCGATCCGTGAAAGTCGCTCTGCACAAACGCGTTGAAATCATCGGGCGAGGCAAAAGTCCTGCGGAAGGCTGCTTCTGCATGATCCAGCTTGACTTGTGAAACGACCATCTTGCGGCGCAATGCTTCCTGGTAAACCAGCTCTTCGAAGATCAGCATCTTCATGGCGCCCTTGCGGATGTCTGGCTCCATTTCCTTGGGCAGACCGCCGTGCTGGCGGGCGTACGGAAAAATTGTGTACTCCTCGCGAACGAGGTCAACATCGGTCAGTACCGAACCGTTGACTCGTGCAACTGGCCGGGCCGGCGCCTGAGCTGCCTGGACGGACGCGGGCGGCTGTGCGAGCGCCGTGGGCGCGTGTGACGCAACCTGCGCATGGGCAGCGGCCATTGAAATCAAAAGTATTGAGCAAATGGGGAAATGGGGTTTCATGCCAGCCATCCTGATCAGAAAAAAACAGGGGAGGAAGGTGTTCTCCCTCCCCCTTTTTGCAAACTGCATTAGAACGTCGTGACTGCGGTTCCGTTGTTGGACTCGTTGGCTTCGCCACCGTGGCACTGGCGGCAGAACTGCGCCGTCTGGTTGCTGTTGGCGATACCGCTTCCCGGGTTGTAAGGAGCGTTGATGAAGAACATGGTGGCGTAGTAACCAGTGGGCAGACCAGACTTGGCGCCGTTGGTGACCTTGACCACGTTCATGAGGTGCTGGTTGTGGCAGGTGGTGCAGACCACGATGGCCACTGGAGCAGGAGTTACACCGCCGACCGTTGGCGCCTGGTAGGCCGTGGGCTGGGTGAAGAATCCGTAGTTGCTGACGAACCTGCTGGAATTCGGTCCGTTCATGCTGATGGCGCCCGTGGTCGCGCTCTGCGTGCAATCCCAGTTGTACTGGCCACCGCAGCCGACGGTAGCGTTCAAGCCTACCGGGTGATCCTGCAGGTAGCTGGCAGCGCCGCCCGTTCCCGGCGCCATACCAAGCAGCGTGGGGACCTTGTTGAGGGTGCCGTAGGTGGAGGGAAGGGTCTCATAAACGATGTTCTTCATCATCGCGCCGGTTGCATAGTTGCCGTCGTGGCAGCTGAGGCAAGTGAGCAAGCCATTTACGTCCGGGGTGGTGGCGGCCATGCTGCTGGGCAAGGTCTCGGAATAGCTTCCGCGGCCGGTCACTCCGCCGAAGGCAAGTGTTTTGCCGTACAAGCTGGCCACATCCTGGCCCCAAAGGATCGATTGTCCGGCGGACAGGTCGGGAGTACCCTGAGCGCCGTTGCCGTATGCGCCGTTGTGCGGTGCATGGCAGCCCGCGCAGCCGCGGCCGTAGTTAAGGTGAGCGCCCAAAACGTCAGTTGCTGGCGAGGCGCCGGCCTGGGCCGCAGCAAAACCGGCGGACGCCAGGAAGAGGATTGCGATTAAACAGATGCGTTTCATGGAAGAGAGCCTCCTAAAGCTCACTCTTGTTACTCGACTGGACTCTGACGTCGATCAGGCTGGTTCTGTCTTCAGCGCTATCTCGTTGCAAAACCTGTGCAAGAGCGACGCTGTTGCGGCGGGATGCGGGGCTTTTGGATCCGCACCTCAAAGATGATTGCTGAGAATGAAATATGAAAAGGCTCCGAGCGAAGGGGGCGGAAGATGTGACGGAGTTCACCAATCGAGATTGGATGGTCCGGCATATCGACCTTTGTGTAAGATCCCTGCGGTGATCTGATCCTGTGGGTGTCGTGCTCATGAGTGAGAACCGTCACTTTCAATGAATCAGTTCGGGCTCCTGCGAAACTTCTGCAGGTTCTCGGAGTGATGGCTCATAGTTGCAGGTGAGCGAGATCACTTTCTGTGATTTCAGTCACAGGCATTAAGAAAAACTAATGCGTGATCTGCATCACACCGCCGGAAGTCGGGGAGTGGTCCACTAAACGTGCCATTGCAGAGCATTTGGGGCTGCAGGGCAGTTGCACGGAAGGCGCGGAATTTGATCGGCAGCGGGTCTGGGGCAGCTTGAGTGGAGAGGTAGAGGGAATGGCGGGCGAATCAGTCGCGGAATCCGGAGTTATAAGGACGTTGCCAGGGGGGCGGGTCTACGCGATGGCGGCGATTTATCTGTTGGTGGGCCTGGCGATCGGCTACCTGGTCCGGGGTGGTCAGTCGGCCGCGCCGCCGACGCATGCGGTGGTGAATGCCGCTCCGGCGCCTTTGCATCCGGGGACGCTGGCCGCGGGACATGGACATTCCCCGCAACAACTGAAGCAAATGGTCGACAAGAAAGCTGCGCCGCTGCTGGAAAAGCTGAAGAGCAATCCGAATGACAGCGCCACGCTGATGCAGGCGGGCGCAGTCTATTACACGACGGGGCAGTTCAAGGAAGCTTCGACTTATTACGAAAAGGCGCTGCAGGCGGAGCCGGCGAATGTTGGCAATCGCGTGAAGCTGGCCACAAGCTTGTTTCGCGATGGTGATGCGGACGGGGCGATTGCGCAATTGAATCAGGCGCTTACCTATAACCCGAAAGATGCCAATGCGCTGTTTGACCTGGGCATGATGAAGCTGCAGGGCAAGCAGGACAAGAAGGGTGCTCTGGCGGCGTGGCACCAGTTGCTGAAGAGCAATCCGCAACTGGATGCGGACCACAAGGCCCAGGTGCAAGGGCTCATGGCCAGCGTGGCCGCGGGCAATTCGCCTGCGAAGGAAGGAGCACCGGGCAAATGACGACGACGGTTCGTACTCCAATTGAACAGTGGACGCAGAAGCAGGCGCTGGTTCTTTCGGCGATTTGCCTGGTCGCGGGAATTGCGGGCGGGTGGTCGATTCGCGCGTGGCAGAGTTCGATGGCGAGTGAGCCGGCGCAGGTTGCGACGACGGCGGCCCCGGTTGCGACGGCGACTCCTGCGGCGGTGGCAGCATCGGCACCGGCCCCAAGTCCCGCGGAACTGAAGGCGATGGCCGATACGCAGGTTGCGCCGCTGATGGCGAAACTCAAGTCGGACGGCAGTAATGCGGAGTTGCTTACCAGCATTGGGAACATCTACTACGACGCGCAACAGTACGCGAGTGCGGTGGACTACTACGGGCGCGCTCTCAAGGTGAAGCCAGACGCTGCGTCGGTTCGTACGGACATGGCGACAGCTTACTGGTACACGGGCGACGCGGATCGAGCGATTGCGGAGTACAACAAGGTGCTGGCCTCTGCGCCGAGCAATACCAACGCGCTGTTCAATCGCGGCCTGGTGAGGTGGCGCGGTAAAAAGGACGCGGCGGGAGCCCTGGCCGACTTCAAGAAGCTGATGGCCATCGATCCTAATTATGCCGGGAAAGCACAAGTGGACCAGATGACGGCCGAGGCGAAGAGCCAGGCCGGCGCGAAGTCTGGAACAGCGTCGAAATAGACGGATGCCGGCGATGAAGAGGTTGCAGGCATCCCGTTCTTAGAAGTGGCGGATCTGCTCGGCCGGAGGGGGCACACCATGGGGTAGGGGTGAGCGCTCGCCGGTGCGATCCACATGGCTTTCAAGCGAGCGGCTGACCAGGTCTCGGGATCCAAGGCCGACGGCGAGAGCCAGTGTAAGAACAATGCCTCCGAACAAAATGCCGAATGCCAATTCGACAATGTTCCCGCCAATTTCCAGATGATCGAGCACCATGGCGGCGGTTAGAACCATCACCAGCCACTTGACGCCCAGCGACAGAAACCGCGCGTACTGCAACTGGGCGTTTACGGCGCCGATCAAAACCGATCGCGCAAGGAAGCGGGCAATCACAACACCGGCAATCAGGATGAAGACTGCGCCGACTGCGTGCGTGACATAGGGAAGCAGCGATATGGGCAGTGCGGTGCCAGTTGCGTAGGACGCATCGAAGGCCGAAACGCCGATGATGAGACCGAACAGCACACAGATCCAGAACGAAGCGCGGGCAACGATTTCAGTGGGCGGGCTGGACGGCACCCACGCATCGCCACTTAGACGCGCAAGCCGCAGGTCGAATTTGATCCATGACAAACAACGCCGCAGGAGCCACGAGATCAGCATGCCGCAAAGGGTAAAGATTGTGAGAGCCACAAAGAAGGCGAGAATTCCCGGCAGCACTGCGATGAGGAGCGTGAGCACGCGATACATTGACTGGTGCAGCGCATCGGACATGTGATGCCAGATGGTGCTGTCGTCGAGGTAAGGCGGAGTTGCGAATGCCAATCGACTTGTTACCGATATGTTTGCCATGAGGTTATGCATGAGTTTTGCTCCTCTTCCCGTTCTCCCCGCTGGACTGCGACCGAAAGTGCAAACTGCGATTATGAGTTAAACCTGTCTGGCCAGCGCCAGCGCGCTACCAGGTAGGATTTGTCCGCTTCAAAGGCCGCGGCAACAGCTTCAATGTGGCGTTCTGAAGGCATTCCCGAAGCCGTAACATTCAAATGACCTGCGACCCAGGCAAGATAAAGAGGGATCAGCGCGCCCAGCAGGTGTCCGCGATTGATGGTGCGCAGCCGGTACGCGACGACGAAGTCAAAGATGATGCGCGCCCAAAGGTTCTCAGGCATGCGAAACATTCCGGCATCCAGCGCTGAAATTCGCTTGAGCGCGAGCAGGGAATTGGGCGGCAGCACGAGGCACCAGATTTCCTGCAGGTTGGAGTTGGCTAAGCGAAATGCTTCAACCATTCGAGGCACATCGGCCGTTCCATCGGAAAGCAAAGTTTCGTCCAACTGCAGGCGTGGTGCAGGCAACCGCCGAGGCCGCTGCCAGAATGTAGCCTTCGACTCAATTTCGGCGAAGAGCGAACCGGTCACCAATTGAAGAATCGCATTGATGTCCGGGTCAGACGGCTGCGGCACATCACGGGTTCCGACCTCTACCTCATCGACCTGGAATGCAGCCACGGCTGCTTCATTGACGGGCCACAAGAGTGCGTCATCCTGATTGGCTGCAGCAAAGCGCTTGCCCACAGTGGCGAGGCGCTCGGCCATGCGTATGGAGAGACCGAGATCGATGGTAAGAGGGAATCGGGTGCGTGTTGCAAACAACGCGCGGGTGAGCGGATACAGAATTGCCGAGTTGATCAAACCGGAGTGTGGCGGCAACGTGTATCGCGGAACGGCCAGATCGATTGATCCGCTGAAAACGGCATTTGCGAGTTCGCGCAACGCTTGCGGTTTTAGGGAATGTGCGCCGGGGCCGAGCATGAGAATTGCTCGCGCCTGCTGCTCCCTCGCGATCTCAAACGCATTCACAAAGTCTGCCGGCTTCAGCATCCAGGTAGCGCTCGATTGCGAAGCCTCAATGATGCGCAGATTTGCGTGCGCATTGGCTGCGGGCTGCTGTTGTGCCGCAATCACTACGTTCTCATCGGGAAATGCCTCGGCGAGATTCGCCAGCACCGCTTCGAATTCCTCGGGAGGAATTGCCGAGCCGACCACGAGCAGGTCGGCCGTGGTCAGGTCGATGGTTGCCGTTTCAGCAGATGTCGAATTCTCAGTCGTCATCGATCTTAAAGAGAAATCCTGTTAGGTTCGGTTTGGCGGCATGGTTGCCGATTGATTTTTGAACTCACTAAAGAGTTAGGATGCCGTTCATCGGGATATGGAGCCAGGTGGGGCGATTATTTAGCTCGTACAGGAGCTCATAGAGCGCCTTTTCAAGCAGATACGCGTTCAAAAGGTCCTGAGATTCTTTTGGAGGCGGCAGCAGGGAAGGGTTCGCGTTCACTGCGTCCATGTAGGCCCACAGGTAAACGGCAGAGGCACAATTTTGCCACGCACGCGCCCAGGCGGCCAGATCGGCAGACGTTGGAATGTCCGGATCTTTTGTCGCGGTGAAGCGATCGAGTGCGGCGAAAGAGACGTAGGAGAATGACCTCAGCATGCCGGCTACGTCTTTCCACGGTGATTGTTTTCGGCGACGGTCGGCGAGGGGACGCGCTGGCTCTCCCTCAAAGTCGAGGATCACAAAGTCGCCGGCGCCGGTGGCGAGCGTTGCATTCTCCTTGCTGGTTCCGCGAGTTCGCAGCGTTTGGCCCAGGTGGTAATCGCCATGGATGCGAATGCGCTGGCCGCCGGGATTCAGAGCCGCAAGTGAGCGCGCTTTCGCGATCAGTTCCTTCCTTCGCGAAAGCAGGAGGCCGGCGGTGCCTGAGGCCAGTTCATCGAGAGATGGGACTTTCTGCTTCAGGGCATCGAGTGCAGATTTGATCTGCGCCTCAATCCGTTCCGCGTCCTGCCTGAGATCATCCTTGGTGACCGTCTCCGGCGCGAAGGCCGGAAGATCTGTGCGGCTGGCGAGGGCGAGATGCATCTCCGCGGTGCGCTTGCCCAAGAGAGCCGCTGCATCGAGCGAATCTCGCGCACCGGACAGATCCTCGGGAATCGGCATTCGTTCGCTGAAGAGATTTGGAGTGAGCGGATCTTGCGGAGCAGGACGATCAGCAATGCTTTCGAACCAGTTGGATAGCTGGCCGAGGACCCATTGCCAACCGTCTCCCTGATTCGCGACTAATCCCTGCAGCATTGCCACTGTGGTTGTTTCGGCATGATCGGAATTGATCGAGATGTCGCCATAGAACGGCGGAATCTGATGAAACTGAGTGACGCCGGAGAGGAATCTTCCCATCTCGACATCCGGATTCTCTCCGGACTGGAGCCGCTTGTAGAGTTTGAGGATGAGCCGGTCGCCGAAGATGATGGACGTATTCGACTGTTCCGCCGATACGACGCGTGAGGGCAGGTGCTGCGCTGCAACCTCTGCAGGAAACTCGCGGGATGCGCGCGCATTCAAGCGATCTTCTGTTGAAAATTGATGGTGAGTAAGAGACTCACTGGACTCTTCTTTGCGCGGCGGTTGCGCTATTGCTCCGGGCTGCGTACCAAGGGGGGCCGGCGCCACTGCAGTGGATCCTCCCACAAGCGCCGGAACTGCCGATAGTGCCTCGCTATCTTGCGTAGTAGTCGACGCACTCTTTGTCTTCGGAACAGTGTTTGCTCTGCCTGCGAAAGTCAGCGTTGCGTTGCGGGCGATGAGCGCGAGAAGGTCGTGATGAAAATCCTCGCGCGCCGTTGCATCATGCAGAATGGCTTCGCCTGCCGCTGTCGTCAGGCGCTTGATGATGGTCTGAGGCTTGTTGATTGAAAAGGAGTCCAGCACATTGCCGGTTCTTATAGCGAGCGGTACCTGGTAGGAGTCCGGTGGACTGTTGAAGTACGTTACATCGAAAAAGAACAGCGCCGGCGGGATTGCATCCCCACTCGAAGAATCTTGATTCAGTTCCACCCAATTGTGAACACGGATGGATTCGATTGTCTGCGTCTTGGCGCCGAACCAGCGTTGCCGGGGCAGCCAATCCATCAGCGCCGGTTCCAAAATAAGCGTCTCTGAAGTTCTTAGGAATTCTGCCCAAGTTGTTGCCAAAGCCAGAGGTACCGGCTCGGTTGCCGTTGCCGCGACCTCCTCCGCCACACTATGCAAATCGGGCGTTGAATCGCCGTCGATGACCGGCTGCTGCAGTTCCAACCAGAGGAAGGAATAGGGCGCCAAGGAGAGCGGGTATGGATCGCGGGTAATGCGGGGGAAAGAAACATAACCAAGCATCTCCACCGCATCGAAGTCTGCGTAGTTGGCAAGGTCGAGTGTGACAGGCTGTGCGAATCGGCTGAGGTTGGCGACGCACAGCACGGTCTGGCGAAATCCGTCGCCCAGATCGAGTTCGCGAAGATAGGCCAGGATCTTCCTATTTGTTGGGTTGAGGAAAGTGAGCGTTCCGCGCCCGAAGACCTGGAAGAGCTTGCGCAACGCGATCATGTTGCGTGTCCAGTGCAACAGGCTGGATTGGTCGCTCAACTGCGCTTCCACGTTGATGGCCTGGTAGCCGTAAATCGGATCCATCACCACAGGAAAATAAAGCCGCGCGGGATCACATTTGGAGAATCCGGCGTTGCGGTCCGATGTCCACTGCATCGGCGTGCGCACGCCGTTTCGGTCGCCGAGATAGATATTGTCGCCCATGCCGATCTCGTCGCCGTAGTACAAAATGGGCGTGCCTGGAAAGCTCAGTAGCAGCGAGTTCAAAAGCTCAATACGTCGCCGGTTGTTATCGACCAGGGGCGCCAGACGCCGCCGTATCCCGACGTTGATGCGCATGCGCGGGTCCGCAGAATAAGCAAAATACATATAATCGCGCTCATCGTCGGTGACCATCTCGAGGGTCAGCTCGTCGTGATTGCGCAGGAAGAGTCCCCATTGGCAGGAATCAGGGATGGGCGGTGTTTGCGCCATGATGTCTGTGATCGGCAGCCGGTCTTCCTGCCGAAGCGCCATATAAATTCGCGGCATCAACGGAAAGTGAAATGCCATGTGGCACTCATCGCCATCGCCAAAGTACGGGCGCACGTCGGCGGGCCATTGATTGGCCTCCGCAAGAATCAGGCGGTTGGCGTAGTCCTCATCAATAGCCGCGCGTATGCGGCGGACGATGGCATGTGTTTCCGGCAGGTTTTCGCAGGACGTGGATTCGCGCTCGCAGAGGTAGGGGATTGCATCGATGCGCAGTGCGTCCACGCCCATGTCGAGCCAGAAGCGCATGGCTTTCAATACTTCTTCTATAACCAGAGGGTTATCGAAGTTCAAATCGGGTTGATGCGAAAAGAAGCGATGCCAGTAATATGCCTTTGCCGCCTCGTCCCATGCCCAGTTTGATTTTTCCGTATCGGTAAAAATGATGCGGGCATCCTTGTAGTGCTGATCGCTCTCAGACCAGACGTACATTTCGCGTTCTGGCGAGCCTGGAGGCGCCAAACGCGCGGCCTTGAACCATGGATGCTGATCGCTGGTGTGATTAATGACCAACTCGATCATGACCTGCATGTTGTGCTGATGCGCTGCGTCCAGGAACGTTTTGAATTCATTCAGCGTTCCGTAGGAGGGGTTCACATCGACGTAGTTCGAGATGTCGTATCCGTCGTCTCGGAGGGGCGAGGGGAAGAAGGGAAGAAGCCAGATGCAGGTAACACCCAGGTCCTGCAGATAGTCGAGCTTTGTGAGCAAGCCGGGAAAATCGCCGATCCCGTCTCCGTTTGAGTCGGAAAATGCGCGTACATGAATTTCGTAAATGACTGCGTCCTTGTACCAGAGGGGATCCGTTGCGCTTGCGATCTTTTTCACTTGTTGTTCTCTCCGTGGTGCTTCGATGCGCGGGGTCATTGCAGGCGGCTTACGCGGAAGATGTGGGCGGGCTGTATCCCCGGGCGCAGGGCAATGTAATTGCGGTCATTCCAGGTGTAGGTGGCTCCGCTTAAGAGGTCTTCAACCAGGAAGCTCTCGCCTGCCCTGATTCCGAGCTTGTCGAGGTCGAGGCTTGTCCATCCAATTTGATCGTTGAATGAGTCAAGATTCACCACGGTGAGGATGGTGTTCTCAAAACCGGGAGTCGATTTGGAGTAGCAGATGAGGTTCGGGTTGTCGATGGCGTGGAAGTGTAGCGAGCCATTCGAATGCAATGCAAAATTAGCGCGGCGAATGTTGTTGAGCGCGGTAATGAGGGGAACGAGCGAGTCCGGCGCATTCCGGTCGCGCTGCCGGATTTCATATTTTTCGCTATCGAGATACTCTTCCGATTCGGAGCGGCCTTCCGGGGGCGCGGCAGGAGCGTTTTCCGCAAGCTCATAGGCCGGGCCGTAGATGCCGTAGCTTGAACTCAGCGTGGCGGCGAGGATGACCCGATGCATGAATGCGGGCCGTCCGCCCTCCTGCAGCGATTTGTGCAGAATGTCAGGCGTGTTGGGCCAGAAGTTCGGCTGGAAAAAGTCGCTGACCGGCGGTTGCGTGAGCTCTTCAAGATAACTCTGCAATTCTGCTTTGCTGGTGCGCCAGGTGAAGTAAGTGTAGGACTGGGTGAAGCCGCGCTTTGCTAATCCATACATGACGTGGGGTCGGGTGAACGCCTCGGCGAGAAAGATGGTGTCAGGATATTTGCGCTTCAATTCGCCCAGGCACCACTCCCAAAACGGAAGGGCCTTGGTGTGTGGATTGTCTACGCGGAAAACGCGCACGCCGCGCTCGATCCAGAATTCGAAGACGGAGTAAAGCTCATCCCACAAGCCGCGCCAATTGGACGATTCAAAGTTCAGCGGATAGATGTCCTGGTATTTTTTTGGCGGATTCTCCGCATATTGAATCGACCCGTCGGGCCGGATCACGAACCACTCCGGATGTTCTGTTACCCACGGATGATCGGGCGAGCATTGAAATGCAATATCCAGGGCAATTTCAATGTTGTGTGATTGGGCGGAATTAACGAGGCGATCGAAATCCGCAAAGGTGCCAAGCTGGGGATGGATGGACTTGTGGCCGCCGCAATCGCCGGCGGCGTCGGCACCAAGTGAGGCGCAATCCAGTGCGGCTCTGTCGCCAATGGCCCAGGGGCTTCCGGGTGCATCCGGCGGGGCTGTCGTCGTGTTATTCGGCCCTTTTCTGAATGCTCGACCGATAGGATGAATGGGCGGCATGTACACGACGTCGAAGCCCATTGCTGCAATTTCAGGCAATTGTTTCTCCACATCGTTCAAGCTTCCGTGCTGGCCGGGATTGGGTGATGCGGAGCGGGGAAAGAGTTCATACCAGGATGAAAACTGCGCGCGTTCGCGATCGACCCATATTGGCAATTCGGGTTCGAATGTCGTGGCGTGCGTCAGGTCCGGATACCGGGTCATCAGGTCTAGGAAAGTTTCGTCGAGTGGGTTGTCGTAGATTTCGCGCTTTTCATCAGCTAACCGCTCTAACTCAAGGGCTTTCTTGCGCAGGAGCTTGGCGTCGCTGCCCTTGGCTCGTGCGGCGGCCTGGATGATCAGTTCGGCGCCGGAGCGAAGGGCGAGCGCGATGTCCTGCGCGGCTGGATTGGACCCAACACTAAGGCCCGCGTTTCCATTTGGGGGCCCGGCCAGGGCTTCGACGAGCTGGGGACGGTTCTGGGCGACGAGGCGCTTCTTCAGGTCGTTCGCCCAGGTGGAAAAATGGTCAACCCAGCCGAGAATGGTGAAACTCCAGGAGCCGAGTTTGTCGACGGGGAACTCGGCATTCCAAAGATCGTTGCCCTCGGGCCGCATGGGAACAAACCGCCAGCGCTTTTCGCTTGAATGCCGGTAAAGCACGCGGGCGGCGATTTCGTCTTTGCCATCCGCGAACACGGCTGCGCTTACCTGCAGGGTGTCACCACAGATGCGGCGTACCGGGTGCCCGCCTGCGTCAATCTGTGGGCTGACGCCCTCAATCATCACGCGCCTGCGGCCGTCGATTGGCTTCATCCACTCATGCCTCAATGCGCAACCTGCGCCAGCGAATTTGGCGGTGGGGGAACGAGGGAAACGGCCACCGTGTTGGGGCGGGACCCGCCAAATGCGCTGTACTGGTTACAGATGCGGGCCTGAGGACTGGGGTTGGTGAGGCTTCGGCGCGTGTGCACTCGCGGCAGGGAAAATGGAATAGGCGCGATTAGTGCTAGATGAGCACGAGGTCAATCTTCATTAATCTAAAGAAAACAAGTAACTTAATGGCTCTTTTAGTGGGACCCCGGAAAATTGTAAAGATCTCAAAAACGTGGGTTTGGAGTACCCCACAAGACCGTTACAAATTGGGAGTTTTCTTTGTTGCCAGATGCATTTCCTGGAGCCCTTCGAGATGCAATTTCCCCTTCGTCTTCAGGTCCAGCAGGCCAGCGGCATTGAACTTGTACTTTTCACCGTTTGGCACAGTTGCGATGTAAAGATTGGCGTTGCTCGCGGAGGGATCGACTGCCACTCCGATTCCTTGTGCCTTGAGTTCTGCGATTGCTTCAACAACATCCTTGTCCATGAATCCTCCAGGGCGAACTCTTCAGTTCTATTTGGATGCGCTATTTGGTATTGGTGGCGGAGGACGGGATCGAACCGTCGACCTCGGGGTTATGAATCCCGCGCTCTAACCATCTGAGCTACTCCGCCGGAGGAGGACGCGCCACGCCAACACGTCGACGATTCTCTGCCGATGGGGACCCCGGTAGGACACTCCGGAGTGCTGCGCGCCAATATCGATGATACGGGGGGCTCGATTGAAGGTCAAACGCCTGAAGGTCAAACGCGGCCCGGCGGAACGGCATTTACACTAAGCGGCATGAGGAAGTTGCGGATTGCCGGTGTGATTCCAGCGCGGCTGAATTCCACGCGGCTCAGCCGGAAGGTGTTGCGTGTGATTGCGGGCCGCCCCATGGTGGAGTGGGTGTGGCGCGCGGCGGCGGCCAGCGGCGTGATGGATTCTGTGGTGGTGGCTACGGACTCGGAGGAGGTGGCCGCCGCCTGCCGGGAGCGGAGCATCCCGTCGGTGATGACGTCGGTCGAGTGTCAGAGCGGGTCGGATCGGGTGCGGGAGGTGGCGCGGAACCTCGACGCCGATATATTCGTGAACATACAAGGCGACGAGCCGACGCTGACTGCGGATTTTTTCCCGCCGCTGCTGGCGCTGTTTGACCGTGCGGAGGTGGATGTGGCGACGCTGGCGGTGCGGTGTCCGGCCCTGGAGATTGCCGATCCTAATGCCGTGAAGGTGGTGACGGCGCAGGACGGGCGGGCGCTTTACTTTTCGCGGGCGACGATTCCGTTTGACCGCGACCGGGCGGGATTTGCCGGCTACCGCAAGCACCTGGGAATTTATGCCTACCGCCGGGCCGCGCTGGAGCGGTTTGCGGCGCTGCCGCCCTCGTGGCTGGAGAGCGTGGAACGGCTGGAGCAGTTGCGGCTGCTGGATAACGGGATTGATATTTATGTGGCTGCGGCACCGCGGGACACGATTGGCGTGGATACGGAAGCGGATTTGGTGCGGGCGGAGGCGGCGCTGCGGAAGCTCGCGATTACATGATCTGTGGTCCTCCAAGGACTGCGGGGGTGAACTATGTCGAAAATTGATTTCGCGTCGTACGATCTCACTCGCCCGCGTGACCGCCGGGCAGTGCTGAATAGCATTTCTCCCGACAGGGAGGATCCCAGGAAGTATCACGAAGAACTGTTGCAAATCTTCAGGAAAGAGATGGCCTTCAGGTGCGGCAGCGAGCCTGATGAAGCGGTTTATCGCGACAAAGCGGATTATTTTGAGTCGATTTATCAATGCGCCCTGTTGCTCTATATGGTGGGTGATCCGGCAGATGCACCTCTCATGTGGGAGGCCAAGCACCTGAACATGGATCTTGGCTGTTGCTTTGATATTCAGTTTTTGATGGGCGGGGGACTGCTTGAAACAATCGAATATCTGGAGGCCCACGGCCACCTTGACATCGCGAATCGTCTAAGGGGTGAGATTTCCGATGGAGATTTTGAAGATATTGTTGAATGGGAACAGTACAGAATTGACTACCACTATCCTGATCGCGGCACCTCAAAGACGGCCAAGGGCCTAAGCGAAAGAAAATAGGAATTGCGCGCAAGAACCGGATAGCTGCGGAATCCTGAATCGGCGACGATGGTTTCCATGAACAGTTCAATTCAATTCGCAGGAAACAATGGCGGCACGGTGGTGGCTATGTCGATTGATCCGGAGACGGCTTGGCGGCAGGTGCAGAATCGCGATGGTGATGGTGCGTTCTTTTACGCAGTCGCTACAACAGGCGTGTTTTGCCGGCCGGATTGCAAGAGCCGGCAGCCGCTCAGGGAGAATGTGCGGTTTTTTGTCTCTATAGAGGCGGCGCGGGCGGCGGGATTCCGCGCCTGCAAGCGGTGCAAGCCGGAAGCGGCTGCGGGTGGAAGTTCGTTGGATACGGTTCGTGCGCATATTGAAAAGCACCTGGACCGCGCGGTGTCGCTGGCTGAGTTGGGGCGCGTGGCGGGGATGAGTCCATTCACCGTGCAGAGGCTGTTCAAGCAAAAGCTGGGCGTGAGTCCGCTGCAATACCAGAGGGCGTTGCGGGCGGGGAATTTGCGCTCTGCGCTCAAGCAGGGGGCCAACGTGACGGATGCGATTTATGAGGCGGGGTTCGGGTCATCGAGCCGGGCATATGAAGGCGCGGCGCTGGGCATGACGCCAGGACGGTTTGCGGCCGGCGGCAAGGGCGAGCGCATTGGTTGGGCTGCTGCGAAGTCGCAGTTTGGCTGGATGGTGGTGGGCGCGACGGAGCGCGGGCTGTGCTGGCTGGCGCTTGCGGGAACGGCGGCCGAGGCGGAGGCCAGTTTGCGGGAGGAGTTTCCTGAGGCCACGCTGCGGCGTGATCCCGGGCTTGCCGGACTGGTGGACGCGGCGATCGCTCAGGTTGCGGGAGACGGGGACGAGGCGGGGTCGGCGCTGGCGCTTGACCTACGCGGCACGGCGTTTCAACTGAGGGTGTGGCAGGCGCTGAGGGCGATTCCGCGGGGAGAGACGCGGAGCTATAGCCAGCTTGCGCGGGAGATGGGCGAGCCCAAGGCGACGCGGGCTGTGGCCCGGGCCTGCGCTCTGAATCGCGTGGCGCTGGTGGTGCCGTGCCATCGGGTGGTGGGCGTGAGCGGATCGTTGACCGGATATCGGTGGGGCGTGGAGCGGAAGAAGGCACTGCTGGAGGCGGAGAAGCGCAGCGTTGTAGCGTAAGCGGCGCCAGGACGCATTCCGTATTTCCCTCTCGCCTGATAGATTCTTTGGTTAAAGGGAGAAACTGTGCAGACACCTCGCTTCCGCTTCGCATTGCTTTGCCTCCTCGCCTCCGTGCTGATCGTTTTCTCGGCCGACGCGCAAACCAAGCTGCTTCGCTTCCCCGATATCCACGGGGACAAGGTGGTGTTCACCTATGCGGGCGACTTGTGGACCGCTTCGACCGATGGCGGAACGGCTACGCGCCTGACGGCGCATCCGGGTGTGGAGATGTTTGGCAAGTTTTCTCCGGACGGCAAGTGGATTGCGTTTACGGGCCAGTACGACGGCGACGAACAGGTGTATGTAATTCCGGCCGGCGGCGGCATTCCTAAGCAGCTCACGTTCTATCCGGCGCGCGGCCCGCTGCCTGCACGCTGGGGCTATGACAACCAGGTTTACGGATGGACTCCGGATGGAAAGTCGGTTATCTTCCGCTCCGTGCGCGAATACTTCGACCTTGGGGACTCGCGGCTCTACACGGTCTCGATCGATGGCGGCATGCCGCAGGCGCTGCCTATGCCGAAGTCGGGCGCGGGTGATTTTTCGCCGGACATGAAGCAGGTGGTGTACTCGCCGCTGTTCCGCGACTTCCGCACATGGAAGCGCTACTCCGGTGGATGGGCACAGCAGTTGTATATCTTCGACATCGCGACGCACGCCGCGGAAAAGATCACTACCGACGTGCGCTGCCATCGCGATCCGATGTGGATCGGCGACAAGATTTTCTACACGTCGGACAAAGACGACACACTGAATCTTTATTCCTACGATCCGAAAGCCAAGACCACTGTGGAGCTGACGCACAGCAAACAGTGGGACCTGCGCTGGCCGAGCACCGACCACAAGGGGCGGATTGTTTACGAACTCGGCGGGGAACTGAATATCTTTGACATCGCGAGCGGCCAATCGAAGCATCTGTCGATCGAGGTTCCGACCGATGCGCTGGCGATGCGGCCTTCGCGGGTATCGGCGTCCGGGCAGATGGAGTGGACCAGCCTGAGCCCCAAGGGCGAGCGCGCGCTGATTGTGGCCCGCGGCGACGTTTTCACGGTGCCGATTGAAAAGGGCGCCACGCGTAACTTGACCAACTCGTCGAATGCTCATGACCGGTTCGCGCAGTGGTCTCCGGATGGTGCGACGATTGCGTTCATCAGCGACATGGATGGCGAGGATGAGGTTTACCGCATCAGCCAGGACGGCCTCGACAGTAAAGGCCAGGTGACCAAGCCTGAGCAGTTGACGCATGGCTTCCACGGCATGTTGTATCAGCCGAGCTGGTCGCCGGATGGCAAGCGCATCGCCTTTGGCGACAAGGACGGCAAGCTGTATGTGGTGACCCTCGAAGACAAGAAAGTCACCCAGATTGCGCAGAGCGTGCGCGGACGGATTGAGTCGTATCCCTGGTCGGAGGACAGTGGTTACCTGGCCTTTGCGATGCCGGAGCCTAGCGGCATTAATTGCGTGTATATCTGGAGCGTTGCCGATGGGCAGGTGCGCCGCGTGACTGATCCGCTGTATGACTCCGGCGAACCGGCATGGGATACGGAGGGCAATTATCTCTACTTCATTGGCACGCGCGAGTATCAGCCGCAGATCAGCGGGATTGAGTTCAACTTTGCCACTGATCGCGACCGGTCGTTGCTGGCGCTTGCGTTGCGCAAGGATGTGAAGAATCTGTTCCCGCCGCAGAGCGACGAGGTGACCGTTACCAAGCCAGGCGATGACGCGGGGGATAAGTCCAAGTCCGACGAGAAGAAGGACAATAAGGCCGGCGACAAGAAAGATGAGAAGAAGGACGACAAGAAGGACGAGAAGAAAAAACCCATCGTCATCGATTTTGATGGGCTGGTGGGCCGGGTTATCCGGGTTCCGGTGCAGGCGGATAACTACACTGCGCTGGCGGTGACCAAGGATTACCTGGTGTATGAGCGTGACGGCGCGTCCTTCTATGGGCGTGAACCTTCTGCACCATCGGCGCTGCTGCTCTACTCGCTGAAAGACCGCAAGGAATCCACGCTGGTTGAGAAGATGGACGGGTTTGATATTTCCCTCGACGGCAGCAAGGCGCTGGTGAACGCGGATGGCGGATACAAGCTTTACGATGTGAAGCCGGAGGGCAAAGGGAGCGCGAAGTCCGTGTCCACGGATGGGCTGATGGTGGACCGGGTTCCGCAGCAGGAGTGGGTGGAGATTTTCAACGAAGTCTATCGACGCTATCGGGATTTCTTCTATGCCAAAAACATGAACGGTTATGACTGGAAGGCACTGCGCAACCAGTATCGTCCGTTAGTGGATCATGTAGCCAATCGGTCGGACTTGAATTATGTGCTTGGCGAGATGGTTGCCGAGCTGAGTAACTCGCACACTTACATCACAGGCGGCGATTTCGATATTCCCAAACGCACGCCGGTGGCACTGATGGGCGCGCGGCTGGAACTGGATGCCGCGGCAGGCCGCTATAAGATTGCGAAGATCTTTGCGGGCCAGAACGACGATGCGGTGTATCGCTCGCCGTTGACGGAAGTGGGCGTGGATGCGAAGGAAGGCGACTACATCCTGGCCATCGACGGGCGCGAGCTGACGGCGAAGGACAATCCATATGAGTTTCTGCGCGGCAAGGCGAGCCACGCCGTGCAACTGACGCTGAACGCGAAGCCCTCGATGGAAGGCGCGCGGACTACTTCGTATCTTCCTATCACCAGCGAAACGGATTTGATCTATCTCGACTGGGTTACGCATAACCGGGAGTATGTCGACAAGGTGACCGGCGGCAAGGTGGGTTACATTCATCTGCCGGATATGGGCGCGGACGGAATTCGCGAGTTCATCAAGTACTACTATCCGCAGATTCGCAAGCAGGCACTGATTGTGGATGACCGCGGCAATGGCGGCGGCAATGTTTCGCAGATGATTATTCAGAGGCTGGATCAGAAGCTTCTGGGAACTAACTTCGATCGCACAAGCTCGATCACCGGCACATATCCCGGCAATGTTTTCGTCGGGCCAAAGGTGTGCCTGATCAACGAGACGTCGGCATCCGACGGCGACATCTTTCCGCACATGTTTCGGCAGGCGGGACTGGGGCCATTGATTGGGAAACGGACATGGGGCGGCGTGGTGGGAATTTCAGGCCGCGGGCCGCTGCTGGATGGAGGCGAGGTCTACGTGCCAGAGTTTTTTGCGGCGGCGAGCCCTGATGGCAAGTACCAGATCGAAGGGCGTGGCGTGGAACCGGACATCGAAGTGGAGAACGATCCTGCCGATGTGATTGCCGGCCACGATGCGCAACTTGACCGCGCAATTGCGGAGATACAGAAGGCGCTGGTGGCGAATCCGGGCACATTGCCGCATCAGCCGCCGGACCCGGATAAGGCGCCGAAGCGGTAGGCCGATGTGCTTCAATTCGCCGAGGAACTTGACGCGGGAGACGGTCTCAGTCTGCTTCCCCGACAGCCTGGTGCAGGTCGGCAGCCATGCGGCGGAGTTCGCCCGCGAGTTGGCTGGTGGTGTCTTCCTCGTCGAGCTCTACATCCCGGACGGCTGCGGCGACGCGTGTGGCTTCCAGCTTCAGGAGCAGTTCGACGGCCTTTGCGGTCTGTTTTACGATCTTTTCAATGCTATCGCTGGGCATTGTTTTTTCAGGACCTTTCGTGGAATGGGGTTGAGGGGCGTGTCAGGCCAGGACGCTTTGCACCATGGCGGAGATGCGTGCGTTAGCGCTTTCGCAATTCATCATCATGGGGGGCTTGTTGATGGTAATGGTGAAGGCCTTAGTTGCAGGATCGTAGTTCCACTCAAACGAGCCGCCAAAACTGGAGGCGGTGCCGGAATTGCCATCGAGCCGGATTCCGGATGTAAAGGCCTTTTTCTGCAGGGCGGCAAATTGAATTGGTGAGACATTTTCGAAGGACAGTGGCAGGCACGGGGGCATTCATCTCTCCACAGAGCTGTTCTTAGAGTCTTCCAACGGAAGACGTTATCCCTGTTCGACCACTTTACCTCAATCGGCTGCGGTGGATTTCTTTGCAGGCTCTTTATGGGCGCGAACGGAAGCCGGAGCGGCTTTCGGCGGAACGGCCGGCGGAATCGCGTCGATGTCGGTTTTACCTTCGGCAAGCCGCATCAGGAACTCCTGGCTGGAGAACGTCGGGGCATCTTTGAAGAGCTTGCTGGCGCGGATATAGGAGCCATCGGATTGCTGGATGCGGGCTTTGACCGTATCGGCGAGATAGGCGGGCAGAATCTCGTTGTGGATACGGGCCTTGGCTAGCGGATCCTGAACCGGGAAGACGACTTCACAGCGCTCGAATAAATTGCGGGGCATCCAGTCGGCTGAGCCGAGGAAGATTTCGCTATTCCCGCCGTTGTCAAAGTGGAAGATACGGGAATGCTCGAGGAAGCGCCCGACGACCGAGCGCACACGGATATGGTCAGACAATCCCTTGACGCCGGGGCGGAGGACACACAGGCCGCGGACAATGAGGTCGATCTGGACGCCGGCCTGCGACGCGGCGTAGAGAGATTCGATGACCGAGGGCTCGAGCAGGGCATTCATTTTGGCGACAATGTGGGCGGGGCGGCCGGCCTTGGCGTGCTCCTGTTCGCGACGGATGAGGCCGAGAAAGCTTTCCGCCATGGTGAGGGGGGCGACGAGGAGCGGGCGGTAGTCATCCACTTCGGCGTGGGCGGTGAGGTAGTTGAACACCATGTGGACTTGCTCGGTGATTTTGGGATCGGAGGTGAGCAGGCTGAGGTCGGTGTAGTAGCGTGCGGTTACCGGGTTGTAATTGCCGGTGCCGAGGTGGCAGTAGCGGCGGGTTACACCGTCTTCATCGCGGCGCACCAGCATGGCCAGCTTGCAGTGGGTTTTCAGGCCAACAACGCCGTGAAATACCTGCACGCCGGCATCTTCCATGCTGCGTGACCAGGTGATGTTGGAGGCTTCATCGAAGCGCGCCATCAGCTCGACGACGACCGTGGCTTCCTTGGTGGCGGCGGCCTCAATGAGGGCCTGAAACATGGGCGAGTCGTGGCTGGTGCGGTAGAGGGTTTGCTTCATGGAGAGCACGGCGGTGTCTTGCGCGCCCTGCTGGATGAAGCTGACGACGGGTTCGTAGGAGTCGTAGGGGTGGTGGAGCAGGAGGTCGTGCTGACGCAGCTCGTCGAAGATGTTGGCCGATTTGCGGCTGAGGTGGAGCGGCTTGGGAATGAAGGGCGGGAATTTCAGGTCGGGGCGGGCAACGTCGCCGTTGAAAAACATCAGGCGGGAAAGGTTCACCGGCCCCTCGCAGCGGAAGACCTGGCTTTCGTCGAGTTCGAAGTTTACGCGCAGGCGGTCGACGATCTCGGAATCGGCGCGGGCCTCAATTTCCAGGCGTACCGCGTCGCCCTTGCGGCGGTTGTGCAGCTCGAAGCGAATGGTCTCGAGGAGTGACCGCGCTTCCTCCTCCTCAAAATAGAGGTTGGAGTTGCGGGTTACGCGAAATGCGGCGTGGCCCAGCACCTCATAGCCGCGATACATGCCGCCGAGGTTCTGCGCGATGAGGTCCTGGAGGAGGAGGTAGTCGAATTTGCCGTCATCGGCGGGCAGGCGGACGAAGCGTGGCAGGGCGCGGGGAACTGTGACCACGCCCAGCACCTGCGGACCGGAACTGCGGCGCTTGGCGCGCAGCAGCAGGGCAAGACATAGCGCCTTGTTCAGCACGCGGGGAAAGGGGTGGGCGGGATCGATGGAGATGGGTGTCAGGAGCGGATCGACGTCGCGTAGAAAGTAGCTTTGGGCAAAGGCGCGGGCCTCGTCGGAAAGCTCCTTCCAGCTCAGGAGCCGGATGCCCTGCTTGCGCAAGTCGGGCAGCAGTTGATGGTTCCAGCAGGTGTATTGGGCGGTGACGAACTCGTGAATGTCGGCGGTGAGGCGGTCAAGGGATTCGTCGGGACGGAGGCCGTCGAACCCGGTTTCGCGGTAGCCGTCTTCAATGCGCTGCATCAGGCCGGCCTGGCGGATTTCGACGTACTCGTCGAGGTTGGAGCCAGTAATAGCCAGGAACTTTACGCGCTCCAGCAGGGGGTTGGCGGGGTCTTCCGCCTCCTCAAGGACGCGGCGGTTGAACTGCATCCAGGAGTGATCTCGTCCGTTAAAGAGCTTTTGTTTTGGGGAGGTTCGGGCCATCATGTCCGTCCAGTGCGTCGTGTTGGAAGTCTACAGCGTTTTCCCCTGGGGCGGCATCTCGAATTCCGAGGTGAGGGAGAAAATACCCTATCTGGCAACTCATACAGGATGCAGGGGGTAAACAGTGTTAAGGCGAAGAGAAAAGGCTCGGAGAGACGCGAAATGGGGAGCGAACCCGTGGGTTTTGGTGGCTGACACGGGTCTCTGATGCGTGAAGGGTTCCAGCTCACCTTACTTGGAAGTGGCGGAGACACCACCTATCACCGGAGCGGGAAATGCCGTCAGCATGGCTCGGAGATTCGCGAAGTTGGTCGCCCAGACATTGGCAGGAAACTCGTATCCCTTGAGCTGAACCGTTTTCTCTTCAAAGAATCGCTCTGGCTGGTCGCAACATTTCTGGAGATACGCCATCGTCTCCCGGCCAATCACCATGTCAGACCCAATTTCCCGAGTAGCCGATTCGAATCGGAACGCCGCGTTGACCGTATTGCCCAGGGCGGTGTAGTCGGCGCTGTGTTCGCTGCCCGCATTTCCAATGGCTGCCGGCCCGGTGTTGATTCCGGCTCCTACGCCGATGGGGAAGGGCAGTTGGAATTGCTCCTCCAGCGTGCCGACGACCTGGGCCACTTCCCCCAGGGCATGGAAGATCGACAGAACCTGGGGGCCCTCGAGGTTTTTGTTGTGAACCCAGACCGACATGAGCGCGTCGCCAATGTATTTCTGTCCCCAACTGCCATGCCTGCGCATGATCTCGCCGCCACTGCGAAAGAGCGTTCCCATGACCTGGCTCAACAGTTGCGGATCGATGGCCTGTGCGATTTTCGTGAAGCCTTTGACATCCACAACCAGGACGCTCGTCATTTTCTGCATGAAAAGAACAGTCGTAGCCTGGGTGTTGACAACCGGCATGGAGTCCGTCGGCGCCTCGACCCTTGTGGGGTAGTGAAAGCCGATGTGAAAGTCTCCAAGCGATATGCGGTCGCCGTCGTTTAACGGCATTGGAATTGTGACGCGGATTCCGTTCAGAAAAGTGCCGTTGCGGCTGCCCAGATCGAACAGGCAATACTCGCCATTCTCCATGCGTTGAACCAGCGCGTGCTGGCGCGATACCAGTTCGCTCGATACTCTGATCTGGTTCTCACTGGAGCGGCCCAGTCTCCACGCGTTGCCGGTTTCGAGCATGACATCCTGCTCGCCGTCGGTCTGCGGGATGGTGAGGTATCCGGCTTTGGCGGTCATCTTCCCCCGGCTCTTGCAACTTCTTATTTCCGATTGATCATAAAGGCGGAACGAGCGCCGCGGCAATCGTAATTCACAAAAGCTTTATGTGCCGGTAGCATCAGGCTGTCGCCGTTGCTGCCAGACCGCCTGCCAGGCAGCAAATTCGCTCGGCCTGATTTGGTAGCGGGCAAAGTTCCCTTCATGAAGATTCAGCAGTTCTGTTTCGGCAATTTCCCTGAAGTGTTCCCGATCGTCGATCGGGATATTTTCGTCTGTCCAGGCTGCGATCGAGGAAGCTGCGGATGCCCGATTATTGAGGCCGCGCACGATCCGTGAGACAACTTCGCGCAGAGCCGCGCTGTGCTTGAAACGGAATGGATCAGGCTCACCCAGCGATTGCCTGACTGCGGCGTATTGATCTGCGGAGCGTGCGTATGCCCAGAGGAATACATCCCTTAAAAGGTCGATCTGGTTCAATTCATACACGCTTAGAATGGCTTCCGTGTATAAGGTTTGCGGCACTTCAGTGAAGGACAACGGTGAGAGATTGCGGCGGATGAATGGGATGTTTGCGGCAAGACGGGAGACGCGCTTGTTGACGTCGTCGAATGGCTGCAGGTACGGCAATTGCACCATGGTAAAGAACGCCTGCTCGAACGGATCATCGATGGCCGCGGCGGTTGCAAGCAACTGGTTGAAGCATTCCTCGACGAGTTGCGGAACCGCGAGTGGGTGAAAGCTGGACCTCTCGATTCCAACTGCAATGTGCCTTAGCCGTCCCGGCGCCCCTTCATCCTGCAACAGGTTTTGCGCAAGAATTCCGTGGAGATTGAGGATCGTATATCGATTGAAACCGATCTCGTCCGCCGCGCTGACCAGAAACTCGATTGCATCCTTGTGGTTCAGGATCATCTGCGCTTCTATCTGATCACGACCCTGCGCTAGTTCTCCGAACTCGATGAGGCGCTTGGTGTCGAGCAGGGAATAGGTGTTTCCCTCAAGACGGCTCGAGTTCCATGACAAGTCGATCAGGAGCCGGCTGAGAACCTGTTTTGCGTAGGTACCCGCGGCCGCTGCTGCGAAACTTGGCTTTCCGATCTCTGCGAGGCGGCCGCGGTCTGCCTGCGAAAGGTAGAAAGTGATATTCGGACGGTACGAATCGAGAAACTGACGGTTGTAGCCTGCAGGTTTTCTTGCGGCTGGAGGCTGGCTGAGATATTGACGGATTGCCGTGCTGGATTTGGAAAGAGGAATGGTAGGAGCTTCTTGTGGAGTGCTGTCGATGGGACCGCGGGGTGCCGGGTCCTGTTCTGTCTTCGGCAGACGGTATTTTGACGCACGGACCTCCCCCGCTTTGATGATGCGCCCGTCGTCAACAAGATGTTTGAGCCAGAATTGGAGCGTGCGCGGTCTTGGCTGGGGCGTCAGGGCCTTGGCTATTTCAGCGCGGCTTGCTCCCTCCGGGTGGCGCTTGACGACTTCGAGGATGGCGGAAAGAGCTTTTGGAGGGATCGCCTGGGCCATCTTCGCTCTCCTTTTAGTTGCGCGAAACAACTCTACGCGCAATATACACTATTTACGCGCAATATTGGTTGCGCGATTCGTTCATAATTGCGCGTAAGGAATTTACGCGCAATTATGCGATATCGCTCAACGATTGCAATATTTCGGCGCGTGAATCGTCTTAAATGGTGCGAACCAAAAAGTGAGCACTCTGTGGAGCTGCCGTTGACGGCGAAGGCCGGCGGGTTCAGGATAAGGGATACGGCAGTTTGCTCCATCCCCATTGAGGAGGCCATTGCATGCGTCAGGATATTTCTACTCCAAACGAGAGTTTGATACCGCCGGTGCAGATTTCCGCCGAAGCGCACGCGTTCTCCAATCGCATCCATGGGCTGCTTGACGGTCAGCCGAAAGACGATGCGACCGTGGAGAAGGCCCTGGAGGGTCTGGACTCGATGTTTGAGTTGATTGCCGCAGGCCTCTACAACCTGGCTTCGATGCTGGTGGGCGAGGGCGAGGAGAGCATCCGGTTGGTTGAGACGGCGGTGACCAACACGGAAATCTCAGCCAGTCACGATGCGGCAGAAGGCCGGCTGAGTAGCCGGCGGGCGCTCGCTGATGGCGCGCTGGCGATTCTCGAGCAGCGTGACCCTGGCAGCCTGGCGGCGCCGGAGGGTCTGGAGCCGGTGGGTGGATGCATTGAAGACGACGATCTGGATGCGGCGGGGGTTTCCGGTGCGGAGCTGGAACAGATGATGTCGGGACCGGATCGGGAACGTGTGAAAAAGTGGCTGGAAAGCCTGCCAACGGCGATGCGGACGATTTTTGTGCTGAGAGCGGTTGCAGGCTTGAGCGCGGCGGAGACGGCCGGGCTGCTGGCTGCGCATGGGGGAGAGGCTGCCGCCGGATGGACGGCGGACGCTGTGCGCGGTGTTTTCCGGCAGGGACTGTGTTCGCTGGCTTCGCAATTGATTCAGGCGACTGTCCGCTGAGAAGAACAGGGAACAGGGAACAGGGAACAGGGAACAGGCAAACACAATGCCTGGATGGAAATGCCGGATGGCTGTATCCGGCGATACTGCATTCTCCTGCTTGAAGTTCGATACACTACATTTAAGAACCGCGCACGCTATTTCCCGCATCCATTAGGTGCAAACATTTTTCGGCCTTTGACGCCTCGCTAGTGAGTGGAAGACCCTTGATTTCATCAAAAGACACGAAAAAGAGCATACACCGCTTCTGCGTCCCGGGGGCACTGCTGGGTATTGCAGTTCTGGCTGGTCACGGGCTGGCAGCGCAGCAGTCGCTTGGGCTGTCGAGTCCGCAGGCCGTGGGCCCGAGTGCTCAGAGCTTTCAGGGCAGTATTGCCACGGGTGAAGCTACGGGCCAGGTGCTGGAACTGTCGCTTGACGACGCGATTCAGCGTGGGCTGAAGAGCAACCTGGGTGTAATTTTGAGCGGCACCGAGACGCAGTCCGCACGGGGGCAAAAGCTCAGCGATCTGCAGGCGCTGCTGCCGACGGTAGATGCTTCAGGCAAAGAGACGCTGATGCAGTCGGATCTGGCGGCACAGGGATTGCGCATTCCCGGCTTCCCCACCATCCTGGGCCCCTTTGGCTATACAGATATTCGGGCCTCGCTGAGCTGGTCGCTGGTCGACCTGAAATCGCTGCGCGGCTACCTGGCGGCGAGGCACAACTTTGCGGCGGCGCAACTGTCGGCGGAAGACGCGCAGGACATGGTGGTGCTGACCGTAGGCAATGCGTACCTGCTGGCGCTGGCGGATGAGAGCCAGGTAAGCAGCGTGCAGGCGCAGGTGAAAACGTCCAAAGTTTCGCTCGACCAGGCGGTTGCCAATCACCAGGCGGGCACGGCACCGCTGTTGGACGAATTGCGTTCGCGGGTGGATTCGCAGACGCTGGATCAGCAGCTGATTGTGGCCCAAAACGCGCTGGAAAAGGACAAGTTGGCGCTGGCGCGGACGATCGGGCTGCCGCTGGCACAGAAGTTTACGCTGTCTGACAAGGTGCCGTATGCGGCATACGACCAGCCGGAAGTGAGTGCGGCCATTCAGCAGGCGCTGGCCGGCCGCAAGGACCTGGCTGCGATGGCGGAGCAGACCAAGGCAGCAGTTGAACAGCGCAAGGCGGCCACGGCGGACCGGCTGCCGACACTCAAGTTTGACGCGGACTACGGCGATATTGGGACTACGCTGGCGCACTCACACGGAACCGAAGATATTAGCGGGACACTGAGTGTGCCGGTTTTCAAGGAATTTGCACTGCGCGGTGAAGCCGAAGCTGCCCAATCGCAACTGGATACGCAGCGGGCGCAGTTGAGTGATAAAACCGCCCAGGTGAATGCGGACGTGCGGGACGCGCTGCTCGACATCACTTCGACCGCCCAGCAGGTTCAGGTGGCGAAGTCCAGTGTAGACCTGGCGAGCGAGGCACTGAACGAGGCGCAGCAGCGGTATGCCAACGGCGTGAGCGACAACCTGGCAGTGAGCCAGGCGGAGCAGAGCGTAGCGCAGGCCAACGATCAATACGTAACCAGCCTCTACCGTCATAATGTGGCCAAGTTGAGCCTTGCAAGGGCTCTGGGCGCTGGGCAGAGTTACAAGAACTATCTGGGAGGAAAGTAACAGTGGCGGATCAAACATCGACACCGAGCCAGCCGGCGGCGGCTGAGACAGAAATCGAGCAGCCGAAGAAGAGCCGCGCGGGCATCATTCTTGTTGTAGTTGCGGTGCTCGTGGTGGTTGCGGTCGCACTGTGGTGGCGGTCGACATTCACGGAAGATACCGATGACGCGCAGATCAACGGTCACCTCATCCAGGTGAGCTCGCGCATCAACGGGCAGGTGCTGAAGGTCGACGTGGAAGAGAACCAGGTGGTGAAGGCGGGCGACACAATCGCCGAGCTTGATCCGGCCGACTACAACGTGGCCGTTGAAAATGCTCAGGCCGCCCTGGCCGATGCGCAAGCCAACGCGGCTGCGGCCAACGTCGGAGTGCCCCTAACCACCATCAATACCGGCAGCACGCTGCGTTCGTCTGACGCCGATGTAAGCGTGGCACACTCGGGTGTGCAGCAAGCCCAGCAACAATTGCTGGGGGCGCAGGCAATGGTGGCCCAGGCGCAGGCTAATTTGACCAAGGCAAATGCCGACCTGGAGCGCTACAAGCCGCTGGTGGAAAAAGATGTCATCAGCAAGCAGCAGTTCGACGCCGCTGTAGCGGCTGCCGACGGCGCCAAGGCGGCGCTGGCCAATGCGCAGGCATCAGAGGCTGCGGCCAACGACGGCATACGTGCCGCGCGTGATCGCGAGGCGCAGGCGCATGCGCAGCACAATGCCGCCGAAACCGGACCGCAGCAGGTGGCAGTGCAAAATGCACGCGCCAAGGCCGCGGAGGCGCAGGTGCAGCAGGCGCAGGCGCAACTGGACCAGGTGAAACTGAACCTCAGCTACACAAAGATTGTGGCGCCAGTGGCCGGTATCATTACGCGCAAGAGTGTGGAAGTAAACCAGAACGTGGGCGTCGGGCAAAACCTGCTCACGCTGGTTTCGCTTGAAGATCTGTGGGTGACGGCAAACTTCAAGGAGACGCAGTTGCGGCACATGAGCGCGGGCCAATCGGTGGAGATTGCCGTGGACGCAACCGGCAAGAAGTACAACGGCAAGGTGACGCAGATTGGCGGAGCTACCGGTTCGGTGCTGAGCCTGTTTCCGCCGGAGAACGCGACCGGCAACTACGTGAAGGTGGTGCAGCGGGTTCCGGTGCGCATCGACTTTACCGACTTGAAGAACGAAGACCCGAACCACCTGCTGCGGCCGGGACTGTCGGTAGAGCCGACGGTGCGGGTGAAGCAGTAGAACAGTTATCGGTGTTCAGTAAAAGCCCGTCGCCTCAATGTATGAGGCGGCGGGCTTTGCTTTTGCGACTACTGCATTTCTTTCAGCGCGTCGCAGCCACGTCCGCCGTAGTCGCAGGATTTCGCGAAGAGTTCGCGGGCCCTGGTAGCGTCGGCCCCGCCCTATGACTTTCTATTTTGCTTTGTGTGGAGCTGCGGGTGGCGAGGTGTGCTTTGGCAGAAGCTTCGTCGGGGGTGCGGGTCTTGCCAGTTGATTGGCCCACTTGCAGCCAAAGTCGTCCCCTGTTGCGCATGCCTTTTGATAAAAAACGGCGGCCTTGGCGTCGTCCGTGGGCACGTCCTTACCTTCATGGTAGATATTCGCCAGGTTGTCACAGCTTTCCGCGTCGGATTTGTCGCAGCCTTTCGTAAAAAGCTCAATTGCCTTCGGGTTGTCACGCGCAATCCCGGTGCCAAGAAGATATTTGAGGCCGAGCTTGCGGCAGGCCAGAGGAAAATTCAGTTCGCAGGCCTGTGAGTAGAGGGCGCTGGCCCGCTCATCGCCATTGGAAACCGTGTTTGTCTGCTCGTAGAAGACGCCGAGGTCATAGCAGGCTTTACCGTCGCCTTGGGAGCAGGCCGCGTTCATTTTCGTTACCGGCTCGTTGGCGTCATTGACCACAAATCGCCAGATGGCATAACCCACTCCGGCAAACAACAGAATAGCCACAACCGCAATCAGGATGGTGCGGCCGAGATGGCGTTCCTCTTCAGGATCCTCCTCCTCAACCTCTTCCTGGTAGTCGATCTCTTGAAGGAATGTGGTGCCGGGAAAATGGGAGACTCTCTGGACTGTCTCGACCTCCTCGACCTCCTCAACCTCCTCGACCTCCTCAACCTCCTCGACCTCCTCTTCGGGTATCGATGGTTCGGCCGTCTTGCCGGTATCGATCCAATCCGACCTGTTGCTGCGGCTGAAGGTCACGGGAAACTCGGGAATCGGTGCAGACGGCACTTCAGGGCCTGCCGGCTTGTAGGGCTTGCCGAAGAAATTGGTTGGCGCCGCGGTGGCGGGCCACTCTTCACGCCCCAGGCCGGTGGAATTGGGGCCAAACATGCTGGTGGAGTTGGTTGTGCGCCTCGCAGAATCGTCAGGTTTGACAATTGGGTCGACGCGCCCGAAGAGCCGCTTCAACTCCTCAACATCCATGACGGATTCGTCCGAATCCGGATCTTCCTGACTAGGCGGGCGGTAGGTGCCTGGAGGCTCTGGCAGGTCGGATAGGAAGTCGGAAGCAAAAGAACGTCGCGGCGGAGCAATAACGGGTTCTGTGGGCTTAGGCGCAGTAAAAGGGGAGAAATGTTGGGGTACAAATGGCTCTGGTTCAGAAGTGGAGGGCGGAAGGAACTCCGGGGCAGCAGAGCTGAACTGGCGATCGAAGAAACGCGTGCGTGCCGAAGCGACCGCCGGCTCTTTCACTGGATCGGGCGCGGCGAAAGACGGCGGCGGTTCATGCTGGGCGATGGGGGAAGGCTCTGGCTCGGCAGGAGGAATGAACTGCGGCTCGAACGGTGGGAAATCGGGGTCGGAGAGATGCTTCGGTTCCGATGCGAAGACATGCTCGTCCAGGGGTTCCGGTGAGTTGAGGGCCGCCAGAACTTCAGGCGAAAGGGGGACTCGTTTCGGCTTGGCCCACGGAACGAACTCTGGCTCTGAGGGTGGGAATTCGGGATCAGAAAGATGCGGTGGTTCCTGAGCTTCGACAGGCTCTGCCATTGCCTCCGGTCCTGCGATAACTGGCGGTTGTTCAGGTTCGAAGATCTGGACTGACTCGGTCTCGGCGAGCGGCATAAATTCGGGCTCTGGGGGCAAGAATTCTGGATCGGAAAAATGCAGAGGCTCCGCCGCCGCTACGGGCTCTTCCACTGACTCCGGCGCGATAGGCACGTCCACCGAGTCAGGCCTTTCAGACTCCTCGACGCGCTCTGCCTCTGCTAAGACCTTCGGGCGTTCAGGCTCGGCGATCTGGACCTGCTCTGCCTCATCGGGCGAAATAAACTCTGGCACTGGAGGTGGGAATTCGAAATCAGAAAGATGCCGCGGCTCTTCTGCGGCGGCAGGTTCACCCACTGATTCCGGCGCGGCAGCTTCTGCGGCAAGCTCCGGCTCTGGGATGGTTGTCGGCAGTTCCGGTTCGACGATCTGGACTGGCTCGGTCTCGACGGGTGGACTGTCTTGTGGCTCTGAAGGCGGGAAATGGGAATCGGAGAAGTGCGAAGTCTCTTCTACTTCGACACGTCCTTCAATTGATTCAGGCGCGGGGGTCTCTTCCGCTGATTCCGGTTCTCCTTGCTCAATGGAGGCTGTGTGGATTTCAGCCTCGGGTGTTGGAGTCGGCTCGCCTTCGGCCAGAGGGATGAACTCTGGCTCTTCGGGTTGGAACTCAGGATCCGAAAGATGCTGCGGCTCCGCTGCGGCGACAGGCTCTTTCACTGACCCAGGTGCGAGGACCTCTTCCGTTGGTTCCGGTTCTATCCGCTCTATCGAAGCTGGGTGGAACTCAGCTTCGATGCTCGGAGCCGGCTCGGCTTCGGCTGGTGGAATGAACTCTTCTTCTGGAGGCGGGAATTCGGAATCCGCGAGACGCGAAAACTCCTGAATGTCGAATGGCTCTTCCACGGACTCAGACGTGGGGGCCTCTTCCGTTGATTCCGCTTCTATCCGCTCAATCGAAGCTCGGTGGAACTCAGCCTCGATGTTCGGAGCCGGCTCGGCTTCGGCTGGTGGAATGGACTCTGCTTCTGGAGGTGGGAATTCGGAATCCGTGAGACGCGAAAACTCCTGAATGTCGAATGGCTCTTCCACCGGCACTGGAGCGACAGGCTGCTCCAATGTTTCCGGCGTGGCTGGCTCTTCAACTGCCTCAGGCGGGGTGAAGGCAGTCGGGGGTTCAGCCTCTACGACTTGAGTTGTTTCTACTTCGGCGGGCGGGATGACCTCCGGCTCTTCGGGGCGGAGCTCGGGATCCGGGAGATACGGCGGCTCCTCTGCCGTAACAGGCTCTTCCTCTGGCTCCAGAGCGAGAGGCGTTTCTGCCGCCTCAGGCGGGGTGAAGGCAGTCGGGGGTTCAGCCTCTGCGATTTGAGTTGTTTCTACTTCGGCGGTCGGAATGACCTCCGGCTCTTCGGGGCGGAGCTCGGGATCTGAGATATGCTGGGGGGCTTCAGCAACGACAAGCTCTTCCTCTGGCTCCGGCGCGGACAATTCCGTCTCCAACTCGGATGCGGGAGCAACGGGCTCTGTCACCGGCGCCGACAATTCAACAGGGAACTCTGGTGGGAAGATATCTTCCGCCGGTCGGGGAATCGCGGCAAGTTCGACATCCGGTTCCTCCGCTGTGAGTTGGGCCGGATCGGAAGACGGCGGTTCGGAGGGAGCGGACGCGGCCTCCGGCTCCACAGTTTCGAGTTCGTCGGCAATGTCGAGGCTGAAGGAAACCGGAGCTTCCTCCGTGCTCACGGGCGCACCTTCCACTACCGGCTCTATAAGGCTGGCGGAGAATGCCGATGTAGTTTCGACGGAGGCTTCAGATCCGGTTGCGGGTTCGGTTTCTGGCAGAGCTTCCTGCACGCGAAGATACTCGACAGATTTGCGCGGTTCAACAATGCGGACCTGCGGAATCTCGATAGTTTCCGCACCGAATTGCACCCTGTCCAGGAGTTCCAGTGCCGCAGCTGCATCTTTGGGGCGGTTGTCGGCGCTCTTGGCCAGCAAGGTGCGGACCAGGTCATCGAGCCCGCGCCAAGCTGCCAGTTCCGGTCGCAGTCTGCTCGGCCTCCGCGGAGGGACAGTCAGGTGTTGCCGCGCCCAGACATGATAGCCAAACGCGTCGAACACCGTTTCGCCGGTGAGCATTTCGAACAGGATGCCACCCAGAGCGTAGAGGTCGGTGCGTCCGTCGAGCTGCTCCGATCGCGTGTCGCGCCATTGCTCGGGGGCGGCATAGGTGGGCGTTAACAGGATTCGTCCGGCAGCGAGAAAAGTGTTGCCATTCTCCCGAGTAGCTCCAATGCCGAAGTTGGCAATTTTGGGAACTAGCGTAGTTGCCTCGCCGGCGACGAGAATGTTTTCCGGCTTCAGATCCAGATGGATCATTCCGGTGGAGTGCGCTGCGCCCAGGCCTTCGGCCACGCAGCGTGCAATGGCCAGCGCCAGGCCCGGATCGAATTTTGCCGGTGCAAAGTTGAGCAGCTCCCTGAGGCTGGGACCGTCAACATATTCCATGGCAAAAAACAGCGAATCGTCCTCGGCGTGCTCCAGGGCTCCCGTGGCCAGTACATTTGGATGGTGCAAGCTCGAAAGGCGCTTTGCCGCGCGCTCAAAACGGCTGGTAAACGATTCGTCGCCGCTCAATTCAGAGTTGAGAAACTTCAGTGTGATGATTTCGCCGGCAGGCTCATGTTCAACCAGGTAAACCGTGCCCATGCTTCCCTGGCCCAGTTTGCGCAGAATGCGGTAAATGCCACAAACCAGTAAGCCGCGGGGCAAATCGCGAGTTTCAGTCAACGGCCCGCCGTGGATGGGGCAGGTTGATTTCCTGTCGGAATAGCCGCTTTCGCATTGGGGGCAAAGTCTCATTCGGTAGCCTAGCCTCTGTATTGGGCATATTCAGCGGTACTTTGAATTGTTGCAGTCATCCCGTTCTAGCGCAATGGTAAATGGTTGAATTGAATCGTTCCTGTTTCTTATATCCAACACAATGCGCCTGGGCGTGGGAGGCTCGGAACGCGCGCACCGTATAGACTGGTTTGAACATCACGATGAAAGACTCGATTCATGTATCGAAAGAGAATTACCTGAAGGCGGTTCTGGAGGCTGAGGCCGAAGGGCGCGAGGTAATTCCGGCGCTGCTGGCGCACTGGCTTGAGGTATCCGCTCCTGCCGTGACCATGGCGCTGAAGCGGCTGAAACGGGACGGATTTGTGGAGGTCGGCGCCGACGGGATCGTACGGCTCACCGCAGCCGGGCGCGAAACGGCCTACCATACCGCACTTCGACACCACCTCATCGAGCGCATGCTGAGCGAGATATTCGGCATGGAGTGGTATGAGATTCACGAAGAGGCGGAGAGGCTGGAGCATGCTGTTTCCCCGGAGTTTGAGGCCAAGCTGCGGGAAAAACTGGGAGAAGGCGGCGCCTGTCCGCACGGCAATGCGGTGCTGCCGGAGAGCCCCGCAGAACGCAAACGCCGAGGCGAAGTGCCGTTGTCCGAAGCGGAAGAAGGGCGCAATTACACGGTCACCGGCCTGCATGAGCGCGACCACAAGCTGCTGTTGTTTTTGCATCGCACTGGGATTGGGCCGAGCCAGCGGCTGAAAGTCCTCAGCCAGAACTACGACCAGACGGTTTCCATCGAACTGCCCGAAGGGGATGCGGTGCACAAGTCGATTCTGGGAAGGCCCGCGGCCGAGGCGGTTTGGCTGAAGCCGGACGCGGCTTAGTTTTCGCCCGATTGCCCTTCAAATTACTTAAAAACCTGTGATCGCAGCGCATATGCATTTGCGTGCCCGGACAACCGCATGCTCTGAGGCCCCATCTCGTTCGGCGGGTTGGCCCCCGGTCCTGCACTGAAGTCGTTCCGTGTGGGGGAAACGTGCTTCATTGCTCAGCATCGGAGTCGCCAAGTGAAAGAGAATCCAGGCAGTTCGACCCAGGAGTCCCCCATGCAATCCCGAGTAGTCCCCAGCATTACCGCTGCCCTCGCCCTCGTTGTGGCCGTTGCCTCCATTCCCGCCAGCGCAGCCCCCGTTGCCTACGCCTTTGTATCCACCGGAAACCCCAACAACGTCTATAGCCTGGCCGTTTCCTCAAGCGGCTCGTTCACCCACGTGGGAACCGCGTCGTCGCCCACCGCGATCTACCATTTGTCGGCTACCAGCAAGTTTGTCTTCGGCATCGACAATCTCTCCAACATCTACACCTATTCGATCGGGTCAACCGGCGCGCTTAAGCTGGTGGCGACGACCAACGCCGGTAAATATGTTTCAGGATATTCGTCGGCGTATTCGATCCCGTTGACGCAGTTGGACTCGGCCGGCGCCACCATCTACACCATCGTGGGCACGAGTCAAACAGATTGGCACATGGAATCGTTCAAGATCGAATCCAATGGCGAGTTGCAGTTTCTAGGAAGCTCCTATGCAGACCCCAACGCCCTGAATCAAATCCGGTTCGTTCAAGGCGGTCAGTACGCAATAACGGACGGTTGTTACAACACCGCGCCGGGAGCCTCCTTCACAACGGACTCAAATGATGTGAACGATCTGGTGACATACAAGCATGAGAGCAACGGGTTCCTCACCTATACCGCAACCAGCAACGACACGCCCGTAGCTCAGAGCCCGTATGAGTATTGCGCGGGTTTAAACGCCAGCGACTCCGCGAATCACCTCGCTGCGGCGTTCACCATTTTCAACCCACCCGGCGATGATGGGGAGGGTGGCATGGCGCTTGGTACCTACACGGTGAACTCGTCAGGAACCCCGAGCACAACCAGCGACTATGAAACCATGCCCGTCACATCGGTTGCTGCCTCGGCGATAGGCATTGACCCTACCGGCAAACTGCTGGCGGTTGTCGGGTCGGGGGCCTTGGAAGTATTCCACTTCAATGGTGCGAAACCAATCACGAAGTACACCGGAGAGATCAATACCAGCGGGGCGAACCGGTTTGTCGCATGGGACAAGAGCAGCCACATGTACATGCTGACCGACCACTCCGTCGACATCTACAACGCCACGCCAACCACCTTTACGGAGCTCAAGCCGTGGGAGTTTACTGCCCCCTACGGGATGATTGTGCTTTCGCTTCAGTAGGAGGTAGGGCAAATCCGTCAACGTGCCGAGGGCGACCGAGTTGGCGTACGTCCTCGGCTCGGAGGTTTCATCGTAATTTCATATAAGAAAAATTATTAACTGCAATTAACTTTTTGTGGCATACTGGGGTTGAGAGGCGTACGCGGCCTTTTCCCCCTGGAAGCTATGTCGACTCAATCGACCTTCAGACCGCTCACTGAGCCCTCCCTGCCGGAGGTGCACTCCAGCGTGGGCGTCTCGCGGTCTCCCGTCTACTGGCGGCGACTGCTGGGGTTCCTGGGTCCGGGCTTCCTCATTTCAGTCGGCTACATGGATCCCGGGAACTGGGCTACGGACATCGCCGGCGGCTCGCAGTTCGGCTACACGCTGCTTTCGGTCATCATGATCTCCAACCTGATAGCGATTCTGTTGCAGAGCCTGAGCCTGAAGCTGGGCGTGGCCACTGAGCGCGACCTGGCGCAGCTATGCCGCGAGCGCTATGGCCGCTGGGTGAGCTTCGGGTTGTGGATCGGCGCGGAGATTGCGATTGCGGCATGCGACCTGGCCGAGGTCATCGGTTCGGCGATTGCGCTGAACCTGCTGTTCCACATACCGCTGTTCTACGGCGTGCTCATCACCGGTCTCGACGTGCTGCTGATCCTGCTGCTGCAGCGGTTTGGCTTTCGCGTGGTTGAAGCGTTGGTTATCGCGCTCATCGGCACCATCATCGCCATGTTTGCCGTGCAGCTTCTTCTTTCGCGACCGGAATACGGACCGGCGCTGCGCAACCTGTTTATTCCTTCCACGGCCATCATCACCAACCCCACCATGCTGTACATTGCCATCGGCATGCTGGGGGCAACGGTGATGCCGCACAATCTTTACCTGCACTCTTCCATTGTGCAGAGCCGGCGTTACAAGCGGACGCCGGAGGGCAAGCGCGAAGCCATTTTTATGGCCAATATTGACTCGGCGCTGGCGTTGACCGTGGCGCTGTTTGTGAATGCAGCCATTGTGATGGTGGCGGCAGCGGTGTTTTATCGCAGCGGACACCACGAGGTGGCGGCGATTGAGGATGCTTACAAACTGCTAAGCCCGTTGGTTGGCGCGGCGGGGGCGAGCACGCTGTTCGCTGTTGCCCTATTGGCGAGCGGACAAAACTCTTCCATTACCGGCACGCTGGCCGGCCAGGTGGTGATGGAAGGCTTCATCCACATCAAGGTTGCGCCTTGGCTGCGGCGGCTCATCACGCGTTCGCTGGCCATTATTCCTACCATCATCGTGGTTGCCATCACGGGCGAGCGGGGCACCGAGAAGCTGCTCCTGCTGAGCCAGGTGATTCTGAGCCTTCAACTCAGTTTCGCGGTCATTCCGTTGGTCCTGTTCACCGGCAGCCGCAAGACCATGGGCGAGTTTGTGAACGGCCGCTGGCTGCAAGGGCTCTCCTGGTTTGTAGCGGTCCTGATTGCCGGACTGAACGCATGGTTCCTGGTGTTGATGCTGCGGTAAAAGAGACAGGAATAGGAAATCGGGAATTCTGCTCTGGAGCACGAACTTTCCACATGACTCCGCGTCTAGTATTTCATCGAGAAGCTTCCGTCCATCGATAGAATGAGTGCCCCGAAGTTTTGGAGGGTCAATGAATCACCCACTGGTGGTTTCGTTCGCATTGTCACTCGCGTTCGCTGCAAATTCATCTGCTCAATCGGCAAAGTCTGTTTCGCCAACGCCTTCCAACCAACCTCCATCCTCAACATCCTCCATAGACGGTCTCGATCTGCTTACGCGCGTCGCAAAACGCTATGCCGACGCCAAGACCTACACCATCGAGTCGGTGGAGGAACGGACCTCTACCGCTGAACTCAATCATCAGTGGAGCAAGAAGCTCCTCACCGCGGCGGAAGCTCCGGGAGATCGGTCGTACTACAAGGGGATCACGCAAGCGGGCGGCGCAATCACGGTCTCGGACGGCAAGACACTGTGGAAGTATCGAATCGACGAGCATCGATACACAGCCGAATCCCTGTCGAGTCCCAATCCTGTCGGATCAGGTGTGGTCGCCTGGCAGGATATGGGCGTCATGGATGCAAAGAGACTGCGGGAGAATATGGTTTACTTAGCCAAACCCTTCAAGTCAGCGCGGCGTCTTCCAGACGAAACGATCACATGGAACGGCCAACCGGTTCTTTGCGAGGTTGTAGAAGTCCAGAATGCCGACCAGAAACGACATATTCCCGACTATACATTCAACACAACAATCTGGATTGACGCAGGGAACGGCACGCTTCTGAAGACGGTTGAGCATGCGCACTCCTTCCTGATGCCAGCCCATATTCCATTCGAAGAAGAGGTAGTAACGATATACCCGAAGACCGTGCTGGAAGGTGTCGTTGACGAAGGCCTATTCACGTTCACGCCGCCAGCCGATGCGCGACTGATCCCGGAGTTTCCTGACCCGATGGAGAGCATGGGGGCTAACAAGACAGGCGACATAATCCCAGCCCTGAAGCTGAAGTCGGCGGATGGGAAGGTGGTCGAGTTGGCATCATTCCGGGGCAAGCCGGTGCTGCTGGACTTCTGGGCTACGTGGTGTGCGCCTTGCGTGGCTTCAATGCCGCAACTTGCCGAGATATACAAGGAAGGCAAAGACAAGGGCCTGGTCCTCCTATCTGTGGATCAGGATCAGGAGGCGGTCACGGCGACCGGTTTCATGGCGAAGAAGGGGTATGCGTGGCCCAATTTTCATGATGGGGATGGAGAGATAGGAAAACTCATGGGAGCGTCCGGCATTCCGCGTCTCGTGCTTATTGATGCCCAGGGAACCGTTGTCTTTGACACAACTGGATCGGACGAGAACAAGATGCGCGAGCATCTTGCGAAGTTGGGTCCGGAGTTCGCGGATCTCGCGCCGAAGTCCAAGCCTTCTCCCTGCGCAGGGACGAGATGAGGATGAAACCTTCTACCTTTGATCTGCGCTGACAAAGGCATGAAAACAGGAAGCTTCCTGTGAAGAACAGAAAGCAACCCTCATTCTCTTTTGCAGGCGGTTGTCGATAGAGTTACATGGCCGGGGAGCGGTGGCAATCCGGAACTGACAATTTGCAAACTATACACTACCATCACCATCATGAACGTTCTCTCGGCTGTCGAGATGCAGGCGTGTGACCATGTCACCAGCGAGCGCTATGGTGTGGCGCCCGCTGACCTCATGCGCTCGGCGGCGGCAACCGTGGCGGCCTTTGTTCGATTGCAGTATCCGCGCGCGTGGCGGGTCGCCGTGCTCTGCGGACGCGGCAACAACGGCGGCGACGGACTGCTGACAGCGCGCCTGCTTGTAAATGCGGGTCTGAACGTGACCACACTGTTGCTGGGTTCTCCCCTGGGTCTTACGGGAAGCGCTGCTGACGCGTGGAACGAGTTGGTGAACGGCGGCGGTGGGACTTATTTCGCCATTGAGGGCAAAGAGGACCTGGAGGAGCACAGGAAGGCGCTGGATGCTGACCTGATCATCGATGCAGCTTTGGGAACCGGATTCAAGCCGCCTATGAAGCCGCTGCTCGTGGCCACTCTCGAATGGCTGAAGGGAAGCAAAGCTCCCATTCTTGCGGTGGATCTGCCCTCAGGATGGCCTGCGGATTTAACTGAGCCGACGCCGCCCGGCGCGGTGTTTCCCGCCGATGCGGTGATTACATTTACAGCACCCAAGCCCGCGCATGTTTTTGGGCAGCTTACGCGGCGATGGAATCAGCCGGTTGTAGTGGCACAGATTGGATCGCCGGAAGAAGCCGTGACCGGCGTGTTGAGTCCCACTTCGCCGGGCGTGCACTGGACGGGATCGGCGATGGACATGGTGCAGGCGCCACGATCCTCACAGGCAAATAAGGGTGAATTTGGGCATGTGCTGGTGATCGGCGGCATGTTTGGCTCGGGTGGCGGCCGGTCCGGCGCGCCCTCCATGACGGCGCTGGCCGCGCTGCGCTCCGGAGCGGGACTGGTTACGGCAGCGGTTCCAGCAACGGCTGCGTCCCTTGTGGCGGCAATCGCACCGGAGCTGATGACGTGGCCGCTGGCAGCAAGCGCCACGGGCGGGATCGCCCAGGAGAATCTTGCGCCCGAAACTTTTACAGCATTGATGGCGGGCAAGACCGTACTGGCGATCGGCCCGGGCATGGGACAGGAGCACGAGACCGCCGAGTTTGTGTCAGCGCTGCTGACTGTGAGCACCATTCCGGCGGTCATTGATGCGGATGCCTTGAATATTCTGGCTGCGCAGCCGCAGTTGCTGGCGCGGCTGGCAGCCAAGGCCCAGGCCGGCCGCACGCTGGTGCTTACGCCGCATCCGGGCGAGATGGCGCGGCTGGCAGGAATTTCCGTGCGCGATGTGCAGGCGAACCGGCTAGGTGTCGCGCGCTGGTTTGCGCAACGCTTCTCCGTAATTCTTGTGCTCAAGGGAGCCCGCACACTGATCGCGCATCCCGATGGGCGTGTGGCAGTGAACACCACTGGCAACCCGGGAATGGCCAAGGGCGGCAGCGGCGATTTGCTTACTGGGCTGGTGGCCGGGCTGCTTGCGCAGTATCCGTCAGACCACGGGCGCGCCGTCGAAGCCGCCGTATACTTGCACGGGCTGGCTGCGGACCTGGCCGTGAATGAGCGTGACGAGCACACTTTGCTGGCCACAGACAGTCTTCAACAGCTTTCACGGGCTTTTCGCTTTCAATCACGCGGTCCGAACGGGTATGTTTGGTTGCAGGGGCTTCCGCCGGCAATGCAGGCAGCGGCCACTCATGAGGCTCAGTGATGACCAAGGCCGCTCCTACCGCCGAAGGCAAGACGCACGAATTCACCACCCAAAGCGGCGCGGACACCATTGAAGTGGGCCGCAAACTGGCGAAGCTGCTGAAGCCGCCACAATTGCTTATTCTTCGCGGCGACCTGGGTACCGGCAAAACCACGCTGGTGAAGGGCATTGCGCAGGCCCTCGATGCTGCCGAAGCCGACGAGGTTACGAGTCCCACCTTCACGCTGATCCACGAGTACGACGGAACGCGCAACGGAAAGCCCATAAAGCTGTTTCACCTGGATGTGTATCGGCTGGAAGGCGAGCGCCAGCTTGAATCGCTGGGCATCGAAGAGTTGCTGACGGACGACGCCCTGGTACTGGTGGAGTGGGGCGAGAAATTCAAAAGCATCCGCAAGATGGCCACCGGCGAGATCGCTATCAGCTCCGAGGGCGGCGACGCGCGCAAGATTACGGTGACGCTGAAGGACCCGGCGTAGCTGCTCAATCCGGCCCATTTTGAAAACCTTCATGTGATCTTGATCACGGTGGGCTTTCTCCCCGGGAAGTACATTGGTGCGCAGGCATCAGAAAAGCCTGATACGCACGGTGCTACCCCCATGAGCAAAAACTGCCTCAAATTCCTCCCCATCCTCGCCGTTCTTGCGGCTCTTTCGCTCTCCGCCGCGGGTCAGGAGCCCAAGGCTGAATTCATGTCCCTGGATGCGGCCCAGCCTGTGCTGAAGGCGTTTTCCGGCGCCCTTCCGCCTGAACTTGGCGCCGCCCCGGATGCAGCGGCGTGGTCGGCCTGGGTCCAATCGCAGGACGTCAGCATTCGTCAGCGTCTCGAACTCGGCGAAGAAGACACGCTGACCAATCTGCTGCGGTTCGGCGTTACCTACACTGACGAGTACCAGATCGACCGCGAATATCTTGCCAAGTTTGGAAGCAGTTCGCTGGTCAACGGATTTGCGGAGAACCGCGCCAATGCCCTGGTGAAAGCGCTTGCCTCGCCCACCGCGAACGAGGGCATGCTGGAGATGCGCGCCTTTCTGGTTCGCCGCGGCTACTCATTCAATACACCGGCAGATCGCGCAAAAGTGAAACAGCATCTGCTCGACAATCTTGCCCACATGCGCGACGAGTTTGCCGAGTTCCGCGAGAAGCTGAAGACCGCGGATCTGGCCCAACAGGCGCAACTCTATGCGCAGCGCGGCATTTCGCTCGACTCAAACCTGTGGCCCGATTATGCACTCGATCGCAGTCTCGGCGAACTGGTGAAGGCCGGTATGCTCAAGACGGGCAGCGTACGCCGCATCGCCATCGTCGGTCCCGGCCTCGACTTTGTGAACAAGGAATTCGGCAACGACTTCTATCCGCCGCAATCGATTCAACCCATCGCTGTCATCGATTCGCTGGTCCGGCTTGGCCTTACCGATCCCAAATCGTTCGAGCTCTACACACTCGACATCAGTCCCAGCGTCAACATTCATCTTGCTCGCGCGCGGCAAAGCGCCATTGCGGGCAAGCCATACGTGGTTCAACTGCCGTGGAACAGCGCGGTCCCATTCAGCCTGGACTATCTGGCGGCCTTCACGGCGTACTGGCAAACGCTGGGCAAACAGATCGGCACGCCGGTGAAGCCGGTCGCGGTGCCCGTGAAACTTGCCGACGCGGTTCACATTGAAGCGGTAAGCATCCCACCGGATATCGCCCGTCGCATCACGCCCCTTGACACCAACATCGTGTTTCAACATATAGCCATCGCCGACCCGGAACAGAAGTTTGACTTGATTATTGGCACCAATATTTTTATTTACTACGACGCATTTGAGCAGTCTCTAGCTCGCGTCAACCTCGCAGCCATGCTCAAGCCCGGCGGATTTGTGCTCAGCAATGACATGCTGGCCGACAAGGCCCCCGGGCAACTGGAAGAGGCGCACCGCACCACCATCGAAGTGAGAGCAGACCCGCAGATCACCGAGCACATCTACTGCTATCGCAGATTACCGTAGTGGTTGTCAGCGAAAGATCGCGGTACTCAACTCAGAGAGCCTTAAATCGCAAAATCTTACAGATAAGTTCGTAACTTGCCATCCCTGCAGGCGGATATGTGATCAATTTAGCTCATAACTGCGAAGGTATTGCTTAAGATTAAATGACCGCCAATGTGAGCTATTAAGCTCAGACCTGGTAACTTCCGGATTGTTACTTTCGCTATGTCATGCCTCGCCGGCGATTGCGCCAGGCCGATGCACGAACGAGCTACGGACACTGTGACCCCACAGTTGGGCGAGAGGGACAAATGCGCAAAATCAAAATTGGAATCACCTATTTGTTAGCGGCTTTACTGGTCGTCTTTGTTGCCGGATGCGGCCAGGAAACGGTCACTGTTCCCTCTGTGGTTTCCACCATCCCCGCCAATGGCGCTACGAATGTGGCAATCAACACACCCATTAGCGCCACCTTCAGCATGGCCATGAACGCAGCCTCCATCACCTCCTCAACCTTCACGGTGACGGGCCCAGGCGGAGCGGTTGCGGGAGCGGTTAGTTATAGCGGCCTGACCGCAACATTTGTTCCGGCATCCGCGCTGTCCTATGCGACCACTTATACGGGAACAATCACAACCGGCGCTACGGACCCGGGTGGTACTCCTCTGCTTGGTAACTATGTGTGGACGTTTACGACGATTACGCCGGCTCCTACGGTTCTATTCACGGTGCCTCTGAATGGCGCCACCAGTCTGGTGATCAACACGCCCATCAGCGCTACCTTCAGCGAGGCGATGAACCCGAGTTCCATCAGTGGATCCACGTTTACGGTGACGGGACCTGGTGGGACGGCCGTAGCGGGAACTGTGACCTACAGCGGCGTGACGGCAGCATTTGCGCCGACGGCCAATCTGGCTTTCAACACGGTTTATACGGCTACGATTACCACCGGAGCGACGGATGTGGCTGGCACTCCGCTGGCGGCCAACTATGTGTGGACCTTTACGACGATTACTCCGCCACCGGCGGTAATCGCCACAGTGCCAGTGAATACAGCAACGGGCGTACCGATCGCGCAGGTACTTAGTGCAACATTTAACGAAGCAATGAGCTGCGCAACGCTTGCCTCTCCCGCAAAGAATTTCTTGCTTGCAGGTCCCGGTGCGACAGCCGTGGCAGGCACAGTGGCATGCGTCGGGGCGGTGGCGACGTTTACGCCTGCGGCCGATCTGGCGTTCAACACTGTTTACACGGCTTCGATCACCACCGGTGCTCAGGATCTCGCGGGTGTTCCGCTGGGTGCCAATTATGTATGGACGTTCAGAACGCTTTCTGCTCCCACTCCGCCAATGGTCATCTCCACCGTGCCTGTAAATGGGGCAACCGGTGTGCCGATCAACCAGGCTCTAAGTGCAACCTTCAGCGTGGCCATGAGCCCTGCGACCATTGATGGGGCAACCTTCACTTTGACGGGACCGGGAGCGACCGCCGTTACCGGAGTCGTCACATATGTTCCAGCCGGATCGGTGGCAACATTCACACCGGCGGCGAACCTGGCGCCGAGCACGGTCTACACAGCCACCATCACCACCGGGGCTCAGGATCTGGCGAATGTCGGGCTAGCCTCCAATTATGTGTGGACCTTCACCACGGCTGCGACCGTAGTCGTTGTGCCGCCAACGGTGGTATCGACCGTTCCTCTGAATGGAGCGACGGCCGTACCGCTTAACCAGATTGTGAGCGCAACGTTCAGTGTGCCGATGAACCCCGCGACGATCAATGGGGCAACTTTCACGCTGAAAGGACCAGGCGCGACCGCTGTGGCGGGGCTGGTTGCCTACGCGGCAATCGGAAACACGCTGACCTTCACACCGACAGCCAATCTTGCGCCCAGCACGCTCTTCACAGCCACCATCACTACCGGAGCCCAGAACCTGGCGGGCACAGGCCTTGCCGCCAACTACGTGTGGACCTTCACTACCGGCGCGGCCGTCGTCGTGATTGCGCCAGAGATTGTTTCAACGGTGCCTGCAAACCTGGCCACGAACGTGCCGGTGAACCAGGCTATCGACGTGACCTTCAGCGAAGCCATGAATCCGCTGACCATTACCACGGGAACATTCAAACTGAGCGGGCCGGGAGGAGTCGCGGTAGCGGGAACAGTATCCTATGACGCGCTCGATTTTATCGCGACCTTCACGCCCACACTTCCGCTGACCGCAAGCAGCGCTTACACAGCAACGGTGACCAACGGAGTCACAAACCTGGCAGGCACTCCGCTGGGAACCACAGGTGCGCCGAATCCATGGATGTTCACAACCGGTGCGGTGATCATCCCGCCGCCAATCGTTCTCGGCCCAACGATCATCCTGTTTGGCGGCTTTGGCGGCGGTGCCGGAATGACCAATGAAGGAATCCACACAGTGGTCAATGGCGATATAGGCACTACGGGTGCCTCAACCACAATGACCGGTTTCCACGATACCAGCCTTCCCATTGTTGGTGCCGTGTGGCCATGCACGTATTCGGAATCCCCACTCAACGTCGGACAGGTGAATGGAGTCATCGACACCGCTCCACCGCCGCCGACCATCGAATGCCCCAATGAAGGAACCGCTCAGACATTCGCCATCGCGACCGAAGCCGCGTTGGAGGCCCGAACCGCTTACACCACTCTTCAGGGCCTTCCCTCGGACGGCGTTCTGGCAGCGGAGATAGGCAATACAACCATCTACCCTGGCGTCTACACAAATGCAAGCTCGGTTGGCATGACGCTGGGACCTCTAACTCTCGACGCCAAGGGCGATCCCAATGCGTTCTGGGTCTTCCAGATCGGATCATCTCTCGTCGTAGGCACGCCGACATCATCTGAAAGCGTGATCCTGATCGGCGGCGCCCAGGCCAAGAACGTCTACTGGGCGGTCGGCGGCCTGCCTGGAGCGGTCATCAATTACGGGGGTGGCGGGACGATGGTAGGAACCATCATCTCTCAGCCGGGAATTACGATTTCAAGTCCCGGAGTCACCGCGGTATCGACCATCAACGGCAGAGTGCTGGCATTGGATGCGTCGACCACGATGGTGAACACCGTCATCAATGTACCTGCTCCGTAACAATCTGCCGGGACCGTTTGCAATCGACGGTCCCGGCAATTCTTTGAAAGCGATGCGGTGTTTTGTAACTGCAATTCAGGTTTGGTTTATCCGGCGATGAGATGCAAAGAGAATCGCGGCGAGCAATTCAGGAGACGACAATGAGATTGAGTGTGAAAATAATTGGAGCAGTGGCGCTTGCTGTTCTTCTGGTGCCTGCGTTCAGCCTCTTTGCGAGCGAAGCGGCAAAGCCGTTAGCCAATGCCACCCACGTTGAGGACTCGAGTTCCACGGCCGCATCCGATTCGCTGCTGTTGCCGGAGGCGCCCATGCCGATGGCCTCCATGCAGGGAGCCAAGCCTTATACAAAGGGCGTGAGCAGTTACCCAAGGGTTGAATGGTTCATGGGTTACTCCTATGTGCGCGCCGTGCCCGAGTTGGCTGAAGGCAACAGGCTGGTGTATCTCAATGGCGGAAGCACATCGCTCGCTTTGAACTTCAATCGCTACTTTGGGATCGTTGGCGATTTTGGCGGTTTCAATGATTCGCGACTCCTGCTGACCGGAGCGGGTCTATCCGCAAACGATCAGGTCGATAAGGGAACCGTATTCACCTATATGGGTGGTCCACGGCTTTCGTTTCGATACGACAGGGTCACGCCCTTCGTGCAGGTTCTGGCAGGCGGCATACACGCAAGTGAGATTACGCTCTCCGGCTGCGCCGACAATTGCACGCTGCTTCCCAGTGCGAACGCGCTTGCCCTGACCGCCGGCGGCGGATTGGACATCAGGATTCGCCATCGCCTTGCCCTCCGCCTGATTCAGGCTGAATACATGATGACCCGGTTTGACGATCTCAACACTGGATCAACCGCGAATCAAAACGACATGCGCCTCTCTACCGGACTTGTCTTGCGGTATGGCGGAAGTGCCCCGGCGCCGGTGACGCTGGCATGCGCGGCTAGTCCGACGTCGGTCTTCCCCGGCGACCCGGTGACACTGACAGCTACGGCTGGTCAGCTGAATCCCAATTTGAGTGTCGTCTATTCCTGGACGGGCAGCGGTGTGACGGGCAGCGGAGCCACTGCTACCGTGGCTACAGGTGCGCTGGCGCCAGGCAGCTACACAGTGAACTGTGGCGTAAAGGAAGGTAGGACAGGGAAGGAAGGCCTCAAGCCCTGGGAG
>Ga0302319_10001143_pt1 | contig 59450 bp, 69 predicted proteins | sample Bog_T0_2_FD_203319 | JGI IMG/M metagenome (GOLD analysis project Ga0302319, IMG submission 203319) | Peat permafrost microbial communities from Stordalen Mire near Abisko, Sweden - Bog_T0_2 | ecosystem: Environmental > Terrestrial > Soil > Wetlands > Peat | place: Sweden: Abisko, Stordalen Mire...
CGGAGCCCCAACCGGGTACACGTTCACTGCTGCCAATGAGGTTGACTCCTATGTGACCGCCACCAATCCGAGAGACGTGCCTGTCTGGATGGGGGTGAACGGGTCCAACCAATTGGCAGACCAGGGGCTGCAGCTCAACGAAGTGGCCTTCCTGACCAGCTCTGGTGGAGTAACCGCCTCTGAGCTTCAGAACGAGTCGCTCCTTTGCATGCTCCTTGCCAATGCTGTAAACTGCTCGATGCGCATGGTAGACCGAACGGTAGCAGGGCAGCAGACGTTCAAGCCCTGGATATCGGCCAATGCCGGCGGCGAATATGACATCGGACAGATTGTGTTCGTGCAGCCGATGAATCAGCCGACCGTCGCCCAGCTCACCATTCCAAGCGGATACGCAGAGACTGCCTTCAAGATATACATAGCCAACATCTACCAAGCACCGGGCTCCTCTCTCGGCACCATTGAGAACAGGATGGCCTCTCGCCTCCTGGTCTCCTACCCCAACTTCGCTGAGATATTCGACAACCCGTTCTCCACGGTGGACTCACAGTCGGACAGCGCAATCGACGTGAATCCGTCCGATGGGCAGGAGATTACGGCAGTCATCCCGTTCTTTGGTGAGTCGACGTTCGGCGCCGCCATGAAGGATGCCGTCATCCTGGTCTTCAAGACCAACTCAATCTACCTGGTCAATGTGGCGCAGAAGGCCGCAGGAGCCAACCCGGTTCAGCGTCTGGAGACCATGGGCCTCGGCTGCACCGCCCCCTACTCGGTCACCCCGGTTCGTGGTGGGGTCATGTTTGCCAACGAGTCCGGCATCTATAAGATACAGCAGGACATGAGCATCTGGTACATGGGACGCAGGCTGCAGAACCTCTGGCGCTCCTCTGTGGACCTGACTCGCCTAGACCTCTGCTTCGGGCATAACTTCTCCAGCCACTCGTTCTACCGGCTCAGCACCCCAATGGTCCAGTCTGGCCCCAATGCCCTTGGACCGACCTACTCTGATACTAACGGGAATCCGGAGCCTACCAACTGCTTTGTCTACAACAGTACCCGTGAGTACAGTATGCAGGGCATCACGAGTACAATCCAGCTGTACAGCACCAAAGAGGGCAGCTGGTCTCAGCACCAGGGCGTCCCAGGCTCGTCGGTCGGCTGGTGCAATCTGGACTACAATTCCTACATGGCTGCCACCTATGGCCGGGTGTTCCAGCTCCGGCAGAACGGGGACAGCTCTGACTGGCGGGACGACGACCAGCCAATCGCCATGACGGCAACGCTCCGTGCTATGGACTTTGGGGATGCTGGCGTGCGCAAGGACGTGCCGTACGTGCAGGTGAGCTACCGGAACCCGGTCGGCCTCGGAACTCGCACAGGAACGGCCATTCTGACAGCCACAGACATGGCTACCGAGTTCACCCCAGCAGACTCCACGACCATAGCCAACAATGCTCAGACGTCTGGACTTGGGGATACGACCAATCAGAAGGTGGTAACCTACCGGTATTCCATACTGAATAAGAGATGTCTACGGATGCAGGTCCAGATAACGAATGCCACGAAGGACGAGCCTGTAGAGATAACCCAGTTGAAGTACACAGTTGCAGGCCTCACGTTCAAGGGCATCAGGGAGGCGGCCTCCGGGCCAACCCCGGCTCAGAACGGCGGCACGTGAACACCCCCCCCCCCCCCCCTAGGCTCAGCTTGACATTTTGAGGTAAGTGTGCTACGTTTACGTGTAGAACACGACAAAGCTCCTTTATATAACAGGCGCCAACACATGCTTAGCGACTCTATGCCGCGAGAACTGTTATGGGAACTTGCCGGTTCCGGTCCAGCTAGCCTGCTTTGGCGGTCGGCTTCGGCCCACATAGGCTATGTAGGCCAGGCGCCTTGTGGGGCCGAAGCTGGGAGGACAAGGGCAGGACTGGACCGGAGCGGAGGTGTTCCCCCACTTCACGCAAATGGCGCGGCATACCTGTTGACAACTCCTCCTCAGACTGCTATAGTGTACTCAGGTCGATGCCAGGTGAGCTCGCAACTCACCAGCTGCCTCTCGACTCGGGAACGGGACTCAACAGGTCCCCGACGTGATAGGTCCAGACAGCCCCCCACCGGAGGTCCTCTTCATGGCTGACCTCTCCTCTCCTCAAGCCCCCTCAGGTACCAGCCTCCAGCAGCAAGTCAAGTTGGGGGCTCAGACCCTCACCGGCTCTGCGCAGGACGTGGCCAAGCTGTCCGGTGCCGCTGCCGCCTCTCCAATAGAGGCCGCCACCGCAGGAGGCCTACCCCAACAGGCTTCACAGGCAGGAACACCCAACGCACTGCGTAACGCTGTCCAGCTGTCCACCAAGGGCACGCAGGGACTAGGTACCGCAGTTCGCGAACAGCAGAACACAGCACAGGCCAATGCAGCCACCACAGCCGAGGCCCAGCAGGCCCAGCAGATGCAGCAGGCCTTCGGCTCTGGCAACTTGGCCACCCGTGTCATGAACACGGTCACCACCGACCTGGGCAAGCTGTCAGCAGCGACGACGGTCCAAGGGATGTCAGTTGACCCTTCCCAAATTGCAGCTTCCTACCAGGTGCGAGATGCCAATGGGAACCCGACGGGTCAGGTCATTCAGGGCTCTGACGTCTCATCGGCTCTGGAGACAATCGCCAACCCTGCCGCCAGTCAGCAGGCCATCCTGAATGCCATGGACCTGGTCTCCACTGCTACTGGTACCCCTCTGTCCGGGGCTACGGCCGGGGCCAATCCGTTCCAGTCCATGTACCTGAACAAGGGTGACCCGCAGACACAGGCAGCCAACGTAATTGCGGCCAACTCGAACGCCCCTGCTCAGATTAAAATGGCTCAGATGGACCCCTCCCAGTTCGGGTTCACTTCCTACGACCAGATGGGTGCCCTCCTTAGCATCCCTGGGCAGACTCCTGTCACTGGCTCACAGATTGCCGGCATGACTCCTGAGCAGCTGTCAGCCCTAGTACAGTCGGTGCAGTCTGGCAAGTTTAACACCACACAAGGTGCCATGAACGTCCTGTCAGACCCGACCGCCAATGCAAATGTGCGAGCAGCAGCTAGAGCCACCCTGACGGCAGCAGGTGCCACCGGTATCGCGACAGCCGAGCAATCCGTTGCTTCCCTCACGTCTCAGGTCGCCTCCAATCTGACCATCACGGTTCCAGGCACCACGACTCCAGTGCCACTTGACCAGGCGCTGTCTAGTACCAACCTGACTGCACTTGCCATGGGCCTGACTGACCCGGCCAACGCTGCCACCAACTTGACCGCCCTAGAAGGCATCATCGGCAAGGATGCTGCTGACCAGTTCAACACCTATGTGCAAAACAACCTGACAGCATTCCAGCAATATGGGGCAGGGATAGGCCAGGATGCTATCACGGCGGCAACTCAGTCCGCTTCCATCCAGCATACCATGTCCAGTCTGCCTACAGCCGCATCAACCTATCTCGGCTACGTCCCAGGGGAGGCCCTGAACATGGGCAACTTGCCTCCCGCGATGCAGTCACTCAATCAGCCTGGTACGACCCTCTACCAACTGTCGCAGGACAACCTCTCAGGCCAGACGAGCGACCTGACCGCATCCATCTCCCTGGCCGCTCAGCTGCCCCCGACCGTAATGAACGCATCCACCTTCCAGCAGCTTATGTCCCTTCCACCTGGTAGCATCCCGTCCTCCTCTGTGATGAAGACATACACAGACCAGATTCAGGTGAACTACCTGGCTCAGAATGATGCTACGCTCGGGGTACCGCAGGCTATCTCTGCCATAACAGGTGGAGGCACTCAGCCTGTCGTCACTAAGAATGTGGCAATCCTTGCAGCTGCCTCATCCATCCTAGGCTCTGCCTTCACAGGCAACACTCTCGGTGTAACGTCAGCCGACATTGCCTCAATCACCACCAACGGGCAGCTTGATGCTGGTAAGTTGGTTGCGGTCGGAGCAGGGGGTACCACCGACCTGCTTCAGGCCATCCAGCAGGGTGGGGCCGGAGGCGCCTCCTGGGTCTCCTCGCTAGGCAGTGCTGGAGCTTCCTCAGTAAACCTGCCTGATGCAGTAGCCAATCAGGTTCTGCAGCAGATAAGCAGTAACGGAGGTACGGCCCCGACACCGCAGCAATTCGGCTCCATAGCCTCCTCCTTGGCCTCGGCAACCACCACGTCCGACAGTCCGGTAGCAAACCAGGCGGGCCTTGCTCAGATTGCTCAGTTGCAACAGTATGCTCAGAACTCAGGAAATGCCTCCGCCGTTACGCAGGTGAGTGACGTGGGCACCCAGCTGGCCCAACAGGTCACAAACACCAAAGCTGCCGGCGCTTTGGGTACCGCTTTCCCGTCTGTCCAGGCGGCCCTCACCTCTGCCCCCTCCCAGTTATCCGACACCGCCTCCTACAATGCAATGACCTCTCTACTGACCCTTGCCCAGCAGCGGGCAGCTGACACCAGTCTCACCTCCTATGAGACCTACCAGTGGCAGCAGATTGCGGCCGGTGCCTCCAAACAACTGGCCACTTATGAGAATGCGAGTGCGGCCAACCAGGCAGCAGCTAACCAAGGAGCAGGCAAGGTAGCTGCATCGGAAGGTAAGGCGCCTGGTGCTCTCGGTTCTGTGAGTTCTGCGGTTGCCAATTCAATAAAGGGAGGGGGACTAATTGCCTGATACCACACAACCTATGCCTGCCGCTGCCGCCGCCGCATCATCTCCGACCGATTCCGGCTCTACCGGCATGTCCCTGCTCAATACCATCAAGCAGAACTCGCAGAACATGACCAATGCGTCCACCCAGCAGGGCCAGGCCCTAGGCTTCGGCCCCACGGGCGGCACTAACACGCAGCAACTTGCAGCCCTAACCGGAACAGCAGCCACGGGCAAGGCATCCGGTCCAGGAGTTGGCGTTGGCGCCAAGATGTCCTCTCTGTCAGAGAAGCTGGCTGGGGTCAACAACTTGACTTCTGCCGCCAACCTGGGCGCCCAGGGTGCTATGCAGTCCACCGCTCAGGCCCAGCAGGCTCAGGCTCAGGCCCAACAGACCAGTGCGGCCTCTGCCGCTCTGACTCAACAGCGTGTCGACATGATGGCCTCCTTCAATGACTCAGTCAACAGCATCCTGCAGTCCAAGGCTGACGAGATTGCCAATATGACGGTCGCTGACGACAAGGCCCGCGTTGAGCAGGTGGGCCTTATGCTTCGTCTCTCAAATGAGAAGTACGTGACCACATTGAACGACACGGCAGCTAAGTCACGTGCTGACACCGCTGCCGGCTTCCAGCAGGCCATCCAGACCAGCATCTTTGCCGATGAGACAGACCTCATGTCCAGCAACTTGCAGTTCCGTAACTATATGAGCCAGCAGGGTCGAGATGCAACGGCCACCCTGGCCTCCATGGACCTTGGGTTTGCTATGTCAATCGCGGCTGCTCAGAACAAGGGTGCCTCCATGACAGCTGCCTGGTCCGGTCTAGGCGGCATCGTGTCAGGCGGCGCTCAGATGTATGCCGCAGCAAATACAGCCGGAGAGACAGGTGGCGATGTGACCGGCTCAGCTCCTGCCACCGATTCTTCGGTTGACTCATCTGGAGCTGCAGCCCCAGCTGTCTCCATTGACCAGCTGACAGACCCAGTAGGCTTCGGCGGGGCCACGGCGGCGACTGGTGGAGATGCATTTACCCAAGTACCTAATGCATCAGCAGGCGGATAACACATGGCAGACCTTACCCCAAACACAACTAGGGCCGACCAGCTGACCACCCTGTCCAACCAGGTGGGTCAGAGTATCACTGGACAGGCACAGGCAGGCCAGGCGCAGCGAGTCACAGGACTGCAGCAGGCCGTGCAGCAGGCCACTCAGGCAGGCGCCAAGCCGACGGCCTCCCAACTGCAAAGTATGGGCGGACAGCAGACAGCCCAGGCCGGAGAGATTGGCCTCTCAGCTGCCCAGACCGGTCAGACGCGAGAGACCCAGATTGGGGCTATGGGATTGCAAGAGCAGTTCATGGCCGACCAGCAAGCTCTGAGTCAGAAGAAGTTGTCGGTACAGGCCCAGAGTCAGAAGAACACAGACACATTGTCCTCCATCAACGTGCAGGTCAAACAGGAACTCATCGACAAGCAGAACCAGTTCGCCTCGGACGCCATGGGGCGCACCATCTTCAACGACAGGCAGCTGGCAGACTTGGCCATCTTCAAGGCCCAGAGTCAGAATGACCTGGACCAGTACGAGCAGAACGTGCACGAGCAGACACAGAAGAGGATGGCAATGCTGCAGCAGGCTCAGAAGGTTATCCAGGACACCATGCAGAATGGGGCAGCCTCCTGGAATCAGACAATGAATCAGGACCTGCAGAAACAGCTGGCCCAGCAGGCCTACAACCTGCAACAGAAGCTGACTGCGGCCCAGAACAGGGCCAACTCGAACGCAGCCATATTCTCCGGGGCTGGCATGGTCATCGGTGCAGTTGTTGGTGGGGTGGTTACCGGCGGAACCCCTGCCGGTGCCATGGCGGGTGCCTCCATCGGAGCCGGTGTCGGAGGACTTGTCTACAGCCAGACTGAAGGCAAGCAGGACCAGAACGCAATCAGCAACATAAAGACACAGCAGGGAGTTCAGTAACATGCCAGAAGTATACGCAGGCTATGTAGCCAGCACAGGAGCATAGCATGTCAGAAGTACCAGAATCCCTAGTAGAAGAAGGCTCTAAAGAGGCCAATGAACTCCTTGGGTCCCCTGAGGGCAAGGCGGCCATCGAGCGCTTCAAGGGCGACCTTGATAAGGCCAAGGACTTCTTGGGCATCGGCAGCAAGGCCGGGGCACCTGAAGACGCGACCCTAGCGGATAAGGTGAAGGCTGGCCGCGAATCGACTGCCTCCACTGAGACCGACAACCCTCCAGAGGATGGCGGCAGAGCCGAGCCACCTGCAGAGGCAGGGACCGCGCCGCCCAAGCCAGAAGAGACACAGAGGGGGCCAGAGGAGCCGGCTGACGATGGCTCACACGCAGAGCCCCCTGTCGAGTCAGGGACCGCGCCAGGTGCCATGCCAGACACCCTCCCATTCGAGGCCGGCACCGGTACCTCCACCGGAGGACCTGCTTCCATTCCGACCCCGACCAAGCCAGAGACCTTGGCAGACAAGGTGCGGATGGGCGCTAAGGCCAATCCAGGCGAACTGGCAGCCGGTGGGGCAGCTCTTGCCACCGCTGGAGGCCTGGCTGCCACCTCTGGGCCTCCGAAGCCCCCTACCCCCGCTCCTACCCCCGCTCCTATCCCCGAAGTGGCTGCAGGTCCTACTGCGCCATCGGAGGAGGCCGCTCCCACTGCCCCTGTCCAAGCCGCAGCCGCCAAGGCCAAGACCAAGACACCGAAGGCACCACCTCCGCCCTCCAAGGTGGACAATGGCATGGATGCACTCAGGGAGCAGGCTAAGCAGACCGGAGACTCGTCCCTTTACACCTCCAAGATAAACAAGCTGGACGAGCTGGCTGACCTGTACCGCAAGGAATACCAGTCCAATCGGGACCGAGTAGGTGTGGCACAGGTAGGCGAAGTAATCGGCCAGGCACTGTCCAAGATAGGGGCAGGCATTCAGGGAGCAAGGACCGGATTCGATACGACCTCCCACCTCAAATTCGACAAGACTGACTGGTCCAAGCAGTACGAGACCGCATTGGAACAGCTGCGCACCAATCTGTCCGACCTTCAGCGGAAGTCCGAGGAAGCTACAGGACTGGAGAAGGAGCGGCAAGCAGGGGCTCAGGCGGCCGGTCGCGAAGTGGTGTCGCAAGAGCAACAGACTGGACGCGAGCGAGAAACGCAGCAGGCAGAGACGGGACGGGAGCACGAGCGCTCCGCCACTCAGAAGGACATTTGGGGAGCCCGGGTTGCCGGTCGGTCCTCTGACACAGACAAGCGGATTGCTTCTCAGGAGCGGATTGCCGGCTTGAAGAACCAGTTGGGCTATGATAAGATGAATAAGCAGGACCAGGTAGCCTATGACAAGGCATCTGCTGCTTATCAATCAGCTCTTGCCAGCGGGGACGAGAAGGCTATCAATAAGGCTAGCGGCTACTTCGTGGACAAGGGCATTAAGCCAGAGACTCTCCAATCAATCAAGTCCGATGCTACCAGTGCATTCGGTGACAAGACTAAGGCCCAGGATGAAGCGGCTGCCGCCACTAAGGCGCCAACAGCCTCGTCACCAGCTGGAGCTGGACAGGGCGGCTCAGATATCGTATACTACACTGACCCCAAGAATCCGTCAGCAGGCCAAATTCCTGTCCACAAGGACAAACTGAAGGAAGCTGAAGCACGCGGACTAGTACCAGCCAAGTGAGGCCTAAGTGGCAGACCCTCAATCCCAACAGTCTCAGTACGCTGACTTAGCGACCCCTTCCGCTGTGGGGGCTGCTAGCCCGTATGCAGACTTGGCCCAACCGGCTCCTGCGGCTGCCGCTAATCCGCACGCTGACCTGGCTGAGCCGAATGCACCCACTTCCCCCTATGCCGATTTGTCAAAGCCTGCTGCCGCTGCTGCCCCCGCTCAACGGACACTGACCCCATTCGAGAAGGACCTGGGCGAACAGGATGTCCTCCTGCCTGAGGAGGTTGAGGAAGCTGCTCAGCACCATGGAGCCAATAGCACCCTAACGCACCTCCTCTCCCCATTCATGACTGCTACCAGAACCTCAGACCAGTCGGCAGGTCCGGGCGGTGCAGCGGCAGTCGGCTCAGACATGGCCTCCGGTTTCGCATCGAATGCGGGCCGCTTCAGCGAAGGCCTCCTGGCTGGAGTGCCGCAAGGCATCGTGAACCGGGTCCTAGACCACTGGACCCCCGAGACACGTGCAGCTCTCGACGACCTGAAGATGACTGCAGATGACCGACGTAGTGCCGGCCGTGAGCACATCAAGACTGCTCAAGAGCTGGCAGCTGGTCTCCTCCTACCTATCAGTAAGGTCGGAGTGGCCGGACAGGCTGCTATGGGCGGGGCCATCGGGGCCTCACAGGCCTGGTCCTCGGCTAAGGCAGAGGATTCAGCTGGTACTACGGCAATTCGTATGTTAGAGTATGCCGGGTTTGGTGCCGCTGGCGCAGTCATCCTGCATCAGGCTGCGAAGACTCCGGCGCTGTCAGCTGCCCTGGTAGGAGGAGCTGCTGCCGGGGGCTATGCCGTTTCCAAAAAGGGAGAGGGAGGTAGTGGAACCCTGTTAGGGGCAGCAGCAGGCTCCGTGGTCGCTGCCATAACTGCTACCGTCCTTACCAGGAATACGGGAGCTGCCGCCGAACTTGGAGCCAAGATGGTCTCCTCCTCAACACGTGAGCTGCCTCAAATCCAGGAATGGGTGATGAAGCATCTGACCAGCGAGGAGGCACAGTCGGCCGTCAAAGAGGGCCAGACTCGCATCAAGGCCATCCTCGGACGCTCAGCTCCTGTTGAGGCTGCTCCCTCGGCTGCAGTCACTGCCGAAGTGACCAAGGCCGCACAGACTGGCGAGCTTGCCGCCGAACTGCCCTCTCTAGCCGAGAAGCCGCAGGATGCCGCGAAGGCTGTGGCCAAGGCTGCCTCTGCCGACGACACGGTCGAGTTCGCTTCCTATCTCAAGGACCCTGCCGGCTTCAGTCAGATGACCAAGGAGCCGAAGGCGCTCAGTATCGAGGAGGCCCACGAGTTCCTGCAGGGCCAGAAGATGCCAGAGTCTGAGATACTCCGACAGTACTCCCTATTCAAGGATGTCAAGGCTGTCCAGTCCGCCGCCGTGGACTACCTGCGCAGAAACAACCTTATCAACGTGAGTGAAGGCTTCATGCTGCCCCAGGCCATGGCCAGGACTAGCGGCATGTTCGGTATCTTTTCAGACCGCAATCCTGGTAGCCTGATTCAGACTGCCCATCGTGAGATTAGCATGGGTAGCACACGGGCCAGGACCCAAGTAGCTAACGCCATCAGCACAATTCGCGACCACATGATTGACACGCAGAAGGCCGGCCTGTCCAGTATGTCAGTGGATACGTTGCAGAACCTGGAGAAGGGCGGAACTGGTGGCCTGGACTCCAAGTCCATGCAGCTGGTTAAGCAGTGGGATGTCCTGTTCGATACTGCCCGTGAGAAGGCCAATGCCCAGTTCGGTGAGGAACTCATCCCGAAAGCAGGCTCTCAGGTCTACTTCCCCAGAATGGCAGTAGACTCAGTCAGCATTGCGGCCCGTGTCCGTTCAACTCTCGCCTCCTTAGAACAAGCCACCGGCCTACAGATAAAGGGCCAGCGTGTCACGCCAGAACTCTGGGAGCATCTGGAAGGCCTGGAGGGTGAGGAAGCTGCACACTGGAACAGGCTCAAGGGCGGCCTCTCCTGGCTCTCGAAAGCGGAGGAAGGGGTGACAGACCCTGACACTTTCCAGAGGCTACTTGTCCAAGGACAGGAGATTGGTGGCGTCCAGTCCCTACTGTCGCAGAACACGGTCAAGGGTCCGGCCGGAGTTATGCTGTCCCGTTCCATGGAGCATGAGGCTAGTGTACCTGACTTCCTACGCGAGACCGACCCGAACCGCATGTACCCCAGTTGGATGCGTCAGATACAACAGCAGATTCACCTAGCCCCGGCCATTGCCAACATGAATGCCGAGGTAGCTAAGTTGCGTGCCGTAGGTGACATTGCAGCCGCGACCTATGCAGAAACCTTCCTCAAGCGGGTCGTGAACGGGCAAGGGCGAGGACCAAGTTCCTGGATTCCCAAGGCGATGGCTAAGGCGACCGGTGCTCTGATGACCGCCTCCGAGAATGCTAAAGCGGCTGGCAACTTGGAGAAGGCTGGAACACTCCAGTCCGTAGCGCAGAATCTGGACCTCATTCAGGTGGCCACTGGGGCACTCTACTCCAACTTGCTAGGCTGGCGGCCGTCCTCGATATACAAGGCCGCCGGAGCCAGCGTGACAAGTACCCTCCCACACTTGAGTCAAGGCGGCACAGATTGGGCAATTGCAGTCCAAGCCGATGCACTTCAGAAGTCCCTTAGCACTATTAGTGGGGGCTGGAAGGACATAACAGGGAAGACCAGTGATTTGATGCAGATTATGCATGATAGAGGCTACCTGGGTCGGCACTTCACCAGTGAGGCTACAGATAGCTACATGTCCAACGTGGTTCGAGGCAGCGCGAACAGGGCAGCCCGTTCCTTCATTGAGAAGTACTCGAACATGATGATGGCCCCGCTGCAGTGGGCCGAGGCCAGCAGTCGGCTCATTGCCATGCATGCTGGTGAGACTGTAGCACGTGAAGCCTTCAACGGCGGGGCAAATGCTGCCCGTTTGGCTGAAGCCGTCGGCGGGGATATGAAGCTCCAGATTGCCCGTGCCAGGGCCACAGGCGACCTGCCAGGCCTCATCAAGTGGATGCAGGACTATACTGTCCATAAGACTTTGCACATGTATGCGCCTGAGGAGATGAGCCAGGCGGGCCACTATATGGGCAAGGTTGTTACCGCCTTCTCCACCTGGTCCACGGCTACCGCTACCGACGTGGTCCGAGACTACTTGAGGCAGGGAGCAGTTGGTGGGACAGCATCCACGGTACGCAAGGTGCTAGCCCCCATCGCCGCCCTTATGGTCCTCGACCGGGCGCTGCAGGGCAATATGCAGAGCGACCAGGCTAAGCAGACACTCAAGACGGTGACTGGAGCTGGTGGCTTCGCTGGTGCAGCCCCTGGTGCCGATATCCTCAAGATAGGCTCCCCAGAAGAGAACCCGTATTATGCCATGTTCAAGAACTTGCTCAAGGCCGGAGCTGACAAGACGAAGTGGGTGAAGTCGCTTGACCAAGATGCCGGTAACCTGGTCCCTGGCATGGGGATGGTCCGGTTCCTGGACGAGACGCTGCCAGGCCTCGCGGGCCGGAAGCCTGACCATGCCGGCCAGACGTACCCAGAGCGGGCCGTTAAGGAGCTCAAGCAGGGCGCTGGCTTGGCCAAGAGCGTCTATGATGCAGCCACCCAGGCACGTCAAGGAGACAAGCCGTGAAACATGTATGGGACTGCCGTCGCACCTTTATCGGCTTGACAGCCCTCATTCTCTTGTTTATACTGGATGCAATGAAAGATGAACAGACTGCCGGCTCCATGGTGATGATTGTCATTGCCATTGCCGGCTCCAATGCAGCCCAGCAGGCGCTGCAAGGTAGGTTTAGTAATGCTATTAGTACTCAGCTTCCTTCGAGCGCACTGGCGCCTATGTCTCCAGGCCCTGGTGGCACTGGCTCTGGTCCTGGTGGGCTATCGCCTTCACAGCACCCAGCAGGCTCTCCTGGAATCCAAGACGGAACAAGTTCGGTTAAGTGCTGAGCTGGACCGGGTTAAGGCGACTCAGGTGGACAAGTCGACAGACACAATACAAGAGGTCGTAACGACTGTCAAGCCGGACGGTACTAAGGTGACGGAGCAGCTGACAGAACACAAGGCCGACACAGACACCAAGACTACTGATGAGACCAAGCAGACGAGTACCAAGGAGACCACTAACACCCAATTGAAGGAGGTCATTCCGGTTGCTCAGCCTGATGCTCAGTGGAGCGTCGGAGCCGAGTGGACCAAGCAGGACAACCCGACTGACTGGTCAATCGCGCACAGAATGGACGAGTTCCCTGTCTGGGTTGAGGTGCACTACCTTCCTCCCACCCATTCATGGGGACTAGGCATGCGTTATGAGTTTGGCCGGTGAGGCCGGTGCGGTCAGGGCTGCAGCAGACACAGCCATCAGGGGAGGCGCAGAAGCCGGACGGAATGGATGAGCCTGAGGCGCTCGACCAGACGCCAGAGGGCCTGGTGGGCTCCCCAGTGGCTAAAGGGTACTTACAGAAGATAAGGGCAAAGGGGCCGCCGGCTCCGACAGGAGGGACAAATGGCTCTAGATACTGAGAGGAGGGCTCTAGGGGTCAAGCGGTTGCTTCACCGACTCCGAGGCTCTGCACCAAGGCCCCTGAGCGCAGAGGACGAGTTGCAGGGACTCATCAAGCCGGACGAGGAGGAAGGACTCACGTCGGAAGATGAGAGGTCAGCCACGCCTTCGGCACCAAAGAAAAGCCCCCTGATGCCGAAGGGCGGTACCAGAGGTCTGTGACTGCTATTTGCCCAGGAGTGCCTGGATAAGCTCCAGAATCCGAGTATCTGCCTTTGCAACCTTCGCCCTGAGCTCCTCGATTGTCTCCGCTTGTGCGTTGAGACGGTCAATCAGGATGGACAGGGTGGCCTGCACATCTAAGGCATCAGGGGGCAGAGGGCTGGCTCGGGGTCGCTGCGGCTGCAGCTGGGTCACCGGGCGCAGGCGTGGTGGCTGTGCCATCGGTTGCCGCCTCCGTGCTTGGGGTTGAGGCCGACTGGGTCAGGGCCTGTGCTAGGAAGGTCACACCATCAGCTGCCCCTTTGTAGTGGGCAACCTGATTCTGTGCGTCTGCCTGCTTCTGAGCGATGGTCTGGAGGCAGGTCTGAACGGCCTGCTCAAGTTGGGTAGCTGTAAACATAGGACTCCTTAGGTGAGTTGGTGGCGGCTGCAGGCGAGGGCAGCAGCTACTCGACTATATATCCACGAACGAGCCAAGTCAAGTCCGAAATGCGGAAGCTCTTGTTGGCCTGGATGACCAGGCGTAGGGTGAGCTGCTCATGCGGCTCAGTGACTGTGGGAAACTGGACTTGGCCGAGCAGGTGCAGTTCCGGGTTCACGGTCCAGAGGCATTGGTACTTCTTGGGCGAGATGGTGGCCAGGGTGAGACTGACCCGTTGATTAGCAGCTACCTCAATTGAGCGCTGTCCCATGTCTTTCCCTGAAATGACCTCGACCTCGGTGGAGTCAGGGCCGAGAGCCGTGGGTCGGACCTCAAAGCCCATGAGCCGTGGCAGTACTTTGACGAAGCAGCCATTGAGCCAGGTCGGGCCGACATAGGAGCCGATGCGGGACGGCTTGCCACAGGATACGAATGTGCTCATACATAACTCCTACTAGGTAGTTCTAAGTCTTCTTTTCAGACAGCTTGAGTTTCTCGTGGGCTATCTTAACTCTGTCGCCGGTTACTTGTGTCTCTGACAGGACGTTGTCCAGGGCCGCCTCTTCCCTCAGCTTACTGAACCGCTTGGTGCCGTCCACGAACGAGGCCTTGGTCTTGTTGGGGGCGGAAGGGATGCGAATCACTGGAACTTGGCAATTCTGACAGAGCGAGTGTGGGACCACATCACCCATGGAGGGGGGTAGTCGGTCAGTTGGCACTAAGAGGAGCAGGTCACCAACTGCATCACACTTTGGGCACTTGGCGTCAATTGTTATGTACATGATTCCTCTTTCAGTTCTTTGATGAGGACATGGCCACAGCAGGTCTGGACTTGGATAATCTGCGGCTCCCTGGAAAGGGGGAAGTCCTTAGAATAGAAGCGCATCTGTTTCTGGACCAGTTCATCCTTCAGGAACCGATAGAGCTGAGGGGAGACCGACAGTTCCACAGGGCCAGCTCCAGAGCCGAAGGCCTTATAGAGGCGAATGGTCATCTCGTTGACAGCTTCATACATGTCGTGCAGGTAGTCCACTTTGTTGTATTCCATGAATGAACTCACGGTAACCTCTCCTCACGGGGTGTTAGGGTAGTCGCTCCTCGCGATATATATGGGCCAGCTTGGCTCTGGGTATCTTATACCCTTGTGTCGTCCAGCCTCTGTTCCGTATGCTAACAGGTTGCAGGTCAGGAGTCAAGGCATTCAGCTCGGCGAGCAGATGCGGCAAGGACTCGAACACAAACCAGCGCCGGTCGGAGGCGTACAGGTAGACAAAGCAGTTGCAGCCCTTAGCGGCGGCCTGCCAGGGTCCACCCGGCTTCTTGTCTTCAACACTGGACCAGCGCTCGATGAAGAAGTTGGGGGTGGCATCCAGCGAATAGGAGTCGGTCTTCAGCTCGATGACTCGGTCCTGGGCGTCTATAAAGTCTGGCCCCTTCAGCTCCTCATGACGCCACACCTTGCAGGGCCAGTGCGCCAGGAGTAGCTCCTCACCCTGCCGACCCTTGGAGAGCTGGGCACCGAAGTGGAACATGCGTCCGTTATTCATGTACTCACCTCTTGGTAAACAAGTTGTCCATTCCACTCTCTTTGATAAATGAATGCAAACTCGCGATAATTAACTGAAGACATATCTGGTGTTGAGGAGGCTACTGCAATACCATAGCTTCCTAGGGTTTTCATGCATGGTAACCTAAAGGACATAGGCCACCTAGTGCCCGCCTTCCAGCCTATGCGAGTTAGGTCCATTTCGCAGACATTACCATCTGCATATTCCAAACGAACACCAGTAGCGCACCACTCATCATCTGTCCTATGCGCTTGACTCTTCTGAAAGTGAAGGGACTCAGCTTCCTGAATTAGGTCCAACCAGTCGGCAGTAGTTAGCCTAGCTAGCTCCTTCTTCTTCAGTCTACTAAGTACATTAGACATAAATGCAAGCCTCCCTGAACCAGCTCGGAGCTAGCCCTAAATCAAGTCTACTAAAGGAGCGGTCCAGAATGTAGGTCTCCCCGAAGTCTGTCGGCCCTCGGCACACACGGCCGTAAGCCTGGACCACTAGCTTGAGCGCTTCCCAGCCGTACCTTTCCGGGTCGCTTTCCGAGAGCCACTTCCAGGCCGGCTCGCCGAGGTGCGGCCACGGGACTTTGGCGATGACTTGCCAACGTGCCAAGTCCCCGACCAGGTCAAGGCCTTCATACATTCCGGATGCAAGGAGAATTCTACCTGACTCACTTCCAGATTCAATAAACTGTCTGTAAATGTCAGCTTTGTTTCTGTTGTCATGGGACAGGACTCGTTCTCGGACTCCGGCCGGTAGATAGCCCATGAGTGTACGGGCTTGCTGGTACGTGGCATGAATGACTCCCTTTTGTCCTGGGTGTGCTGCCGCTATCTCGGCGATTCGGGTGACCAGCGCCATCGCATCTTCCGGGCTAGCTCTGGCACTAACATCGAAGCCGGACTCAATGTAACAGGGCCGTCGGGACTTGTCAATAGGGCTTGGCGTCTCAATCCAGGCAACCCGCTTCCGGTTGAGTCCGAGCTGCTCCAGGTCCTTTGGCCCAATTGTTGCGCTAAGTAGGATGACTCGGCTAACCTTGCCCTTGCCCTTGCCACCTTCCCCCAGCCCTGGCCAGAGGAAAGGAGGCTGCTTGCTGGTATCAACTGGAAGCAGCTTGAGGCATTCGGCCGGCTTTCCGAAGTACGTGTCTTCGCCACGCTCCACGAGATAGCGATTAGCCCCAGACTCCAGGTCGGCCTTGAGGGTGACCAGCTTGGCGTCACCTGGGCGCTCCTCCAGCGCCTCCCCAACCCATCTAAGTAGGTCTCGATAAGACTGCAGTGACGCAGGGTATCCGTAAACCCGTCGCCACAGCTTCTTTGCCGCCAGGTCTCGTACCATTCCAAGAAGGCCATGAGCCTCATCGAAGAGGACAGTATCAGCGTAGAGTCCATGAGCCAGGTAGGTATAGGCGTTGCAGGCCGCCCAAGGGACTGCACGCACCAATCTGTTAGCCTTTGTATATGGGCATTCTCGGCAGCAGGGCTTTCCCAGTGCGGAGCCAATCTCCTTGCAGGTGGCACCTTCACGGCTTGACACGCACTGGTAGTGGTCCTTCGCCCAGAGGGTGGCCATCCGTGGGTTGGAGTCCAGGTACTGCTGGAGGAGCATGTTGTTCGGTGGTACAATCAGAGCTTTTGATGACTTGTCCATAGTCGCAGAGGCAGTGCCAGAAGTTGCCCACTTTGCGATAGTGGTCGCCAGTAACGATTTTCCTGCTGCAACGGGAGCATTGATAACGAAGACCTCCGCTTTGTCCCAGTTCGCCTCCACGGCTAGCAGCGCCTGGACTTGCCCAGGTCGCGGGGTCAAATGCGGCGGCAAGAATGTGAGGATGGAGCGCTTCGCCCCTTTCGCCGTAGGTGCGGAGGCTGAGTCCAATGTCGTGGCTCTCGGCTTCTCGGTACCGGGCGATTTCCTTGTGGGGGTCACGTTCAGACTCCTCAGGGTAGAGCGGATGTGGCTGCTTAGGGACATAGTACGTGGGTGGAGGCCGAGAAGACGTGTAATGGGCAAAGTCTGCCCAGCTCACCAATCCAGGCTCGCTGGCCACATTGCCTGCAGTGGCATCCAGGAGGATAGACTCCGCCTTGCTGATGAGCTTCTTGAGTTCTTCCACGTCAGTGATTGGCACCAGCATGTTGACCAAGTTGCCATGCTCATCGTGGTACCAGTGGATGACCGAATCATTTAGTCTTGTCGTCATGTATCAAAGCTCCTAGTCCTAGGAAGTTCCTATCCTCTGTCCTGGTTCCGTCTCCATAGAGGTCAAGGAACATCTGTCGCTTCAACGACTGCATGGTGTCATACAGGGCTATGTCGAGAGGGGAGGCGTGCAACCGCCATGCCTGTCTAGCCCTTTCTGCAAGCTGCTCTGGAGTCAGGGGGATAGGCGGCGCTCTCCACCGCTTGAAGGCATGCTTCCAGGGCCTCTTGCTCCAACCTCTGCTCACGGGAATGCCCCCTCCGCCGCCTGTATGGCATCTGGGACCGAGCTTCCTTGGAACACCAGGGACTCGGCCCTCCGGCGCCGCTGCAGCCCCTTCATCGTCTTACCGGCCGCCTTGTCCCACTTGTCGAACTCGGCAGCCGCTCCGGCTGTGTCACCGGCATTGAACAGGCGGAACAGGGTGCTGGAGTTGAGCGCACCGAAGCCCTCGTTGTATGCGAACGAGAGGAAGGCAGACAGCTGGTTGGGGTCAGCCTCGACCTGCAAGGCTCCTGTTATCTGGTCAGCCAGAGTGCCAAGTAGGGTACCGAGAACACGGACCGAGTCGGCATAGGAGATGGAGTCGCCCTTGAACACGCCCTGGGTGAAGCCGAAGCCCATGGTCCAGGGGGCCCCTCCAGTGGCAGGGTCAGGGTAGGCATCGCCGCGCCAGGATTCGTAGTGCATGACTAGGTCCAAAGCTGCCTGTGGTACTTGGGTCACAACAAGCCTCCCTTCTTTGCCAACTTCTGAAATGCAGCCACACAGTACTTGACCTGATGCTTGGCATCATCCAGTCCATCATGGTGCGTGCCCTCTCTGGGGAACGCGCTCATACTCACCTTGGCCAGGTCGATGAGCGTCCTGATATCCCGAGCCAGTCGGTAGGAGAAGGGCCTGACCCCCTGCGACTTGTAGGCTTCCTGTATGGCCACGAAGTCGAAGGTGGCATGCGACCAGAGGGCGGTACATGGCTCAAGGAATTCGCGGAACGCATTCAGTACGTCCTGGATAGGCTCACGTGGGCTGGCCAGGATGGAGTCCTGAGCTTCACGCATCTGACCCAGCCACCAGTAGACGGTGGCTGCATCGATGGTCCCGTTGGAGGCTGCATCCACGTTGCGCTTGAAGGTGGGACCAATCTCGCCAGTGAGCCGGTCGAAGTAGCAGGCACCAATCTGGACGATGCAGCACGACTTACCGTTGCCAAGCGACTCGATGTCTACCATGCAGTCCTTGAAGCGGTGTGGCGCATATGGACTCGGGGTGCCTTGAATCGTGTCATTCATCTGTGTCCTCCTGGTTGCTACTGAACCGGTTGCCTAGGTGGTCCGAAATCCAGGCTCCAAAAACCATGCAGCCGAGGATGACTGTCAACACTAGTAAGATGAAGAGCCCTGCTGTCTGGTCAGTTGCGAATTGCATTACCCACCTCCTCGTATGCGTTGGAATTCCCGTTGGGCCTCAATTGCCTGTTGCTCCTTGAAAGAGGGCATAGAGACAGCCGAGTTGAACGTGTCACCTCCGATACTGACCTGCAGGCCAGGTGGCTGGACCAGGGGGCTTGCGGGTACGTAGCGGGTATCCTTCAGGGTACCGAGGCGGTCGAGTTCGATGAGCATGGCCAGGCAGCACCTCGCATGCCCCAGGTGGGACAGGCCAGACTCAGGGTCGAGCGACTCACCCTCCTGCCAGGCGCCAATGTGACGAAGGCAAGCGGCCACCAGGCGGTGCGACTCCATGCCTTCCTTGTAGTTGTCCCTGCCGTATTTGACCGCACCGAAGCCGAACACCTGTGCCTCCACACTGGTCGCAGAGTGAGGTACCAGGCTCAGGTCTGGTTTGCCATTGTCGAACTTTTTGCCGCCCAAACCCTGCTTGCCGTTGTCTAACTCACTCACGGTCTGCCCTCCCAGTTGGTAGATGGAAGCTACATCAATCCGGCCTACCTGTCAACCCCTCAACCTGCTCCACCGAGCATCTTGCGGACCAGCTCATGCTCGCCGCTGTCGAGGTAGGGCTCCATGTCCAGGTCATCCGGTATGCCCTTCCAGTCGTGCTCTGCGGCTGCCAGGGCGGCCTTCAGTGACTGCTCATACTCAGCGGGGTCGAAGCCGGCCTGGCGTACAGCCTCATGCTCTGCCGCAGTGGCCATCAGGTGAGCCTTCTGATACTTGATGCCCAGGAGGTGCATGATGGCAGCCTCGGCCGTTTCGTGTATCTCGATGAAGGGCCAGGCCGCCTTCGGAATACGCTTGTCGATGTAGATGGTGTCACGGTCCTGGTTCATCCCTGCCCCGTAGGGTACACAGACGCCAGTGACTACTTTGGCCTTCTGCATGCTTCGTGTCACTTGTGACTCCTTGCCGGGGCGCATTCGCACTTGCCGGTGCTGGTGGTGTAGGCCTGCATCCTGTCGTCGCAGGCCGTCTGGCAGGCTGTCATGAAGTCCATGTGTTCCGACTCGCGCCAGTAGCGGGGGCCGGACCGGTTAGGTGGCTCAGGCTCCTGCCACCCGACGCAGCCCGCACAACAGAAGAGGGCGAAGAGGTAGACCAGGCCCAGGATGACCCAGACGGAGGCAATGAAGGAGAGTTCCTGCTTGACCGTGCTCATGACATAATCCCCATTCACCAGCTACCTAGTGTATACGGTAGAAAGGCAAGCAGATACAGCCAATTCCCCTTCCCGCCGCCCCAGGACTTCCCTCTGATGACCTTGGACGACTTGGGCAGCTCACGTATCCACTCATGGGGCTCGTCTGGGCCACCTGGAGACATAGAGCAGCTGTCGTGTACATCAGCAGGCTGAACGTCACGGTCATCCGGAGAGCAGATGGTGCTGGTGGTCCGGCCGCATGCTTTGCAGACCCAGTCGTACATGGGCATCTCAGCCCTCCTTGGGAGCGTAGGTGTAGTGCTTCCGGAAATGGGATTCCAATGTGTCATACTCTTGACCAATATCTTCAACTTGTTTAGACGAGAGTATCTTACAACGTACATTTGCAACTAGACCCTGGTCATGTCTGACGCACTTGACCCGTAAGCCCTTAAATTCTGGGTCCACTGCGATGAAGTCCTGACCCAGAATCTCGGAAGGCCACTGGTCAGGTGGCAGGTTGAACGGGTGCTCTGCTGAATGGTCTTCTTGTTGGTAGCACTCAGTCAGTGTGTCTTGGTCGTTCGTTCCCATAGTTCACTTCCCCTTGCGTCGTGTGATGTTGATGACCTTGCGCTGGTAGCTGTCCCGCTCCAGCTGGATGAACAGTTCCTGTATACGCCCGACCCGTTCCCAAGTCAAGCAGGCAATGACCCAATTGCAGAGCCAGAGGCTGGCGAGGATGCAGAGCTGTAGGCCGGATAGGTGCAGTTCGGCGTTCATGGTGATATACTCCCATCTGCGTTCACCACAAAGGAGCACCCGTTGCCCCCGGTGGAGTAGTAGGCCCCAGGGACCACGCGAGCCAGGAAGGCCTGTGCCGCCCCTCCAGAGGCCGGCGTGCTGCCCCAGTACACCGCGTAGATACTGCCTCCGATGACTAGGCCGTACTCAGGGAACTGGGAGGTATCATCAGCGCAGAACTGGACAACAGTCACTCCGGGGGAGTCCAGACCAGGAAGGCCTTGAGGCCCCGCAGCGCCGACCGGACCCTCTGGGCCCACATCGCCCATCTGCCCTGCTGCGCCGACTTGCCCTGCTGGACCCGTAGCCCCAACTTGTCCTGGATTTCCCATAGAGCCAGTTGGACCTTGGCTCCCTGTTTCTCCGATTCCACCAATCGGCCCCGTAGCTCCTGGATTTCCCGGTGGACCCTGCGGTCCAGGCTTTGGAGTGACTGTAATGTGGTCTTTATAGAAACGCGTTTCGTAGGCACCGCATCCTCCTGCTACTAAGATTAGCATCACGGTAAGAAGCCACTTCATACTTCTACCTCGTCGCCTTCTGCTGAAGTGAAGATACGACGTACATTAGCCTTATTACGGGCATTCGCCTGAGCCGAGAGAAACTGACAATTGTCAGGAGTGTAGTGTGAACTGCCTCCTGCTTTACGGTCAAGTTGATAGGAACCCGGATGTGCAATGAAAAGGTGTTCTGGGATGTCCTGCTTCTGTAACTGTTCTCTGCACCACTGCCTGAACACGTTCACGTCCTTAATCCAGGCAGTGCAAACCTTGATGCCTAGGCGATTGTAGTGCTTGAAGGAGCGGTCGCTCTCTCGATAGCAGCGCCCCATCATGCTATCATATTTCTTGCCAGCTACATAATCGAAATCTCTAACTCTTGGCATGGTCATGGTTTCACCTGTACTGCTAAGAAGACCTTCAGAAGCTCAGGCCTCAGTTGAATATGCGGGCGTAGGGCTTGCTCCAACCCAGAGACAATGGCTTCCTCTACTTCATCCTTAAGTAAAGCAGTGAGGCCTGTGCTCTTGAGAGCAACATGCATCAGCTCATGAATGAGCGTGCTCTCGCGGTCCCCAGTAGCTGGATGGTCAGTGTGGGGCTGCTCATAGATGGTGACAGTGTGGTCCATAGTCTCGGTGACACCATAGCAGGACACATCACCTCGGTCAAAGCTACGGCGCTGTATGGACCAGTCTTGACCGGCCACCTGTATTGCCGTCGCTTCAAGTTGCTTTGCTGCCTTAGCCATTGGCTTCCTCCTCTGGATGAAATAGGAACTCTGGCCACACAGGGTCCGGCATTCCTTGGTGTCTGGCCAACAGAGTTAGGGCAGCCAGGCCCAAACAGACCGCATCATGGCTATCCGTTTTTACATAGCCTGTCTTAGGCAATAAGGAATGCCAAGTCATAGGTGCAGTCTCTATCGTCGGACAATCCCAAACAGAGATGCATGTGCCCACCGACTTGATGAGCGACATGGTTCCTTTGTGGACGAACTTGGCAGCACCTGCATGGATTCCAATCTTCTCGATGTTAAGTATGTCAGGCTGCTCGAACTCTGCTTCAAGCGCCTTGCGCAGGAGATACAGACGATTCTGGATGGAGCGGGTTCCACGGGGAAGAGCGACCGTTCCAGCGTCGACGAGGACTCCGGCCTTGAATAGGGCGTAGCCAGGAACAGAGCCCGACGAACCAGAAGACGGGTCCAAACAAAGCATGCTTTTTTCCATAATGATATCTGCATAGGTGACTACGTCCTGTGAGAGCTGTGACTTGTATTTAGGTGGCTTCGCCATCAGATGAGTTCCCCCCAATGCGCCCCGGTGTGGGCCTCGCCGCTGAGTGGCACCTGCCCTTGCAGCTCCGCATTCAGCACACTGTACGCTTTCGTCTCTAGGATGTCAAGTGCCGCTGCAACATCCGAATCCCTCACCTCATAATAGCACGCGTCATGCAGGTCACCAATCCAGGGGTGTGCGTCCAGCCCGGCCTCCTTGAGCAGGCGGTCCGTGATGAGCAGCAGGCGGATGAAGCAGTCGTGTCCAGTTGACTGGCAGACCCGGTTGACCAGGTCCTTGCTCTTCGACTCGTCCACACCGATGGGTCGACCGATGCCGTTCAGCACCCAGCCCTCGTTCCGGTTCCAGCACCAACGCAGCCAGGCCTCATACTCCTTGATGCCGGCGTAGAGGGTCCAGAAGCCGGCATGCATGGTCTGCACCTGTTCCAGGGTAGCTGTGCCGCCCTCGCTTACCACGGACTCGTGGATGCGTCTTGGCCCTGCCCCATAGTTCGCCGCCAGGGTAATCTGCTTGGCAATCGCACGCTCCTTAGGACAGGCCTTCTTGGCGGCAGCGATGCTTTCCGGTGTCCAGTTGTCCGGGTCGTAACCGGCTGCCCGGATGACTGGCCCGATGATAGGCATGTTGGACCCGTTGAACAGGTACGAATCATTCCCGACACGCGCTGACGGGCCGTAGAGCTGCATTAGACTGGGGTCCTTGGACAGCTCGGCAAGCACTCTATTTTCCAGCGAGGACACGTCACAGGCCACCAGCGTGTAGCCGGGTCGGGCTGCGAACACCCGCAAGAACTCGGGGTCCTTGGGCATCTGCTGGATGTTAGGCTTGCTGCCTCCCAGGCGACCAGTTAGCGTCCCAGGGGTGCGGAAGCCGGGCCGGAGGATGCCGTCCCGCTGTAGGGTCTGCATCTGTTTGCAGAACTGGAGCAGCTTGACCAGCTTGGTCCTAGCTAGGAGCTGGCGGCCCAGTGGCCCAAGCGCCTTGAGGGCTGCCTTGTCGGTGCTCGGCTTGCCCGTCTTGTGCGAGTATTGGACCGGTAGCCGGAGCGCCTCATAGAGCAGCCAGCCCAGCTGGGCAGGTGAGTCCAGGTTGAACGCCTCCAGCTTCTCGACGGCTTCAGCCAGTCTGGCCTTCTTGGCCTCCCACTGCTTCCATCTGCCGCTCAGTTTGGGGCCTAGTTCAAGTCCTCGCGGCGGGTCTGGCCGGACAGTGCGCGCAGCAGCTCGGCGTCCTGTAGGTCCATCTGCTCCTCCGCCGACAGCTGCTCTTGCCTCTGCTTTAGCACATTCTGCAGTCCAGCGACTGAGTCTGGCCTGATAGGCCGCCTGTCTTTTAGCGTAAGCTCCCAGTTCGGCAGCCGTATGACGAGGAGGCTCTTCGCTGAGGGACTCGGCAGCACGTGCCTGGCACCACGCAATAGCAGCACCGCGAACCGAGCCATCGGCCAGAAGAGCAGCCGTCGCCACAGCGATACGTTCTTCGAGTTGTACAGTGTAGGCATGAAGTGCTCCTAAGTTGAGTTGGATGCCTCGAAGGCGTTGTCCGATAAGAAGCCGTATGTAACTAGGGTAATCGGCCCAATACTGCCTGACGCCCAGGAAGTGGGACCAATCCGTGAGCACTGGCGAGAGCACATGCGTCCAAAGCTGCCAGCAAGCATCAGCATCCAGGGCTGAGTAATGTCCCAAGATTCCCACAGGTGCTTGCCACATTGCAGATTTATCTGGAGAGTACCAGGCGCCATCTCCAGCCAGATACTTGCCCGGCTTAGCCACCTTGGATTTCGCTTTAGTGCAACTATGCATAACCAACCAGGAGTGTAGCTCTGACTCATTCGTCTCCTCCCATCCCAGCAGTTCGGTCTGTAGTCCCTTGAGACCCCAGCGCTGCCCCTTCCAGCCTTCGGTGGCAAGCAGCTTGGCCGTCGCGTAGGTGCAGGCATGCCAGTTCAACTCGAAGCCCTCACGGACCGCCCAGCCTGCATCAGCATAAACATTGTGGGCAAGGAGAGGAGTCTGCTCATCCTTGAGCAGCGCTAAGAACGCGAGAAACTTGGGGCGGTCGTGCTGGCCATCTGAGGTTACGAAAGGGATATAGCAACTACCCCGAGTATCGCTTAATGCTACACCAACGGGATAGGACACACTTGGGTCGTCTGACCAGTCTCCTCGGTATTCAAAATCAAGAGCTACCGGCTGGCCTTTTGGTGCTTGCTGCACGGCCCATTTCCAAGACTCCTGGTGGTCTAGGACGCGCAGTTTGTCTATGCGTGGTGCCAGCTTCTTTGGTTGAAGAAGAACATATCCCACGTTGTAAGACTCCTAGCTCACGCTGTTCTAAAGGTCTTCCTTCAAACCGAGAACTCATACCAGGCTTTTGTTCAAGAGCAAGATAGGGCGCATAAAATGTAGCATAGCCGCCAGGTTCCCAATCAGACATGTGCTGTATCCCTTTTAAAGTTAAGAGAGGCAAATACACCATGTAATCGAATTGCTTCTGAATCATAGGCCTCTGCAGCTAACTGAGCCGAAGCAAAATAGCCAATGTGCTTACGTAACCTCGCTGAACTTATATACGCCATCCAAGGATTGCGCTTATTCAATTGAGGGACGTAACAGACTCCTTTATACGGATGTGTAGCTGCACTAGCTGGCTTACCTTTATTACACAGGTTCTGAGAAGCAGAACAAAGGCGCAGATTACACTCGCGGTTGTCAAGCTTGTCACCATTTACATGGTCAACTTGCTTGCCTTTAGGGGCCGAGGTGATAAGACGATGCATGTGCACGTTCTTCCCATAGCAACGAGCTTCAGCATATCCAGTAGCCGTTAAAGACCAGCTGAATGAATTAAGCCAATTGAAAGTGGAAGCATCAACTATCACATGCTTGCCTTTGCCGCGTTTACCGCCGAGTGCAATCTGCTTTGTCATGTGTTAGCCAAGAGTCCCAGACTTCTTAACCTTGTTAGCGCCAACGTGGTCCACTGAGAAGAGCATGTACCGAGTCTTCGGCTCAGGCATGTCTTTCCCACCAACCGTCGCACGGTAGTACTTCTGACCAGAGCCCTTGCTGATGCTAGGGTAGAGGGTGGTCACGATGTTAAAGCGGCTATTGACCTTGAAGTCGGCCGGCTTGCTGGCATCGAAGGCCGGGTTCGGAGCCTTGAGGTAGAGGTCACCAGCCTTGCTGACGTCGATGACCAGGCCCAGCTTGCCTTCAGGAGCAACGCTGCCGTCCAGGTTGATGGCCTGACGCTCAGCGTTGACGATGAGGTAGGAGTCGAACTGGCTGTTCTCGTTGCGGATGACGTAGCCAATCCGGTTCAGCTTGGTACCTTCCTCGTTGCCGAGCTTCGAGTTGAGGACGAAGAGAGCGCCTTCTGGTGCGTCTGCGTTGATGCCGGGCTTACCTGTGCTGCCTTGCGTAACTGTTCCTTGTTCTTGCATTCTAAATCTCCCGGAGGACTTGCCTCCAATCGTGATGCTACTTTCTGTGGCACCGTGCCGCAGACCCTTGCATCAGCGAGTTCGTACAGTAACTCATCAACTCAGTCTTGTCAAGCGGCCAGAGTGGCAGTCAGAAAGGTAGAGGTGCGAAGGCCTGCTTAGGCGATGAGGCAACCCAAGTGAAGTCATCACGTTTCTGCATACGCTCTTTGAGAGAAGATATCATGGTGCCAATCAATTCAGTTGACCTGTATGAAGCGGGGTCGGTCAAGTTGGCCAGCATATAACCACGGCCATCGTTGACTATGAAGTACAGGTTACCATCGGTATGTTTGAACACGTTACCTGGCGTGTACAACTTGCTCTCTTCTTCCTTGTTCGGCAGCTTCTCCCCGATGAGCTGCTCGACTAGCTCTCGCACCTCCTTGCGCCCCTTGGCACACACGCTGGTCATCCCTTCGATGCTCTTGAGCAGGGCTGCCTTGTCAACTGGCTTCGTACCTTGGTACATGATGCATCCTCCTGGTGAATTGGTTGGGGCTGGTTTGCTTGCCGGTCTGCTCTCCGGTTTGCTCGCCGGTTTGCTCGCCGGTTTGCTCGCCGGCTTGCTGTCGTCGGCGGCAAGGATGAGGGTGAGAGGTCCACCATATGGTTTATAGGGTGGGTAGATGCTGGTCATCCGTGTACCGTCTGACCTGTAGTTGTAGAGGCCAGCTAACACCAGGTTATAGCCGTCAAGAAATTCGTTGTCCTCTGTGCTAAGAGTGAGTACTCCTTCCTTCCCTTCTGCATTGCGAACCAGGTCGCCCACTTGGAACACGTGTGGTGCAGGCGGAGAAGGCTTTTCACAACAGTGACCTTTGGACACCCAAGCGTCACCGGACACCCAAGCGTCACCGGACACCCAAGCGTTACCGAACACCCAAGCGTTACCGAACACCTTAGCGTCATCGCACACCCGAGCGTTACCGAACACCTGAGCGTTATCGCACACCCGAGCGTTACCGAACACCTGAGCGTTATCGCACACCCGAGCGTTACCGAACACCTGAGCGTTATCGCACACCCGACAACTGCCCTCCTGACTCAGGTTATTCTCGGACTCAATGAAGCCTCCCAGTGTGCCATCTGCATAGACCACCTGATACAGAGTTCGCCCTACCCATTTACAAGTTGTTGAGGTGAGCTCATACTTCTTTCCCATCTGTAGCCCCTTCTGTTTCTATGTTACCGTATGCTGCCGGTTGGTGAGAGAGTCTTGATGTACGCAGCGGCTGCCTCTACCCAAGGGTCGATTGCATCACCTTGCCAGCCCTTGCATAGGTCATTCAGCGGGCAGTAGCTGCACAGGTTGTACGAGCCCTTCTCCCCAGTAGCTGTCAAGCTGGTCGGCCTCGGTGCCAGCTGGCCCGCTCTGTCCATGGCATCCACCGTTTCGAAATACGCCTGTATGCCAGCCTGAGTTACGATGCTGCTGACCCACACTCCCGGTCCCGAAGGCGACAGGTGCCGGTAACGCAGCTCACCGCTGAACCAGCCTAGCTCGAAGCCGACTACGAAAGGGATGAGCTTGAGAGGCTGACCAGACTCGTTCATGCCGATGAACTCGCTGCCTGGACGCCCTGGCCTCGGCCACTTCTTGTCCTCGCCCCAACGGGTGTCAGGTGGCAGGTGGAAGTCAGCCCTGCTGGTGTACCAAACCTCAAACGGGATGTCAAGCTTCCAGGCGTAGTGACCAGCTTGCAACAGGTGAATGAGCTTCGGCTCCCGCTTGAGCGCAACGTCCCTGCCGGTCCACAGAGAGGACACCAGCTTGAGTTCGAGGCCGCGTTCTGGTACCCATTCAGATTCTCCAGATTCTGGCTTGTGGTGTTCCCAATTCCCGATGACCAGGTCCGGTCTGCCTGTTACCAGCCGTCCTGAAGGCAGCGACCAGCGGATTGGCACCTCCTCCTCGCAGCGGATGCGGTCGCGCTCGATGCCACCGGCCACCAGGTTGTCAATCCAGAGGGGCTCGTTACCTCGGCCTGCTCCGAACATGAGTTCCCTAGAGTGGTTGACAGCCTCGGCATCGATGCCCCTCAGCCGTAGAAGAGTCTGGCGTGCGCACTTGCCAGCCACCTCGCCATCAGGCGTGATGAGTCCAGTGTTGCCCGCTCGGAGCGCTCCACGCTTGGTCAGTTCCAGCTCGGCATGCTGTGCAGCCTGCTGCTTGAGGCCGTTCAGGACCAGTTCATATGTTGGCTTGAGAGTCACTTGATACCTCGGTTGACTGGGGCTCCATACCCTTATCGGCTTGAGTCTGATTAGCTTGAGCACCCCTCTGCATGGCAGCCTCCTGCGCCTTGGCGTCCTCCTCCTGCTTAGCCTCTTGCACCATCCGCAGCATCCCGTCGGTGCCAGTCTGGACAAAGGTGGCGAACAGGTCCTGGATGCTCTTGTGCCCGGAGGCCCAGGCCAATCGCTTGAACAAGGCAAGCTGCTCCTTGGTGGCGAAGTAGTTGAAGCGTAGCTTTGTGTGCTGGTCAGTCACTGGGTTCGTTGAACTCATTGCACATCCTTCGTAGGTTGGAGGGGAGGAGTGGGTACCACCTGGTCATGCCCACCGAACAGGAACTGGAGTGGGTTAGGGGGGACTGCTAGATGAGTGAGGCTAGGTGAGGCGAGTGCCTCGAACAGGCCAGGGTACGTAGCATCAATGCTGGTAAAGAAGCCAGAGCTGGCTGCCTCCAAAGCAGGTGCAGTCCAGTCAGTCTCGGCCTCCCAGTTCCAGGCGATGTCCTTGTCTGACATACTGAGCGCCTCGCTGAGGGCAGTCCATTGTGCCTCGTCCAAGAAGGCCAGCTCCTTTGACATGAGTGCAGCCCCTTCTGCAGTAAGCATTCCAGCATTACCTACACGAGCCTTATGGAACAGGACAGTAGCACCAGGCAGTGCATACCGGGCATCGCACTGCGTGAGTATCCAGAATGCCATACTACTAGCTTGCCCGTAAACGAAGCAGCGGATGTTCAGACCTTTAGCCTGTGCAGCATGCATCCTAGCAATGAACTGACGACCAGCTGCCACCTGCCCGCCAGGGCTGTTGATGAGGAGGTCAATTGAGCGGGCACCAGAAGAGGCCTGCTTAGTCACCCAGGCTCCCACGTCATCCAAGTTGGATGCGGTTATCTCTGAGTCAATGGCGGCCACCCGAGCAGAGATACCAGGTCCCTGTTGTATGGGTGAAGTGAGCAGTGATGCTGCTAATACAATTGCTATTTGCACTTCTTTAACTCCTTCCTGTGGATAGTCATGGCCTTGAGAAGAGCGATAATACCTTTGAACTGCTCTGGCTGCAGACCCATTACTGCAGCCTCCTTCTTAGTCACCTTTAGCCAAGCTGCGTAGGTCTTGAACTGACAGCCAATCTGAGCCCCCTTAGGTAGACAGGTGATTATATACTGGAAGCCAGTGAGGCAGATGCAATCAGAAGGTAAAGACACCAGAGCGTTACCGGATACCCAAGCGTTACCGAACACCTGAGCATCACCGTACACCAGAGCATTACCGGACACCCGAGCGTTATCCCACACCAGAGCGTCACCGAACACCCGAGCAGCACCGTACACCTTAGCGTTACCGTATACCCAAGCGTCACCGGACACCTTAGCGTCACCAAACACCCGAGCAGCACCGGACACCTGAGCGTCACCGACCACCCGAGCAGCACCGGACACCTGAGCGTCACCGACCACCCGACAACTGCCCTCCTGACTCAGGTTATTCTCGGACTCGATGAAGCCTCCCAGTGTGCCATCTGCATAGGCCACTTGGTATAGAGTTCGCCCTGCCCATTCACGGGTTGTTGAGGTGAGCTCATATTTAGTTCCCATTGCGAAACCCCTTCCAGTTAGTGCAAGCCTCATGTACTGCAAATACTCGTAGCACATACTGCGTTGTCTCGGTGCTGAGAGTACCATGCAGATGCCACCGAGTCAACCCCTTGTAGCCTGAATTGAACAGGATGAGTGTCTCGAACCAACTGCCTTCTGCCTCACGTAAGTAGGACCGAAGGAGGCAGCTGCCTATCCTCACGTTCGAGGCATCTGGCCCAATGCCACACTCCAGCTGTCCGGCCAACGAACCGACCGGCATCAGCTGCATCAAGCCTTGCGCCCCCTTCCTGCTAGTCGCCGTCTCCATGAATGCCGACTCAACAAACGCCACAGACAGTAGCCAATCGGCGCTGCCAGGCAGCACGCTATCACCAGTGAACGCAGCAAGCAAGTCAACAGGTACCTCTTGAGTCGTAGCGAAGAAGTCCTTACACGCTGCCACAGATGCTGACTCATGCCTGGCCTCCATCCGGGTCGGTGGACGGCCGGCCAGAGGGCTTGCGTGGGTTAGGACTGCTGCGCAAGCCGAGACGCTGAACCAGTTGCTTATTGTACTCATTGCGTTGCTGCTCCTCACGTAACTTGATTGCCTTGTTCTTGGCCTGGATGGAGCGTTCGCCCCATGAGGCGGTCTTGCTTCCGTTTGCATCCGTTGTACTCCGGAGTGCAGCTAGCCCCCGCTGCAGCCGGTACTCGCCTATGTCGGTGACACCCGAAGGCGCAGGCTCACGCCGACGGGCAGCCGGCGGTGGCGGTGGCGGCGGGGCGTCAGCGCTGATGCGAATGGTATCTGGGATGGCCAACTTGCGGCCAAGGACCTCCTCAGCCAGACGCCATCCGGCCAGCCAGTCCCCTGCGTCCCCGTCGGAGCGGATAGTCAGGATACCTGGGAGCGCGTCAGCCAGGACCAGGAGGCAAGCGGTCACGACGGTGTCATAGGGCTTGCGAGCCGTCTTGCAGAAGCCACTTTGCGCCTTTGCCAGCGTCTCACGCATGGTGAAGTCCTCATGCCCGTTCTCACGTGAGCCATTCAGTTGGACACCGCCATAGCGGCCAGGGACGGTGTGTGCCGAGAAGCCGGCTAGACCACCATGTGCCTGGTACCAGGCGTTTGCAATGCGGGTGCAGTCGGCACAGGCATCCTCGTATGCTCGAATCTCTGAACCGAGCAGTTCAGCTGGCTTGTTAACGGTCCAATAGTGTGTGTAGCCCATTGTTCAGACCTCCCGGTGAAACTTGTGGATTGTCTTGATGAAGGACTTGATAGCAGCGAAATGCTTTGCCTTCAGGCCCATTGTTGCAGCCTCCTTCTTAGTCACCTTCAACCAAGCTGCATAGGTCTTGAACTCGCAACCAATCTGGACCCCTTTGGGCAGGCAGGTGATTGCATACTGGAAGCCAGAGAGGCAAATGCAATCGGAGGGGGATGTCACCTGAGCGTTACCGGACACCAGAGCGTTACCGGACACCAGAGCGTCACCGGACACCTGAGCGTTACCGGACACCTGAGCGTTACCGCACACCCAAGCATTACCGGACACCAGAGCATTACCGGACACCCGAGCGTTATCCCACACCAGAGCGTCACCGCACACCAGAGCGTCACCGCACACCCGAGCGTTACCGAACACCTGAGCGTTATCGCACACCCGAGCGTTACCGAATACCCAAGCATCACCGAACACCCGAGCGTTACCGAACACCTGAGCGTTATCGCACACCCGACAACTGCCCTCCTGACTCAGGTTCTTCTCGGACTCGATGAAGCCTCCTAAGGAGCCATTCGCATAGACCACCTGATACATGGTCCGACCTGCCCAAGTGCGAGCTGTTGAGATGAGCGTGTATTTCTTTCCCATTGCGAAACCCCCTATTGGCTAAGAATCTGACCTAAGAAGCACTATCGCGATACAGAGCGCAACCAGTGCGCCAGTTACAAAGGACACCATCCTGCCCTCCCGGCTGTGTTCCCCAACACTGGGCCCCATGTCGAGGCCCACGTGTTCGCCTAGTTTGCTCAGGCCGCTTGGCCTTGCGCCAGCGCCACGATGGCATCGACCAGTCCAGAGTCACGCTGAAGGTAGGCAGTACTACCCTGCCGCGCTAGCAAGCGGTCGACCTCGTTGATGATGTTGTACAAACCCCACACGTTGGTCGGCTGGTCCACACGACGGTAGGCTGAGAACGCAATGAGGCTGAGCACCTGATTGCGCACCTTCTCAGGGAGGTCAAGCGCCTTCACCACTTCGACAGGGGCAGCGACTGGCATGCTGGCCAGTTCCATGGCACGTGCTTGGAGTGCAGGCAGGCTGGCTAGCGCCGCCTCGATGGCAGCCGGGAGAGCGTCCAACTTGCCGCGAGCCGTCGGGCCGACGCGGTGGGTAACTCGCGCCACTGCCTCGGTCTGCAAGCCGAACAGGCCGTTCAGACAGATGAGGCGGAAGTAGCCAACGCTGACACGGAAGGCCTCACCAGGCAGGTTGGTATCGGTGATACGGATGACCGCTCGCAGCGCCTCGCCCGCCGGACCAGTGACTTCCATGGCCGGGTTCATGAGCCGGTATTCGGAGTAGGTGCGAGTGCCGAAGTGCGTGACCTTGCCGCGCTCTGCGTCCTTAACGGTGCAGCGACGGGACTTGACACGCTCGACCACTTCGGCGACCAGGCCGAGGCCGGTCAGGACCGACTGGACCACTTGGTGGACCGACTCTGAGTCGATACGGCCAAAGGTCGGGGTGACAGCTTGACGCATTTGGATGGACTCTTTGAACACGTTCATATGGGAACCTCGTTTGAGTTGGTTGCTTGTTGCTGGCTGCTTACTTGTCTTATCGGCGCGTCTCTCAGAAACTTGAGGCCTTCTTGCGAACCCAATGCTTGTACTGGCCTTCTCCCTCCTTCACGTACAACTGCCCATCGCAGGCTTCCCAGAGGGACATGGGCGTGGTGCCATAGGGGCCGTAGACTAGCAGGTTGGCTGGCTTGAGGCCCATGGCACGTCGCACCGCCTCATCCTCGCGCCGAGCTAGCCGTCCCTTGAGAAGGCGATGGAAGTCCACGTGCTTAGTCATGCCGTTTCTCCCTCCCCGTTTGCAGCCAGCCATTGACTGAGGATGAGCCGCTGGACCGCATTGCCCAGTTCATGTGCCCGGTTGCGCTCAGTTGCCGTCAAGTCAGGCAGGTCCCACAGCTGGTTCAGCGCCTGAGTGGCTGCCAGCGCGTCGCCTTGCCGTAGTGCCACGTTAACGGTGCAAACGCAGCTGAGGTATGTGGGTCGGACTGGTCGGACTGCATTAGTACCGTTCATCATATAAACCCCCAGCTTTGCAAAAGCAGCACACAATGAACATGAATAGGAAGTAACCGATGCCAATGAATGCAAACACGTAAACCTCCAAGTTGATTGATTCCGGTTGACTGGGGCCCACGCACGGGCCCGATGCACCGCCTAGTTTTCGACCCGCATGGTCTCAAGCTCTCTGCTGTTTAGGTCACCGTTGCCATAGTCGAAGTCGAATTCGCGCCACATCCAATGTCCCTCAATTAGTATGCACTCGTTCCAATTGGTCTCGTTCAACCCATCACGTCGGTATTGTGCCACCGTTCTCATGCGGCACCTGCCACGTTGCCGAGCGCCGCATTCCCCTTGCGCTTGCGTGCACCGAACATGACCAAGCCGATACGCGTGTTAGACGACGCCCAAGCTACCGAGTCATCCACGTTCGCCAGAGCGTAGCCAGCCGCTAGGGCATCGGCCTCGGTGGCAAAGATACGCGAGTGTCGTTCGGTGGCTAGGTCGATACGCGAGTCCATGGTGCCACCGAGCGAATAGATGAGCGTCAGGTTGGCCGGCCGCTGATGGGCCAAGCGCTGAGCGATGGCGACCGATTTGGTGTAAGCGTAGAACTGGACGCTCGGACAAAGGGTGGCGACGCAATGCCATGCCTGCAAGTAGGCCGGTGAGTAAAAGTCACCCGAGGCGTGGATACGGATTGCAACCTGCTTGCCCTTGGCTCGCCTGACGCATGCGGTCACTTCGGCCGCCATGGCTGCGATGAAGGATGGCGCGTCCTTGGTTAGCTCAAGCATGCGGGCCCGGTAGTTACGCGCCGAAGGGTACCGCAGCTCCTCTAGGGCGGCAAAGCAGAACTGCTTACAGGTACCGGCACCGGGACACGTGGATACTGAGGGCAAGCTGAACTGATAGGTGACCACGCTGGCCTTCGCCATCTTCTTGTTCTGTTGTAACAGCTTATGCATGCTCTTGTCTCCCGTACTTCGTGTGTGTGGTGTGTGCTGCGTGCCGCGAATTGGCCCCGGTCAGTCTCGGTCATAAAGATAACATGCGCGGTCAATTGCATTGTCCTGCCAAGCTTCCTCAATAGTGCCGTCAGCGTGTGCCCACTCGGTCAGCTCATCCAGCTGAGCGTCGGTCAGAGGCAGGCCGGTGTTGATGCCCGTTGCCGAGGCGATGAATGAGTCGACTACGTCGCCACCAAAATCCACACAAATATCCCAAGCTAAATACCTCATGCGATTACTCCTAAGCGCTCGGTGCGCAGTGTGCTATGTGTGTCTGTCACGCTGTTGGTCCATGAGGTCACTACCAGCCAGCCGCTCCCTCTGGGAACCAGCACGTAGACCGCATCATGGGTAGCGGTGTGCTGGACACGGCAGACGACCTTGGTCAACTTGTCCTGGTCGCCCAGTTCCACCTCGACTATGCCACCGGCGGGTACGTGCAGAGCGCGGTGCAGCGGTACCCCTTTGAGTTCGGCCCGCTCAGCTGCATGCTGAGTCCAGACGAGCGGGCTGGCATGGAGCGTCATGGTGCGGAGAGCTGGCGTCGTAGCCGCGTTCAACCTTTGCATCGGCGCACCTCGACCAAGCGAGCGCGCTGCTCCGGTGTCAGAGCGTCAAGCGCCCGTTCCATGGCTTCCTCTACCGGGTCCGTCCAGGTGAACCCGGTCACCAGGGTAATCAAGTGGTCCCTATCGAGTATTGGTAGCTGCATGCCATGCTCCGTGTGTGTGTGCCGAGTGACTCAGCGTTTGTGAAAAGAGATATTGCAGGCGCCGTGCCAACCTGCAAGCTCTTGAAAGTGCAGGCAATCGACCCCCACCTGGCATGGCTAGGGATTTGACACTCAGCTCGCACCTGGTCGAGATGGGCGCAAGCTGCCGCAACGCTTGTCATAAAGCTGGCTAAAGCCTGGACGGCAATGTCAAAGGCTTGGACGGGGCTTGCATCAGTCAATCTAATGGACACGAAAAAGGCAGGCATCAACGCGCGCGTGGACCAGGCCGCATGCATGGCCCGTGCGCCTAGCCCGCCCCCAGTGACCCCGCACCCCGCCTTACCCACACACCCCGCCCCCTGCCACCCCGCCCCAGGGGTACCACCCAGCAGGTGGGGACAGGGACCTCGGGCAGGCCAGATACGTCAGGCCACACTGGGGGTTAGGCCCCGTTAACAGGCCGCCCCAAGGCCGCCCAACCGTGAGTACGAAGCCGAGCAGTCGTGTAGCCCTGAACTGTACCTCGATACACGTCTGCTGCAAGGGTGGAAGGTGTAGCATGGCCTCCCCCTGCTTTGGGCTGTATGGAGGCGTGACCGTTGGCAGATTCGGCCCACCCAGTCGCTCCGGCACCCCGAGGAGGGGGCCAGGAGAGCAGGCAGCCTGGAATCCCCTGCAGCTGAGAGGCCTTGTGTCCCCCAGCCGCGTGCCCGGTTCGTGGGAAGCCGACTCGGCTCCGGTCCAGCCTATTACTCTGTCCGAGGTGCACTAGCAGCAGAAAAGGGCTTGACACCCAGGAAGGGGTGTGATAAGGTATGCGTATGGTGGGGCCGCTTGCTCTGCAGCCGACAAGGGAACTCAGAAGCCCGACTCGCCCACCGTAGCGTCCTGGGTGCGAGGTATGTATGCCAACGGAGGGTCCTTAGGGCCCTTTCAGTCGTTGTGTCTGGACATCCTGGGTATTGGAGGGACTCGCCGTGTCTGTGTCTATTCGGCTACTTGTACGATTCCGCTTGACAGGCCTTCCGAACTACTGGTACTATGCTACATGTAGTTGAGCTTCCTGACAGACATGAGCTTATGCAAGCACAAGCTGGTGTATATACTGAAGCATTCGGATGCTTGCTGAGTAACTCAGAACCTGGTACAGGTGCAGATAGCCTCACACACGTAAGCTATGTATGCATGTAAGCATTATTCTGTTCATACAATAAATGCTTGACACATCTTACTAAGGTGTGCTATGGTCGCAGATGGAGGTACGCAGTGGCAATTGAATCTGTTCGTGTTCGCTACCTAGCAGACCGCATCATGCTCATCCTGCTCTACTCGGCCCCCACAGATGGGATGCTGGAGCGCACTGCCGACGGAGCTGTCCTTATCAAGGCCGGTCCTCTTGCCAGGGCGCTCAAGCTCAACAGCACCCGCCTCTATGACCAGCTACTCTTCCTGCAACACTCTGGTTACCTTACCGATGTAGACCCGAAGGCCCGCTGGGGCTGGGTCAGTGTCAAGCCAACCCGCCCAGCAGTGAACTGGACTACCTAGTGTCAAGCAACTTACGCAAAAGCATCCTGCCTCCTTTGGACCAGACGCCTCCTGTTTCTCCCCAGGAGCCTGTGCCGGCAGGATTAGAGGCCCCTACCGTCGCGCCAGGTGCGTCCGAGCTACCGGCGGTAGGAGCCCCTTCCTCTCTCGTCTCCGTGGACCCAGTGGCCGATTTCAGGCCCACAGAGGCCATGGTGCGGGTGAAGGCCAGGACCTGGGCCAATCTGGGCGACTCGGCTGCAGCCGGCCTCACCCTAGCCGCTGCACAGCAGGCCAGCGGCTCAGCCGCCCTCGCCAACTGGTGGGGCAGGCCAGGCTTCAAGGCCTGGTTCAGCAACACCTCCGTGACCTCTGAGCGCCTGGAATGGCTGCTCCACCTCTCCCTCGCTGCGGCCGAGGACGTCCTCCTCAACACCGACCCCAAGGCCCAGGGCGCCCGCGTCCAGATGGTCAAGGTGGTCGCCGACCTGTTAGGCAAGCGGGCCAAGGCTCCAGAGCAAGCAGATGGCAAGGGCGGCATCGAAACAATGAACAAAGCTGAGCTAGAGGCCCTCCTCGCCGCTCAGGGCATACGCCTGGAACGGGTTGCCAACGTGGCAGCCAGTCCAATCCCCAAGAAGGAGTCTTAAATGTCATCCGGCTATCAGGTCAAGAAGTGCATGTCCAGAGGCGTGTCTGTCCCAGCCTCGTCCACCCTAGCCCCAGTCTGCGGTGTTGGTATCGCCAATGAGGCTCGACTCAACCTGGTCATCGACATCTACACAGGTGCCGTAGTAGGTACCCCAAGCCTTGTCTTCCAGGACAGCACCGGCTATGGCATCTGGAACACCATCAAGACGGCCTCCGCCTCAGCCTCCACCAACCAGACCGTGTCAGCCGTCAGCCCGACCACCGGAGTGCTCACGATTGCAGCACATGGTTACACCAACGGTCAAATGGTAGCAATCGGCTCAACGGGGACGGTGCCAGGCGGCCTAGACCCATCCCAGGCCTACTTCATTCAGAATGCCACCACCAACACCTTCCAACTCAGTGCTTACCAGGGCAATTCGAATCCGGTCAGCTCCTTCACCGACTCAGGCAGTGGCACCATCACGGTGTGCGCCGCCCAGGTCGTAACCATCCGCATGAATGCCCAGGTGTCCGCAGACCAGGCCTACATGCCTCTGCGTCCAGAAGGCCAACTGGCCTGTACAACAACCTCCGGCCAGACCTGCCAGATACTCCTCTGCAACAGTGGCTACACCTACTAGGGTTACCTTCTGTCCCTTACTGCATCCCAACTAGCTAAGGCAGCCGCCCGGCTGGCCGACCTGGAGCGGGCCGAGGTGTTCGATGCCTTTCGGCCTGCATCCCGTCCTACCTCCTTTCAACAGGTCATCCTGGACGATTCAGAAGAGGTGCGGGTACAGTACGTGGTCGCCGGCAACCGGTCTGGCAAGAGCCAGCTGGGGGCTCGCAAGATGGCCTGGGCTCTGGCCGAGAACAAGCCAGGCTACGTGCGGCCTGCCCACTGGGGCACCGGAACTCTCCAGTTCCTCGTCATCGGCCGCGTGTCCAAGCAGGTCGAGGAGGTACTCTTCCGCAAGCTCAGGGCCTTCTTCAAGGAGGGCGAACTGCACGAGCAGCGGGTCGGCAACATGCTACAGAAGGTGGTTCACCGGCCGACCGGCAACATCCTCCTATTCGCTTCGCACCACAACAGCACCGAAGCCCAGGAGAAGGTGCAGGCCTACGAACTGAACGGCATCTGGATGGACGAGATGCCCTCCAGCTGGAAACTCATCGAGGAGCTCCAGCGCCGACTTCAGGACCGCAGAGGCTGGTTCTTTGCCTCCTTCACTCCCAAGACCACCAACCTGGAAATACGCCGCATGGTGGACCAGAGCCAGAGACCGCTGGCAGCCGTCTACAAGCTACGCATGTTCGACAATCCAATCTATACGGATGAGGATAAGTCGCAGATTCTCCAGTCCCTCGAAGGCATGCCGGAGACCTACCGGAAGTGCATTCTCGAAGGCGACTGGATGGACTCTGACCTTGCCGCCTATCATGTGCCCGACTCTGCCCTCGTCAAGATGCCCGCCGACTATTCGACAACCTGGCGCCATGTTGAGTGGGCTGACCCTGCCCTACAATCTAAGCATGGGTGTGTGGTAGCCGCCGAGCATCCGAAGACAGGCCTCTGGTATGTAGTCCGTGCTCGCTATTTTACTGGCATACCAGTCCCCTCCGACCTAGTCACTGCCGTTCAGTCCAGCCTGCGCGGCCTGAACATCGTCAGACGAACCTGCGACTCAGCTGCCACCTGGTACATCGGTGAGGCGGCAGCCATGGGTACACACTACGGCACCCCATGGGATAAGAACAACCGCCGCTCAGAGATGATGAAGGGCCTGCAGAAGGCACTAGGTGTTCGCCTGTTCATCACTGAGGACTGTGCTGACCTAGTTGATGAACTGGGTTCCATGCAATGGTCCGAGAATCAGGCTGACCGCATTGTGAACTCGCACAAGTACCACCTTCACGACTGCTGCATCTACGGATGGGACTGTATCCCGAAGCCGGAAGTAGCTCAGGTGTCGGTGCCAGAGCTGCATGTCCGCCTCCGCATCAAGATGGAGCAGGACCGGAAGGCCGCTGCCAACCCGCAGCCGAAGTCAGCAGTCGGCGTAAACAGAATTCTCAAGCCATACCGCATACAAAGACGGAGCAGAGCATGGTAATCGCAGTAGTGGTATGGAGCATCTTCACTGTATATACAAGTTTCTGTATACTAGGTGTCATGAATCAGAGGCGGCAGCTCAAGCTCGAACGCGCCCGCTTTGCTCATCTGAAACGCCTTAGCAACGGAAGAAGTTGGAGGTAACATGAAACTGCTGAAACTTAGGGGCCCCCGCCGTCCCCTGGAGGCACTATGAAGTTGCTGATAGCGGCGATGCGAGATGGTCCAGTTCCAAGGGGCAAGTCGGCTCTGGAAGGAGTCCCTCTAGAGGTCCGGGTCCAATATGCCATAAACGTCATTCAAGCTTGTGAGGACGAGGGCCATTGTGAGGAAGCTCGTGAGTTCCTCCGTAAAGCAGCCCCCAAGATAGACGACCCGGAACTCCAAGAAGCAGCCCACCAAGCTGTCGATGAGTCCGCCTCCCATCCACATGACTCAACCGGACCTGAGGAGTAACCCATGGCCTTGAAACTCGATACATGGATTGGCGAGGAGCGGCAGAAGGCGGAACTTCAGCGTCGCCTGCAGAACAGCATCAAGGGCCGAGTGGAGATGGAGAAGGCCTGGCGAGAGTCAGAGCGCATCGTCTTCACCGTCATGAATGTGGACGAGTCTGGCGCAGAGAAGGTGGCCCTTGGCGACGGGACTGGGGTGGACGACGCCTTCACGGCTCAGCCTCGCATCAGCATAAACACTACCTTCAAGAACTACCGGTTCCTGCACTCTCAGATGTCCGCAAACCCCCCTACGGTGGTCTGCCGTCCCACGTCTGAGGACCTAGCCGACAAGCGGTCCGCAGATGCAGCCGACCGGCTCATCCGCTACGCCATTCGCCAATTCCAGCTGCAAGAGCTCATGGACCGATGTAACGGCCACGCCCTCTTGTACGGTACCGGCTTTGTCAAGATGGTCTGGAACCCAGATGCAGGGGCTGTCCTAGAGTTCAATGAGGAGACTGGCGAGATTCTGTGCGAAGGTGCCATTGAGGCTACCGTGCCGCTACCCTGGAACATCTATCTGGACCCAGATGCATCCACCTGGAACGAGGTGCGCTTCGTTCTTGAGAAGCTCTACATGTCCTACGATGAAGCCCTTAGCATGTTCCCCGACAAAGCTGAGCTACTCGAAAAGCTGAGGAACCAGACAAGGGCTATGAGCGGCTCAGGCTCTACTGTCGAGACCGAGCCTTCCCCGACCTTCCTCAAGCAACAGCACTTCGATGTGGTCGAGATATTCCAATACTGGGAGAAGGGCCTGGCAGTCAATGGCATGCAGGGCCGCTTCTGCTACTGTACGGCCGAAGGCGACCTACTCAGCCCCCTAAAGACCAACCCACACCGCTTCGCTCCAGTTAAGGCTGGCAGCCTAGACAAGACCAAGAAGTCGGCAATCGAGATAGCCAAACTGCCCTACAACATCATCACTGACATTGACAATCCATGCGCTGTATGGGGCCGAAGCACGGTCGTCTATGCTGCTCCGATTCAGGATGTACACAATGCCCTGATGAACGTCATGATTGAGAATGCCAGGGCACACGGCGTTGCCCGTCTGCTCATGCATGAGGACACTGAGGTTGCCGACGACTCCATCACCAACTCAGCCTACGATGTGGTGCGTTGGACCGGAACTAGGGCGCCAGAATATCAGAAGCCTATGGAGATGCCTGCCGCGATGGAGCAGCTCATCGGATTGGCAGCTGCCGGTATCGACAATATGTTCGGAGTGAATGAGGCCAACTTTGGACAGCAGTCTAGAGAGCAATCCGGCTTCTCGATGCAGTACGCAGTCAGCCAGTCCAACTCTATCCGCCGCCGACTCTTCAACAAGTATACACTCCTGGTGGAGAACGTGTTCAAGTCCTACCTCGACTTGGTACGCAAGCACTGGACCGATGAGCGGACCATTTACGTGCTAGGTAAGGAGAAGGCCTTCGAGTCTCTGGACATCAAGGGTGCTGACATTGAGGGCGGATTTGACCTGGTAGTCGAGTATGGCGCCTCCCTTAGTCTCGACCCCGTGTCTAGGCGGCAGGAGCTAATAACGATGTTGCCACTATTCGAGAAGGCCGGAGTGGACACTGGCGACCTCCTCCGACTGATGAAGCTGTCCGAGCTGGAGGGTGCATACGACCTGGTCCAGCTGGCTGCTGACCGGCAGCAGGAGATATTCGATGAGATAGAGTCGACAGGGCAACCTGTTGAAATCAGGGAGATTGCCCAGCATGCTGCCATGCTTAAGTATGCCTATGACTATGTAATGACTGCCCATTTCAGGGACCTAGACCCCTCAGTACAGAAACTCATTGACGACCACATCAAGGCCAGAGAGCAGATGGCTGCCAAGAGTGCCACGATGCACCAACCGGCCCAGGGCCCTGGAGCCAATCCGGCAGGTACCCCTCCAGGCCCTCAGACGGTCCCAGGAGCCGCCGCAATGGCAGGGGGCTTACCAGGAGCCCCAGGACAGGGCGCAGCGCCTCCAGCGGCCGCTGGGCCTCCTACAGGGGCACCTCCCACCCCAGGCCCTCAGGCTGGCAACGGGCCAGCTCCCCTAGGGCCCTGAGCCTCAAAGAAATAGCTTGACAAGTTTTGTATAGTGTGAGACTCTCTCCAATACACGTCAATACACAAATAGGCCCATCCCCAATTCCGGGGACGGCTCATTAGGCCCACCCCTCGGGGCGGCCATAAGGTTATGACATGGCTACGCAAGTTATCTCATCTGGTGGTGAGTCGGCAGGAATGAAGGCGCTTGACACGCTCTTCACCCCTACCGCCAAGCCGACCGCAGCTCCAGCCAAGGCCAGCTCGTCCCTAACGGACCCGCCGCCAAAGCATACGGAACTGACGGAGTCCGAATTCGCCGGTGACGCGCAAGCAGAACCAGCGGACCTGGGAAGTCTTGGAGACGTTCCAGGCGACACCCCCACAGCTCAGGCTACTGAGACCGAACAGGCCGCCTCTGCAAAAGCAGAAGCCAACCCGTTCTCCTTCTCAGTAACGGATGACAAGGGACGTCGGAAAGTGTCTGTTGACTTGAATGACAAGGAGGCACTAGCTCGCATTCTTCCACAAGCTTATGGCTTCCGGAAGATGCAGGCGGAGCGTGACCAGCATGCAGCGAAGCTTAAGGACATTGAGCCGAAGCTAGCAGACCTGGAGAGCAACTGGAAGACTCTTGAAACGGCCTACCAGCAATCAGGTGTGGAAGGCGTAATTGACCTTCTTGGCGGCAAGAAGGGGCACTACAAAGAGTTCCTTCAGACCGAGATTCAGCGGGATGCGCGCTACAAGACGGCTACTGAAGCTGAGCGCAAACTGATGGACCAGGAGGCCGAAATTGCCAAGCTCAGGAAGGACTCTGAGACGCGTGACAAGGCTGCGCAGGAGGCTGCAAAGGCGGCTGCAACTGCTAAGGAACAAGCAGACCTTACCAACCTGGAAGCTCAAATGGTCCCTGTATTCAACAAGTATCGGTTCGCTGGTACGTTGGGCGATGCAGGTCAAGAGGCTGCCTTCGACAAAGCGGTATGGCAGCAGGCGCTAGATGAACTCATCGCTCTCCCGGATGAGCAGGCCCTAACGGCCCAGCTGGTAGATACCACCTTCCGCAGAGTCAGCACCTCATTCAAAGCAGCAATTGGCAAGAGTGCGAGCGCCCAAGCACGGGCCTCCATCGCCAAAACAAAGGACGCAGCTCAGACACGAGTTGCAGCAGCAGCGAACCGGGCTCTACAGCCGGCAACAGATATGACAGCACAGATGACCGCCGGCATTCGCAAGGGCGGCATCGGGGGACTCACAGACGGTCTGATGAGTATCCTTAGGAACAGTAAATAGGCCAACCCTGAACAAGGTTGCCCAAATTAAGGGTTAGTAACAAATGACGTATTCATCCATTAACCAGTTGGCACTTGGTAACTATCTTACCATTGCGTTCATCGAAGGCGTGCACAAGCAGATTAGCATCACCTACCCAGAGTGGGAAATGGTCGAGCGCATGCGTGTCGGCTCGGTCGACGGCCGGGAAGCCCGCTTCCTGCTCCAAACCAGCCTTGGCCCTTCGGCGGTTCAGAACCGGAACCCTGGTATCCGCAGCCAGTTCCCTGCTGGCTCGGAAAGCTCCATCCAAGAAGGTACGCTGACCTACAAGGAATTCGATGCCACGATTGAGCTCGAATACAACTTGTATCGTCGCATCCTTGAGTCGAAGTCCAAGTATGATGCCTCGGCATTGGCCATGGAAGTTGACTCGAAGACCACGGCGATGAAGCGCCTTCTCTGCCAACAGTTCTATGGTGACGGTACTGGCGTTCTCGGTCGTACGAGCTCGGCTACTGTAACTGGCGGACAGGCTGTCGTCACGATGCGCGAAGGCGCTACGGACCAAGGCTTCGCTGGTTCATTCCAGTTCGGTGAAGCGGTCTCGGCCTGGACGGCTGCTGGTGCTGCTGGTGCAGCTCCTACGGTTGCTTCTGGTACCTTCGACCATTGGCGCGTGGTTGCCCGCAACCCGGTCAGCACCGTCAACACGGTCACCCTCCAAGCTGAATCCAGCACCAACGCCATTCTAACCGTCACGGCATACACGCCGGCTGCCGGTGAACAATGGGTTAAGTATGGTCAGCCCACTGTTGCTAACCTTACGGCCATCGCGGACTATGGGTCGGCGACGGAAGCGATGACGGGCCTCGACGCCCTCATCCGTAACGATGGCAGCACCGTCTATGGCATCAGCCAGCAAGGCGCTGTTTCTGGTACTGTCTACGACAACGCGGCGGCCATCTTGGACGTCAACAGCATTGAACAAGCCATGAACCAAGTGAAGAACGCTGTTGGCGAAGGTCGCTACAAGTGGCCGATGATGCTCTGCAACCGGGAAGCCCGGAGCACGTTCATCGACTCTCGCGAAACGGACCGCCGCTTCATGAGCATCGAAGACAACAAGAGAGGCTTGAACAAGTTTGTGTACGTCCACCAAGACGACTCAATCGAAATCAAGGGCTCTGAGTTCTGTCCTCACTTCAAGGCGTACATCTTGCCGGAAGGTAAGACGGAAGGCCAGAAGGTCCTCCAATTCCGTGGAACCGACATTAAGCCGGCTCGTGCGGAAAACGGGGATGTGTTCATGTTCGCGCCAGGCACGAGCGGCTACCACCAGCGTCTCATGGTCTCGTACCTGAGCGGAATGGGCCAATTGCTCAACCTGCACCCGGCTGCGACCATCAAGGTACAGAACTTTACGCTCAGCTGAACCAAGCAACCCTAGGAGGCCTAGCCTATGCAGCGAGGACACGAAGGGGACTCCGGTTCCCGAAGTTGAACGGGGCGTTGCTTGACGCCCACCTAGAGTCAAACGAGCCACCATCGTTAAGTGTGGGGTTGGCGAGCTATCGCCTTCTCTCTAACATCCTGAGAGCTTGAACGGCTCACCGAAGGAACCTCATGTCAATCGTATATCCTCTAATCATCACGACCCCATCAGGCGTGAACGTGGGCACATCCACCTTCACCTACAACTCACCAGCTGCTCTTAGCAATGGCCAAGAGCTCTACCTAGTGCTTGAGAACCCGGGCGCCCTTCCGACTCCCCTTGTTCAACAAACCAAGTACTACGTCATCTCGGCCAGCAGCACCACATTCCAACTCAGTGCTACGTCCGGCGGCTCGGCCATCAGCCTGAGTGATGGCGGCAATGGCAACTTCTCGGCATACCCGTCGAGTGATGCGAATCAGCCGTCCAGCGGCAACTATCCCACCCCCCAAGCTATTCCTCCTCTTGCCCAAGCTGCACGTGCTGGCCGTTACCCTGCCCGCAAGTTCAACAAGAGGGAAGATAAGGTCATCCAGTCTGTCACCTCATACGTTCCAGGCTCGGTCGTCTCAGGAGCCTCTTCAGGCTATGTGACCCAGCCTACCACGGTGCAAGGTGCTCTCGACCAGTTGGCTGTCCAGTCAAGCGGCGGAGTTGCCAAGACTCTAGCAGTTACCTACAACTTCTCGGTCAATGGTGGAGCCATCGGAGCCATCGCCCTAGGCCAACAGTTGCCAGCTGCGGCCATCGTGACCGAAGTCATTACTGACGTGCAGACCGCCCTTGTGGGCAGCGGCACTCTTCAGCTTACCGGTGCAACTGATGGCGCCCTTGCTCCTACACTCTCCAGCGCCTCTAGCGGCCAAATCTGGGAAAGCCCCACCACGGCCAGCACTGACCTCCTCAAGAAGGCTACGGCCACTCAGAACCTTCAGGCAACCATTGCTGGTGCTGTCCTCACGGCAGGCAAGGTGACCTGGTTCATCCGCTACGTCCAATCCGCCTAAGCCAAGCTAGGGAGCCTGCGGGCCCCGTGCGGTTCTTGGTTGGTCTCCGCATGGCTAAAAGACCGGCACCACTTTCTGCCCCCCGATTCCAGTGACATTCGGTCTGCTGGGTAGGGCCTCACTAGGACTAAAGGGATACACACGTGGCGTATACGCTCAGCCCCAATCTTCGGCTTCGTCTAGACTCCAACCTGACGGCGAATGCTCAGTACAACCTGCTCGTCCTGGATGCGCAGGCCAGTACAGTACAGACCGACTCTAACGGGAACACGCTGGTCAGAGGCAAGTCCTCGGTCATCATCACGGCCAATGATGCCAGTGTTGAAGGCTCTGGTGTCGGCGGCACCATCCAACTTGGGCAAGCAAGCCAACCGCTAACCAATCTCCTCATCTATGCTAATAGCCTCGGTCTATCTGGTGGCTTCTCCCTCGGAGACAGTGCACCTTCTGCAGGCAGCCTGCTCCTATCCTACAACTCTACGGCCGGCGGCGGCAGCGCTGATACGACTCCTAGAACACTCACCATGGCCATGCAGGGGGCAAATCGCTCCCTAGTCCTTGGCGGGAATCTGTCAGTCCTTGGTGGCGACGTGACGCTCAATAGCGCCGGCCCCTCCTCGGTCCAGCTGCCTATTGCCGGCACCTTAGTGACCCTGTCCGGCTCTGAGACTCTTACCAACAAGACCATCGCTGCTGGGGCCAATAGCCTCACCGGCATAACAAATGCCAACCTGTCCGGCTCTGCTGGCATTACGTATGCGAACCTGTCTCTAACTGGCAGCCTGCAGCTGACCGACCTGTCTCCAGGCTTCAGTCTGCCCTACTCGAAGACCTCGCTTGGAAACAGCATTGTCAATGGGGATATCTCTGCTACGGCCGGAGTGGCTTATTCTAAGCTCAATCTGGGCGGAAGCATCCTAGGCTCTGACATCTCATCCAGTGCTGCCATCCCCTATGCCAAGCTTGCTGCTCTGGCCGGAAGCCAGGCAGTAGTCACCAGCCCTGGTGGAGTGCTCACGACAACCTCGGCCCTTCCCGTTGGCCTGGGAGGTACAGGGGTTTCTGGCACCGCCTCCTTCCCTTCCTCTGGTACTGTCCTCTCTGACTCTAACTCTGTCACGGTCTCTAACAAGTCCATGTCAGGGTCGACGAATACCTTCAGCAACATACCGTATGGGGCTCTCTCTCTGTCTGGTGGCATCACCAATTCGGATGTGAGTGGAACAGCGGGTATCACCTACTCCAAGCTCTCTTTGACAGGCGGCATCGTCAATTCGGATGTAAGTGGAACTGCTGGCATTGCCTACTCCAAGCTCTCTCTAACAGGCGGCATCGTCAACTCAGATGTATCCTCTAGTGCTGCCATAGATGGAAGTAAGGTCAACCCTAACTTCGCCAATCAGCTGATACAGACCACGAATGGGGTCCAATGGTCGGTTGGCGGCTATACCACCCTACTTCAGGCAGCCCAATCTGGGCAGTCCAGTAACCTCACGTTCCGGCTTCCATCTACCGCCGGATTAGCTGGTCAGATTCTTGCCACTGATGGCGCCAACGATATGTACTGGAAGTCAGGGGGAGCTGGCTCTGTTACTTCAGTCGGCTTGGTCGCCCCCTCCGACCTATTCACAGTAACTGGGTCCCCCGTCACTCTGTCAGGGACTCTCACCTTTGCTGCCGTCGCACAAGCTGCCCATGCCGTCTGGGCCGGACCTACTTCAGGTGCCTCTGCCACTCCAGGCTTCCGCTCTCTCGTGGCTGCCGACATTCCTGCCTTGCCTTATGCCGCTCCCTTCACTCCTGGCAATGTGAGTACGGCTACTACTGGTGTAAGTGTTACCGGAGGTACTGGGTCTACAGTAGGACCGAACGTCTCGGTTGATGTTCAGACCGCCTCGGCGACACAGCCTGGCCTCTTAGCTGCCGCCGACTGGACTACCTTCAACAATAAGCAGCCAGCTGGCTCCTACGTTCTGACCACACGGAATGTGAATACTACTGCCCCTTTGACTGGTGGCGGGGCTCTTTCCAGCGACCTGACTCTTAGCATGCCGGTTGCCACAGGCAGTCAGGCCGGATATCTGGCTTCTGCTGACTGGACAACGTTCAATGCAAAGCAGGCAGCTCTTACCTTCGGAAGCATAAGCACCTCGACGACCGGTGTAACAGTAGGCTCAGGGGCCAATAGCACAGTTGGTCCGAATGTGACTGTTGACGTTCAGACTGCCTCTGGTACACAACCTGGTCTCCTGGCTGCTGCCGATTGGACAACGTTCAACAATAAGGGTTCTGGTACCGTTACCTCGGTGAGTGTCACAACTGCCAACGGGGTAAGCGGGACGGTTGCGACTGCGACGACCACGCCGGCAATCAGCTTGACACTTGGGGCAATTACTCCGACAAGCGTTGCAGCATCTGGTGCCATCTCAGGTAGCAACTTCTCAGGGTCAAGCTCAGGTACCAATACTGGGGACCAGACCATCTCGCTAACCGGAGATGTCACTGGCACTGGCACAGGCTCCTTCGCTACCACCATTGCAGCCAATGCTGTCACGAATGCCAAGGCGGCCCAGATGGCTGCCGGCACACTGAAGGGCAACAATACAGGCAGCACGGCAAACGCCTTAGACCTTACCTCTGCTCAAGTAGCGGCTATGCTCCCTGCCTTCACTGGCGATAGCGGCTCTGGCGGCGTGCAGGGGCTGGTACCTGCTCCGGCAGCCGGTACCAAGGCGGCCGGAGACTTTCTGGCAGCTACGGGCTCTTGGACCTACGTGGACCAGTCGAAGCCGTTCTACCAGCCGTTCTCTCTGCTAAGTCAGACCCTCAATCCGACATCAGGTGCGAAGGTCAACAATGTACTAGTTTACACAGCTCTCAATGGCCGTACTTATGGTGCGACAATTGGAGCAGCAGCTTCGACCATTGGCATCTTCGACGTTACGAATACGGCAGCCCCGGTGTGGCTTGGCAACTCGCCTACCCTGCTTGGTGCCTACAATGCAGTTCATGCAGTAATCGGTGGTGTTGACTATATAATTGTGGCCTCGTCTGGTGGCTACAACCTGTACATCCTCAACATGTCGAATCCGTACTCCCCCACCATCACTACCACATTTGGTACTGGCAGTGCGGGCGGCTCTATGTACAACTTGGCCTATGCTAACGGCATGGTCTATGTTGCACGTCAGAGCACAGGCCTTCAGGTCATCGACATTGGGAACGGCATCGGGGGTGGCACACTCACTTCCCCCGTAATCACCTACTCACAAGGGTCTGGCAAGTCGTTTGGGGTGGCCGTCTATGGAACCACCTTGTACACCACCCAGTACTCCACATCGCCCTATGGTACTCGTCTACTGAACTCCTGGACCTTGACCGGTGGCGGGACAGTTGGGGTGCCAAGTCTCCTACAGAGCCTAACCCTGACCGGATTGGGCGAAGCGCTTGCTGTGTCCATTAATGCAGCTGGTACCACTGCTTATGTGTCTATCACCACTGGGGTACAGCAGTTCAACGTGGTGGACGTCACAACTCCTTCATCAATGTCTGAGTTGACACATGTGACGATTCCAAGCGGCTACACCATCCCTGCCGGCGTTGTCCCAGTTCCATATGGTAACTACCTGTTCATGGCTGCCGGGGCGAACTCGACCTATGGTGGCGCCATATTCATGTATGACGTTACTACCCGCTCCTCTCCTGTTCTCATCAACACCGTGACAGCTGGGCCTGCTTCTTCCCCCTTTGGTGGCATAACCATACAGGGTGGCTATCTGTACGCCGGTGACTATGGGATAGCCCCGGGCAACACGTCTACAATAGACATATTCACCCTTCCCCTACTGACTCCCACCTTTGGTGCGGCAACGGGCAGTCAGCTAACTCTCTCCTCTTTGACCCCGAACACGGTCCTCCTTGCTGGTGCCTCGAATCAGGTGACCTCGCTGGCTAATGCCTCCAACGGTCAAGTGTTGACCATGGTGTCAGGAGCTCCGGCCTGGACAAGTGGCTCCTCCTACACCCTTCCATCCTACAAGACGACCTGGGTAACCGCTTCTGGCTCATCTCTAACGGTGTCTCACGGCTTGGCCAGTACCGACCTCATCATCCAGGTGTTTGACATATCGACCGGTGACACCATCCAGATGGACCATGTAGAGCGTATCTCCACTAGCCAGGTTACCCTCATTGCCTCCTCGGCCCCACCTGCCACCTCCTGGCGTGTGCTCATTCTAGCAGTCTAGAAAGGAATATTTGAATGAAGTTATATGGTACACTCTCAGAGCTAGTCGCAGCACAGTTCCGCCTGTCAACAGGTGGAGCTGTTAGCTTGGCATCGAGCTCGACCCAGACTTCTGGAACCCAGACGGCTAACCTGCCTGACTTGGGCTCCTCCACCACGGCCAACACAGATACGGTTGTGATGGTCACTCTGCCACAAACACTGACAAATAAGACTCTGACAAGTCCGACACTGACCACTCCAGCTCTTGGTACTCCAGCCTCTGGTGTGATGACTAATGTGACCGGCCTGCCTCTGTCAACTGGGGTAACTGGCACCCTAGCCGTCCTCAATGGAGGGACTGGAACTACCACAAGTACAGGTACCGGTAGTACGGTCCTGTCGACCAGTCCAACACTGACTACTCCCAACTTGGGAACCCCTAGTGCCATCAACCTGGCTAATGCAACTGGACTTCCGACCTCAGCGCTGACGGGAACGGTTGCTCCAGCCAACGGGGGAACGGGGGTTGCGAACGGAGCAGCCAACACGCTCACGTTCACTGGCAACTACTCGCTGGGGCTAACCCTCTCTGCTAATACTGCGGTCACCCTCCCGACGTCAGGCACTCTGGCCACGCTGTCCGGCACCGAGACCCTCTCCAATAAGACGCTTGGCAGTACCAACACGGCTACCGGTGTGGTGATGGCAAGCTTCTCCCCAGACGGGACACATACCCTCACTGCCCCTGCTGCTACTGACACGTTGGCTGTCCTGGCTGCTACTCAAACGCTTACCAACAAGACCATCAGCGGGGCATCCAATACCATAACCAATGTCTCGTTGACGACTGGGGTGACTGGTACCCTCCCGCTGGCAAATGGGGGGACTGGTGGCACTTCTCAGTCCACAGCTCTGACAAACATACTACCGTCGCAGACCGGTCAGTCAGGGAATGTGCTAGGTACCAATGGTACCAGTGCTTCCTGGGTTACCACATTGACCAACCCGATGACCACGTTGGGTGACATCATCTATGAGAATGCCACTCCTACAGCTGCACGACTGGCCGGCAACACGACCACCACTAAGCAGTTCCTTACTCAGACCGGTACTGGCTCTGTAAGTGCAGCTCCTGGTTGGGCCACCATTGTCGCTTCGGACCTACCAACAAGTTCGACCATTACTTGGAGTGGGGCTCAAACATTCAGCGGTGGGTATTCTGGAAATGCTCCTGCTGTATATTCTTTCAATTCATGGAATCCTGTGGATACCGCTGGAACTACCACTAATGCCCAAACTGGTACCGCAAAAACCAACGGTGTAACTGGATTGACTGTAACCACTGGCAGCAGTACTACTGTTACTAGCGGCACATCTCTCACCAATGGTACGATGACTTTTACATTCGCCAATGTGGGACGATATCAGATTATTGCTAATGTGTATTGTACCCATGGAAACCTTTATACAAACTGGTTACAGAATTTTAACTATTCTGGTACTGCCACCGCTTATTATCTTAGTAGTACATTCCAATCGGTTGGTGTTCCTAATGCTAATAATTTCTCAGATACGGATGTATTTTACATAAACGTAACTGCAGCCAATCAAACATTTATAGTTCAAGCAACTTGTGCAAATTCATCTAGTGGTACAAATACGCAGCATACAGCCTATGCTCAAGTTCAAGTAATAGCTTTATAAAAGGTAGACAGGTAACTATGCCTTTACTGCAATACGGATTCGCTGACGTGCGCCAGATACTTGCCATCTGCTTACTCCTACTAGGCTGCGGTACCAGAGGTACAGCGAAGTCGGAGACCTCCCTGCCTGTCTCTGACCTACGCGCAGCTCAAGCTGAGACCCTCAGTCAACTGTCAGGGGCATCAGACCCATCCTCTGGGTGGCCATCCGCTTCCGACTGCGACGGCGCCTTGTGGGCAGGAGAGGCCGCTTTTGCCGGCGCCTCATCTGTGAACATTGCTCTGGCGCTTCAACCGGATGGCAGGCCTACCAGAGAGCCTGGCCATGATTGCCCTCCTCCTGGTGCCCCTGGTGGAGCCTCACACACCACCTCCACAGACATGCAGCTTGGTACCATCCTTGGTCTCTACGGGGCCAGAGACGCGGCCAGCCTGGAACTCCTCCAATCGTACACCGAGGACAACGGGGGGATTGTCGGAACTCCAGATGCTGTAGTGACTGACCTGGCCTACGTTGAGATGAAGCCTGGACAGAGGAGCCTCATGGCTATGGCGGTTTGGCAGCTGGGCGGGAGTCCGGCCGAGCCTTGGCTGCACACGCCCATTGTATATGGACCTCCTCAAAATGACTCCTCCCTGCATCTGGCCCTTCTCAGTCTGGCTGGGGAGAGGGAATTAGGTAGCTTCGGTGAAGCCGACCAACTGGTAGCAGACAGCCTGCTAGTAGGGGCCTCTGGGGATGCCCTGGCACAAGCTGTGGCTGGGAATAGCTCGACTGCTGCCGCCCTAATACTGAGCCCCTCCTACTCTCCTCCGTCCTATGTGCGGGGCTCTCTGCCTGCCTATGCCTACGTCCATAAGCTCCTGGTATTGCACATACTACTTAGCCCTTGACATCCCTCAAGGAATGAGGTAATCTGACCAATGGAATCCTTACAAGAGATACGTGAACGGCTTACCCGCATCGAGGACAAGCTGGACTCCCACCTGACGACGACGGCCTCAACCACCACGGACGTTGCCTGGGTTAAGTCCCACCTTAAATACCTATGGATAGTGCTACTAGGCGTAACTGGCAAGCTAGCACATCTGACCTTCCTAAAATAGGCCATGCGCCACAAGGAGACCGAGAATGGCACTAAGTAAAGAAGCCCTCAAGCAAATGAAGGCTAAGATGAAGTCACCCCCTCCAGCCAAGTCGGCTAAGGGCAAGAGTGAAGCTGACCCAATGTTTGACATCCCTACCGATGCCCCTGATGCCGGCGACGGGGACGTGGACAACAAGTCTCGCAACGACAGTGCTGATGCAGGTGCCAGCGCCCGTGAAGTGGGCCGCGCTGCTGACGGGGACATTGGCTCCTCTGGCGAAGGCGACGAGGGCACCCCTGACCATGAGGAAACGGAAGGGAAGCATGAGAAGGCGGCTGAAGATGACAAGCTGGCTGACATGTCCGATGAGGACTTGCTGCATGAGCTGAAGCGCCGTGGGCACCCTGCCGGCGAGCATCTCGACAAGTCCAAGGGCGTCGATGAGGAAGCCTCTGACTATAAAGAGGAGTCAGATGAGGCAGCTGAAGAGTCCTAGTCTGAACCGGTCTGAACCGGTCTGACCTAATGCATAAGGAATCCAGATGGCAAGGTTACTTACAACCTCGAATCTGGTCGCTGATGTACGGTCGCTTATCGACGAGAACAATGCGACCAGCGTGTCAGATGAGTCAGACATCATCCCTGCGCTAAACAGAGCTCAGGACGTTGCTGCCAACATCTTGGCACGCCACTACGAGAGCCCGCTGCTGGCCTATGAATTCGTGCCGCTTACCACTGCTCAGGAATATCCGATTCCAAGGACCGCATTTGAGAATCGGCTTGAGAAGGTGGAAGTGCAGATTCAGAACGGCTTATTCCAGCCGGTGAAGCGGCAGTCCTACCGAGATGCTACCCTTCTTGAGACGACGGCGCATACCTCTATCCCCTTGTTCTACTCTGAGATTGGGGACGTCTTCCGCCTGTATCCCTCTCCAACTGGGGCGTACCCGCTGCGAGTCTGGTACCTCAAAGACCCTCCTCCCTTGGTGCTAGAGCAGGGAACGGTTACTGGTGTCAATCTGGCGCAGAACTATGTGATTGTCGATGCGGTCGGGACGGCCTTGACAACAGATGCCAGTCAGACCTCTTCGTATGTGAACTTTGTCGACTATAGGACAGGGAATACGAAAGGTACAGCTCAGATACAGAGTATCACCAATAACACAATCACGTTCAAAACATTGCCAAACCGGCAGGTAGTCTTGGACCAGCCGATTGGGTCAGGTATCCCCCCGACCGTCGGGCCAGATGACCTCCTATGTACTGTAGACGGCACCTGTATTCCTGTGCTCAAGAAGCCATTCTCCAATTACCTGATAAATATGGCTGCTTCTGAGATTCTGAACACGAAGCTTGGCATGACGTCAGAGCTGGGTGAGAAGGTCAGGCTGGAGATGCAGAACCTGGTCAAGGAGTCGTGGGTGGGCCGAGAGTCCTACGTGCGAGTGCGGTCTGCGAGCCCGGCCTGGGAAAGGGTCGGGAGGCGCTTCGGTAACCGGTTCTAATTATTGATGAAACATATGGACACAATGTTGGTAATTGACTATAACTCCCATCTCTGGTATCTTAAGAGGTGGAGGTGTATATGTTCAAGTGTTCAAAGTGTAAAGAGTATAAAGAATCAAGTGAGTTCTATAATTTCAAGAAAGAGCGACGATGTAAACCATGTAGCAAGGCAAAACAACTGCTATGGAGCAAACTCAATCCCATACATAAATGGGGTCTTGGTCTCAAGAAGTCTCGGTTTTGGCCAGAACTATCTGCCATGGAATGTGTTGCTAAGTATGAAGAACTTTTTCAGTCCCAGCAAGGACTATGCGCCTGCTGCGGTAAACCACAATCTGCTGAGAAGAAGCGATTTGCCGTTGACCATGACCATAAGACAAAGAAGGTTCGAGCCATTCTATGTATGTCCTGCAACAGAGGCATCGGATTACTAGGCGAGGATGTAGTTCACAAAGCAGCAGAGTACCTTAACAGGTTCTAATCCCTTCCACAAGCAAGGAGCCTAGTATGGCAGACCCCTTTAACACCCCAAATGCAGCTGAGCTGATGGCCAGGTTGCGCGACAAGGTGCCTAGTGCCAAAGCGAAGAAGGCGGCAAAGGCAGCAGCTCGCGGCGACAAAGAGGATGAGGAGTCTGATGAGGAAGCTGCTATTGAACCTACTCCTGTTGCAGGCCCATACTAACTAACTAGGAACTCGTATGCCAAACCCAATGGATTTGCTGAAGTTGCTCAAAGACAAGGGTCCACCAGAGCCAAGCCGGGATGCCAAGCGCAGAGCTCGCGCCATGGTCAACTCCCCTACGGGCGAGAAGGACCTGGACGACGAGGATGCCAGGCAGGCAGAAGAGGATAGGCCAGAGAAGCCTGCTCCGACTGCAGGCGGTTCATAGCATGCCAGCCAAGTCCAAGGCCCAGTTCCGTGCAATGGCAGCAGCTGCTCATGGCGATTCGGATGCAATCTCCATCGACCCCAAGAAGGCGAAGGAATACCTGACCGCCAACTATGACAAGATACCAGAGCATACTAAGAAGAAGCCCAAGCCTAAAGCTAAGGGATAACCCACGTGGCAATGAAATTCCAGACCGTCCCTCATGGTGACTTGGGCGGGGGCATCGACGCTCTCTCCTCGGAAGACACGATTCCAGAAGGGTTTAGCGAATCCCTCATTAACATGGACCCGACTCCCGAAGGATATGCGCAGAAGCGCCCAGGCTATCAGGGGGTATGGGGCAATTTGCCTGTACGGGTGCAACGTGCCGCCCAGGTCCCCTCTCCTGGGGTTACGTATCCTGGAGACACAAATGCAGTTACCAGAGTAGTAGGCTCACCGAACGTCCCTGCCATTCTGGTAGGAGATGGCAGCTCGACCCTATCTGCCCTGGTCGCTTCCTTCAACTCCTTCTACTCATCTCCGGTGCCGTTGGCCTATTCAGGCAGCCCTGGTCCGGTCCTGCCACTTGGCTACCAGTTGACCGTCCCGCAGGAGGACGTGACCCTGCAGCTGGATAGCAGCATTGACTTGCCCCTGACTGGCCATGCCATTCAAGTGGCTGGGTTGACCAGTCAGCAGAACAGCTCTGGTGGCGGAGAGTTCCCACAGGGAACGTACACAACCCGCTGGTACCCCTCCTTTCTGTCTGACCCTCGCTATACCTTCTCGGCCTCCTCCACCCCACTTGTGCTGTCAATCCCCCAAGTACAATCAGCTTTGACGACAGTAGACACTTGGGTAGGGTTGACTAGGTCCACTTCGACCACCGACACCTCCAATCAGCAGTTTATCGCCAATGCAGTCGGAGTGAATTCGAGCACACTTGAGACCGACATCTCATACGAAACCTCCGCCGAATTCAGAGGCTTCGTTTACTATGCATCCAAGCCTGCGACGCTGAATGAGACCTACATCTTCACCGCAACAGTCTCTGGCTCCTATACAGCCTCAATCTCTGCTGCCACTCATGCACTGTCCACCAGTGCCATTCAGGTTCGCTGTTTCTATAATACCGGAACTGCCCTAATGCAGCTTGTACCGGACTCTATTCAGATAGATGCATCGGACAATGTGTCTGTCTCCTTCATTGACCTGCCTGCCTCCACCTCCCTTGTCATCAGTCTGTCTGCAGCTCCAGAAGCAAACTCGACCTCGTACCCTGTCGGTCCCTTTGCTACAGTGACCCAGTCAGTTGCTACTGCCACCCCATTCACCTTCATGGATGCATACACGGATGATGGTACCGGCAATAGGGCCTACGTACTGCCGGACAGTGTGTCCTATGATGCCACGACCGGTCTCACAACGGTCAGCGTAACCAATGCCTCCGGCACTTCCTTGTACATTGACCTATACTGGCAGACGGTGCAGGTTGTAACCAATGTAGTGGCTGTCTACCCTTCCACAGTGACTGGCCTCAGTTGGTCAGACTCTTCCCCTCAATTGACCATATGGGGCCTAGACCACTCATCCATATATGGGAACACGGCAGGCGCTACTGCCGGCTGGGTGACCGAGCTGGACTCGTATAGGGCAGACGCAGAGGAGTTTCTGGTAGCTGGACTTGGAGGCAACTTCTTCAAAGGGGCCAACTCGGACATACCGACCCCACAGCTCTATCCTAACTTGCAGAATCGGGCATCCTCAGATAACTACCTAGGCCCGGTCTTTGTGAATTCGCTAAGCACATCCAATCGGTCGGCTGGTTACATACAGGCCACAAACGCTAATGGCTTTGTTCCGGCTTCCTCCATTGTGTGGGACTCCTCGACTGGCTGGATGCTGGTCACGATAGAACTGCTCGCTCCCACAATTGTCGGAACTCTCTCCTCCATCATTCGAAACACGGCCGGCTTTGCTGACCAGTTGACAATTCAAGGTGCCTCGTACTCTGTGCAGGATGGTACGTTCCCTGTAGAACAGGTTAGCCTGGTCGGAACTACTCTGCAGATATGGGTCAGCAATCCGGCGTTGACGACGGCAGACTATCAGGATGCTCAGTCAGGTGCCAGGGTAGGTGTATTCACTGACCGCATCGCCTTTGCCAATACATCCACCTTTCTCCCTGGTGATGCCCTGACCGGCAAAGCGTTCACCTCACCTGAGCTGCTATCGGTCCTCGCCTCCTCGGGCACAGAGGTGCTTGTTGCCAACGTGACTGAGCCACTCCTCATTCCAGGCGGCTCCCCGATTGCCGGTCAGAGAACTTCCTCCGTCATCCCACTCAGAGATAGCAATGGAGTAGCTCGTGTGTCTATTGCCGACTCTGCTGGCAATCTGGTTGATGGCATGGTGGCTGGCGATATGGCTAATCTGGCGACGCTGAGTGGAACCGGGAATGCCTATGCCCGCAACATTCGTGTAACCAATGTGGTGTCAGTTGGGAATCAGGCAGTCAGTCTAAGCTCCGATGGGGAAGTTGCCACCGCTATTCTCTCTATTGACCTGAACACCTCATTCCAGATAGGAGACCAGATAGCTCTGTCCCAAGCTGGTGTGTTTACAGGCACTCAGGTCATCACGGCTCTTACTGGCACCAGTGGCATCGAGTTCGCCTCGACTCAGGTAGTGGCCAGTCAGGATGGGACGCTTATCGGATATGCAGTTGGCATCGATGAGTCTCTGCAATGGTCCGATGATGTGGACTCTGCCAACACGTTCGACGTGGCTGGGCGTTGGGCCCCAATAGAGGCCCCCACAACGACAGGCTCAGGGGCCACCCCAGAGACTCCTGGCCCCTACGTTTCCTACCTGCCCACTTCCTCCTACTCTGCCCAGCCCATAATGCGGTCAACCATGGTGTCTGACCTTCTTCTCTTAAACAACGGGGTAGATAGGACTCTCAAGGTGGACGGGTCCTCAGTTTACAGAGCCGGCCTTCCCCGCTGGCAGCCGAATGTGTTCATTAAGGCGAATACGGCAGACCCTGCATCAGGCAGCATCCCGCTCAATCTGCCATCATGCAGCCTTGTCTACTATACTGAGCTACCTGTAGGGGGTACCCCAGCTGCTTGGAATGAGTCGCACTTTTATGTGGCGCAGGCCGACGTGTCCACCTTTGCAGTAGGCACCAGGGTACAGCTGATGACCGGTACCTCGACCGATGCTTCCATCTACTATACGGTTACAAATACGGATACGATTCAGACCACGGTGTCTGGCACATCCACCCAAGTCGGCGTAATCTATGTAGACCAGGCAATAAAGGGGACCAGTGCCACCAGCGGGACTGCCTATACCCTCCAACAGGCTGCCACCTATTCCTACTACTTCCGCCTGAATGCGGTTGACAAGAATCAGAATGTGATAGCCTCTGCAGCCACAGGCAGCGAGGACTTCACGGTAACCCTGGCCGGACCTGCAGCTGTTCGCATACGCCTTGTCGGTCTGCCTGCCTGGGACATCTACGACTATGATGCCCTGGAAGTGCAAGTGTACCGCACCAAGGTGAACGGGGTTGCACCTTACTACCTGATTGGCACATACCCCCTCCCCTTCGCCCCCCATACCGGCTACCTGGACGTGGTGGACACAACTCCTGACGTCTCGCTGGCCGACCTGGACCCAGTCAATACAGGTCTCAAGGGCTCTGAACTGGGAACCACCTGGTCCAATCCGGTCAGGGCTAAGCATGTCACGTCAGCTTCCAATCGCCTGGTACTGGCTAACATTACTGGCGACCCCACCATCGACGTTACCATCCTGAATCAGCACCTTGGAACCCCACTCCTCGCCAGCGAGCTCACGACAGGTACCTCCCTCTGGCAACTCGACATTGACGAAGGGGCCCCTGGTTCAAGTACCAACATGCTCAGCACTGCTAGGTACCAAGTGGTGGCATCTGGAGCAGTCGCACTAAGCAGCATCAGTAGTGCTCCTGAGCCGGTGCTGGTCTTCGACGGGTCTAGTGCTGTTACTTCCGTAGTTACAGCTTGGAATACAGCAAATCCAACCAACACTGTATCCTTCACAGGAAGTGGTGCTACTGTTCCTTCTGCTCAAACAGTAAGACTGCCTTCCACCGCTACCGTGACAGTTGGTCCTAATGACTTCACTGCATCTACTAATCCCTCATTCACTGTCACCAAGTCAGCCCACGGCCTAGTCGCAGGAGACTGGGTCTACCTGTTCAGGCAGGCAGCATCCAGTTCCCTCTCTCTTGCCCTCTACGGCTGGTGGCAGGTGCACTCCAGTACGACGAATGCATTCACCATCTTATGGGCCGGAGCCCCAACCGGGTACACGTTCACTGCTGCCAATGAGGTTGACTCCTATGTGACCGCCACCAATCCGAGAGACGTGCCTGTCTGGATGGGGGTGAACGGGTCCAACCAGCTAGCAGACCAGGGGCTGCAGCTCAACGAAGTGGCCTTCCTGACCAGCTCTGGTGGAGTAACCGCCTCTGAGCTTCAGAACGAGTCGCTCCTTTGCATGCTCCTTGCCAATGCTGTAAACTGCTCGATGC
>Ga0302319_10001144_pt1 | contig 59444 bp, 45 predicted proteins | sample Bog_T0_2_FD_203319 | JGI IMG/M metagenome (GOLD analysis project Ga0302319, IMG submission 203319) | Peat permafrost microbial communities from Stordalen Mire near Abisko, Sweden - Bog_T0_2 | ecosystem: Environmental > Terrestrial > Soil > Wetlands > Peat | place: Sweden: Abisko, Stordalen Mire...
GGCCGGGATCACGCCGCCGACGGTGGTCAATGGCGTGCCGCAGATTCCGCTGGAAGGCAAGAGTCTGGCCGCCAGCTTCAACGATCCCCAGGCGCCGTCAACCCATCCGGTCCAGTATTTCGAGATGCTGGGCAACCGGGGCATCTACAAGGACGGCTGGTGGGCCGGTTCCCGCCACCTGCTGCCCTGGCAGGCCCTGGTCAGCGACGTCTGGGACCAGACCCCGGTGGATCAGCATCCCTGGGAGCTTTACAACCTGACCGTGGATTACAGTCAGGCCCATGACCTCGCGGCACAAAATCCCGAAAAGCTGAAGGAGCTGGTGGCGCTGTTCGACAGCGAGGCCAAGCGCAACAACGTCTATCCGCTGGCCCCCCACTCCGGGCCGCAGCCTTCGCTCTCCGACGGCCGGACCCATTTCGTCTTCCGTTCCGGGGTCGAGCGGTTGCCGCCGCGGTCGGTGCCCAATCTGCGCGGGCGTTCCCACACCATCACCGCCGATGTGGAGGTTCCTGCCGGGGGGGCCGAAGGTGTGATCATCGCCGAAGGCGGCCGCTACGGCGGCTTCTCGCTCTACATCAAGGACGGCAAGCCGGTTTACGAGGTCAATGCCTACAGTCACAGCGCGGCAAAGCTCGTCTCCGACGCGCCGTTGCCCACCGGCAAGGTTCACATCGAGGTCGCGGTCACGGCCGATCCGCTGAAAAACGCCTTTGATCGCACGCCCGGCCGCGTGATCGCTTCGGGCACGGCCCGGCTGTCGGTCAACGGCAAGCAGGTGGCCGAGGGGCCGATCGCCAATTTCATCTCGATTTACGGCGAAACTTTGGATGTCGGCAAGGACCTGGGCTCGCCGGTCAGCCCGGCCTACGAAAGTCCGTTCGCCTTTACCGGCACCATCAATACCGTGGCGTTGGATCTGAAATAGGGTGGGGAGGGGAGCGGGTATCAACTCGCTCCCCATTTCCGTTATTAAAGAGGGAGAAAGTCGGATGATAACCTTTAAGATGACTTTCAGGGCGAGTTTGATGCTGGGGGTCTCGGCGATTCTGTTTGGAGCCGTCGCCGCCCACGCCGCCGACGAAGTTCTGCCCAAGACCCCGGCGCCGTTTGCCGGCAAGATCGAGGCCGATCGGGATCAGTCGAAGCCGGACTGGCCCCAGCAGGTCAAGGCTCCGGCCGGCGCGCCGAATATTTTGCTGGTGCTGCTTGACGATGTCGGCTTCGGCGCCACCTCCACCTTCGGCGGTCCGGCGCAGACGCCCGAGCTGGACCGGCTGGCGGCCGGCGGGCTGCGCTACAACAGCTTCCATGTCAATGCCTTGTGCTCGCCGACGCGCGGCGCCCTGCTGTCGGGGCGCAACGATCACGAGATCGGCTTCGGCACGGTGGCGGATCTGGCCACCGGCTACCCTGGCTATAACTCGATCTGGCCGCGGAGCGCCGCCTCGATCGCCGAGGTGCTGAAGGACAACGGCTATTCCACCGCCGCCTTCGGCAAGTGGCACAACACCCCGGTCTGGGAAATCAACCCGACCGGCCCGTTCGAGCATTGGCCGACCAGCCTCGGCTTCGAGTATTTCTATGGCTTTCAGGCGGGCGAGGACAATCAGTGGGAGCCCCGTCTGTTCCGCAATACGGTGGCGGTGGAGCCCCCGACCACCAAGGCCCAGGGCTATCATCTGACCAGCGATCTGGCCAACGACGCCATCAAATGGTTGCACCAGCATGACGCGGTGGCCCCCGACAAACCGTTCTTCCTCTATTTCGCCACCGGCGCCACCCATGCTCCGCATCATGTGCCGCAGGAATGGATCGACAAGTACAAGGGGCACTTCGACCAGGGTTGGGACAAGCTGCGCGAAGAGACCTTCGCCCGCCAGAAGGCGCTGGGCGTCATCCCGGCCAATGCCGAACTGACCCCCCGTCCGGCCGAACTGCCGGCCTGGGACTCCCTGTCGCCCGAGCAGAAGACGCTGCTGGCCCATGAGGCCGAGGTCTATGCCGGCTACCTCGCCCATACCGACCATGAGGTCGGCCGCCTGGTCGACGCCATCCACGAGGAAGGGCAGGGCGACAATACCCTGGTGCTGTACATCGTCGGCGACAACGGCGCCAGCGCCGAAGGCGGGCTGGACGGGCAAGACCTTCGCAAGGCCAACGGCGCCCCGGCCAGCGTGGACGAACGGCTCGACCGGATCGGTGATCTGGGCGGCGAGAGCTTCTACAACCATTACGCGGCCGGCTGGGCCTGGGGCCTCGACGCGCCCTTCCAATGGACCAAGCAGGTGGCGTCGCACCTGGGCGGCACCACGGATCCGCTGATCGTCTCGTGGCCGGCCCGGATCAAGGACAAGGGCGGCCTGCGGACCCAGTTCCACCACGTCATCGACATCGCTCCGACCCTCTACGAGGTCGCGGGGATCAAGGCTCCCGACGAGGTCAACGGGGTTCGGCAATTGCCGCTGGAAGGCCAGAGCCTGGCCTATTCGTTCGACGACCCGAAAGCGCCGGGCACCCATCACGTCCAATACTTTGAGATGGTGGGCAACCGGGGTATCTACAAAGACGGCTGGTGGGCCGGCGCCCGCCACCTGCTGCCCTGGCAACTGGCGGCGAAACAGTTCTCGCTGTTTGACGTAGCGATCGGTCAGCATCCGTGGGAACTCTATAACCTGAACGAGGACTACAGCCAGGCCCACGATCTTGCGGCCAAGGATCCCGAAAAGCTGAAGGAACTGGTGGCGCTGTTCGACAGCGAGGCCAGGCGGAACAACGTCTATCCGCTGGTCCCGCGCTTCGCAGGCTTCCCCGGCCTCAACGCCGGTCGCACGGTCTTCACCTATCGCGAGGGTGTGAACCGGATCCCGGTGCGGGTGGCGCCGGCGATTGGCGGGCGCTCCCATTCCATCACCGCCGACGTGACGATTCCCGAGAGCGGGGCCGAAGGCGTGATCATCGCCGAGGGTGGCCGGCTGGGTGGTTTTACCCTTTATGTCAAGAACGGACGGGCGGTCTATGAGGCCAATGCCTTCGGTAACTCCACCGGACGCATCGTTTCAGCCGACCCGCTGCCCACCGGCAAGGTTCACATCACCGTCGATTTCACGGTGGATGCCAAGGCGGACGCTTCGAACGGCGCCATCGAGAAGGCCCTGTTGCTGACCGGCAAGCCGGGAACCGCCCGCCTTTCCGTCAACGGCAAGCCGGCCGGAGAGGCGGCGGTGGCCGGGATCGTGCCGATTTACCACGAGACCCTGGATATCGGCAGCGATCTGGGCTCGCCGGTCAGTCCCGACTATGCCACGCCGTTCAATTTTACCGGAAAGATCGAGAAGGTCGTACTGGAGTTGAAGTAACCGCCCAAAAAAAGGGGGGATGAGGCGTCGCCTCGTCGCCCCTTTCCCGGCCCGAACACCGGAAAAATTCCGTATCGATCACCTCGGGCGACGCGCGGCCATGATCGCGCGTCGCCCTGGAAAGGATTGGCCCGATTATGCCGCTATTTCGAATGCCGAAGGCATGGAAACACTTCCTGGCCTCGGCGGCCTGCCTGCTGGCGGCGCAAGCCGGGACCGCGGTGGCCGCCACCTCAGAGGATGAGAGCGTCGCCACCATCGATCTCGCCTATCGTTATGCGCTGCCGCTGTACGAGGTGGCGAGGGCCCAGACCAGACAGCCATTCAACACCCTGGTTCACCTGCGCAACCTGTCGGACCATACCACCCGGCTGATCACCACGCCCAATAATGATACCCTCTATTCGTCGGCCTTGCTGGACCTGACCGGCGGTCCGATCGCCGTGCAGGTTCCGGCATTCGGTGAGCGTTACTATTCTCTGGCCTTCATCGACGCCTATACCAATAATTTCGCCATTGTCGGGACCCGCACCGCGGGCGGCGCCGGCGGGCGGATTCTGCTGGTGGGACCGGGGTGGCGGGGCACCGCTTCGCCCGGGGTCCAGGTGATCAGGGCGCCGACGCCACAGGTCTGGCTGTTGGTGCGGATCTTGATCGACGGTCCGCAGGACCTTGCCGCGGTCCACGGCTTGCAGGACGCCATCGTCCTCACGCCGCAGGGGCACGAGACGCCGCAGCCGGTGGCGGTGCCGCAGCCGGCCACCGGCGAGAGCTTCGTCGAGGTGGTCAACCACGCCCTTGCGGTCAACCCGCCGCCGCCGGCCGATGCCGCGATCCTGGCCAGGATTGCCCAGGTCGGGGTCGGAGCCGGGGCCGGGCCGTTGTCGCCGGCCCTGCGCGAGGCCTGGAACCGGGAGTTTCCGCTGGCCCGCCAGGCCTTGATCAAGGCCACCGAAAAGCCGGCCAATGTCGTCGACGGCTGGAGCTATTCATCGCCGGCCATCGGCGATTTCGGCACCGACTACACCCTGCGGGCGGTGGTGGCGCTCAGGGGCCTGCTGGCGCTGCCGCAGGTTGAGGCCATCTATACCGTGCCGGTGCTCGACGCCGCCGGCGCGCCGCTCAGTGGCGCCCATCGCTACCGCCTGCATCTGCCGGCCGGGGCGCCGCCGGCCCGCGCCTTCTGGTCGTTGTCCGCCTACGAGGCGGTGGCCGATGGTGGCCTTTACTTCGCCGACAACCCGCTGCACCGCTATTCGGTGGGTGACCGCACGCCGGGCGTGGTTCGCAACGCCGATGGCAGCCTCGATCTGCTGATCCAGCACGACCCGCCCGCCGACCGCGCCAACTGGTTGCCGGTGGTCGCCGGCAGATTTGTTCTGGTTCTGAGGGCCTACCTGCCCGGTGCGGACCTGCAAGAGGGGCGGTTCCACTATCCGCCGCTGGAACGGCTGGACTGACCGGCGCGCACAAAGGACGACCCCACCCCTTAAATCCCGGGTTCCGCAGTGCCGTCGGCCCTTGGTGGGTCCAGGGCAAAGCCCTAGTCGGGTGAAAGGGGGGCAAATCCCCAACCTGGCGCAAGCGCACCGAGTGTTTACCCTGTTCACACCATAGCAAAGGAGCCCTCGCATGATCCGTTGCCTCCGTCCCGCCGGTGCCGCACTGTGCGGCGCGCTTGCCTGGCTGGGCGCCTCTCAGGCCCTGGCCGGCCCCGGGGTGCTTCCCGCGCCCGAAGAGCCGTTCAAGGGCAAGGTCGACATTTCCCGCGACAAATCGGTTCCCGACTGGCCGCAAAGACCGAAGCCGGCGGCCAATGCCCCCAATATTCTGCTGATTCTGCTGGACGATGTCGGCTTCGGGGCGCCGGCCACCTTCGGCGGGCCGGCGGCGACGCCGGTGCTGGACGCGCTGGCGGCCGGCGGTCTGCGTTTCAACCAGTTCCACACCACCGCGATTTGCTCGCCGACCCGGGCCTCGCTGCTCACCGGGCGGAACCAGCACCAGACCGGCTTTGGCAATCTTCAGGATATTCCGGCAGGATATCCTGGATATAATACCGTCTGGCACAAGGAAACCGCCTCGGTGGCGGAGGTGCTGCGCCAGAACGGCTACAGCACCGCGGCCTTCGGAAAATGGCACAACACCCCGGTCTGGGAAATCAGCCCGGCCGGCCCCTTCGATCATTGGCCGACCGGCCTGGGCTTCGAATATTTTTACGGCTTTCTCTATGGCGAGAGCAGCGAATGGGAGCCGCGGCTCTATCGCGGCACGACGCCGGTGGATCCCCCGGCCAAGCCCGAACAGGGCTATCACCTGACCAGCGATCTGGTGAACGATGCCCTGCATTGGGTGCGTCAGCACGATGCGGTGGCGTCGGAGAAGCCGTTTTTCCTGTACTTCGCCACCGGCGCCACCCACGCGCCCCATCATGTTCCGAAGGTCTGGATCGACAGGTATAAGGGCCAGTTCGACCAGGGTTGGGACAAGTTGCGCGAAGAAACCTTCGCCCGGCAGAAGGCGCTGGGGGTGATCCCGGCCAATGCCGAACTGACGCCCCGTCCGGCGGAACTTCCGGCCTGGGACTCCCTGTCCAACGATCAAAAGACGCTCTATGCCCGGCAGATGGAGGTCTATGCGGCCTTCCTGTCCCACACCGACAATGAAATCGGCCGGCTGCTGCAAGGGCTGAAGGAGGAAGGCAAGGCCGACAACACCCTGGTTCTGTATGTGGTCGGCGACAACGGCGGCAGCGCCGAAGGCGGGTTGGAAGGGTCGGAAAACAACTTTGCGACTTTTGCCGGGGCCAAGCAGGACGTTCCGACCATGCTCAGCCACCTCTCGGATCTGGGCAGCCCGCTCTATGACAATCACTACGCCGCCGGCTGGTCATGGGCGACCACCACACCGTTCCAATGGATGAAACAGATCGCGTCCCATTTCGGCGGTACCCGCGACGGTTTTGTGGTATCGTGGCCCGGCCATACCACCAGCTCCGAAGTGGTGCGTCAGCAATTCAGCCACGTCAACGACATCGCGCCGACCATCTACGCCGCTGCCGGGATCGAATTCCCCCAGGAAGTCAATGGGGTCAGGCAGACGCCGCTTGAAGGCAAGAATCTGGTGCCGACCTTTACCGATCCGACGGTCAAGACCGGTCATGATGAGCAGTATTTCGAGATTTTCGGCAACCGGGCCATCTACAAGGACGGCTGGGTCGCCGGCGCCCGTCGCTTCGCGCCGTGGGAACTATTCACCAATCCCATGAAAATCTTTTCAACGAACTTTGAAAACGACAAGTGGGAACTCTATCACGTCGCGGAGGACTTCAGCGAGGCCCATGATCTGGCCGAACAATACCCCGACAAGCTGAAGGAGCTGCAACAGGAATTCGATCGCGAGGCCAGGCGCAACGACGTCTATCCGCTGGTGCCGCTGCCCGTGAACTATCCGTCGGTGGTGGCCGGCAAGACCGCGTTCAGCTACGGCGAAGGGGTCAGCCGGCTGCCGCTGGCGGTCGTCCCCGACCTGGGCGCGCGGTCCCATCGCCTCACCGCCGAGGTGGACCTGCCGGCGGTTAGCCCCCAGGGGGTGATCCTGGCCGAGGGCGGTCGCTATGGCGGCTTCAGCCTCTACGTCAAGGATGGCCACCTGATCTACGAGAACAACACCTTCGGGACCACCCACGAAACCATCGTGGCGTCGGGCACCCTGCCCGGCGGTGCGGTTCGGATCGTCTTCGAGTACCAGGCGGATCCCCTCAATCCGCTTCGGCGTCTGCTGCCGCTGCCCAAGGTGACGAGTGGCACCGGCCGGCTGTTCGTCGACGGCAACCTGGTGGGCGAGAGGCGCTTCAGCCAATTCGGCGCCTTTACCAGCTCGATCAACGAAACCTTCGACATCGGCAGCGATACCGGGTCGCCGGTCAGCAACAGCTACGAATCGCCCTTTGCCTTCAACGGCAAGGTCAAGCGGGTGTCCATCGATCTCAACTGACCGGGTCGATCTGAACCGACCGGAAGGGGGAAGGGACGGCCGTCCCCTCCCCCTTTCGACAGATCAACAGTATCACATGGTGTAATTAATTTATTATGCGGTCGCCATGCGTTCATTTAGTCTCCGGGCGGAGGCCGGTACCGTCGTCGTTCAATTTTTGTCAGTCAGGCCCGCCGGCGGTTGATGCTGGCAACCGCCGGAGTTGGGGGACAGGGGAGATGGTTTGGGGTTGGGGGCGTGGCGATGCCGGGACCGGGTCCGACCGGGGGGCGGAAGCGTGGTGAGACCGGGTTTGTGGCGCGGCCTGCTGGTTGCCGGCTTGCTGTCGGGCGCGGTCGCCGGTGCCGTCGCGGGTTCGACCCGGGCGGCGGAGACCGGGGCGGCGGCGAACGAGGCGGCTTCCGGGGATCCGGTGGTGCATCCGGCCGGCTATGTCGGGCAACCGGTTTGCGCGGCCTGTCATCCCGCCGAAACCGCGGCCTGGCGGGGCTCCCATCACGCCAAGTCGATGCAGGAGGCCACCGAGGCCACGGTGCTGGGAAATTTCAACGACGCCGGTCTCACGGTTCAGGGTGTAACCTCAAAGTTTTTCAGGCGCGATGGCCGGTTTATGGTGCGGACCGAGGGGGCCAGAGGCGCCATTGAGGACTTCCCCATCGCCTACACCTTCGGCATCGAACCATTACAGCAATACCTCGTCGCCTTTCCCGGCGGACGGCTCCAGGCGTTGAGTCTGGCCTGGGACAGCCGGCCGGCGGCGGCGGGAGGGCAACGCTGGTTCAGCCTGTACCCCGATGAGCCGGTCAGGGCGGGCGATCCGCTGCACTGGACCGGGCGCAATCAGACCTGGAACTACATGTGCGCCGACTGCCATTCCACCGGTTTGCGCAAGAATTACGATCTCGGTCAGGACCGCTATCGCACCACATGGTCGGATCTGGATGTCGCCTGCGAGGCGTGCCACGGCCCGGGCGCGGCCCATGTGGCCTGGGCCGGCAACCCCGGCCCCAACCCCGGCCCCAACCCCGGCCCCAATCCCGGTTCCGGTGACAAGAACAAGGGGTTCGCCGCTTCCCTGGCCGGGACCGGCGGCTATTGGGGCGACAGCGACCAACGGGGTATCCGCCGCTGGAGCGGTCCGGCCCGCTCCGGTGTCGCCGAACAGGTCTGTTCGGGTTGCCATTCCCGCCGCCGCCCGCTGGCCGACGGCACCGAGCCCACCCTGCCGTTTCTCGACACCCATGCGCCGGCGCTGCTGGACGAAGGTCTTTACCGCGTCGACGGCCAGATCGAGGACGAGGTGTTCGAATACGGCTCCTTCCAGCAGAGCCGGATGCACCGGGCCGGGGTGACCTGCACCGATTGCCACGAGCCCCATGGCCTCGCCCGGCGTGCCGAGGGCAACCAGCTCTGTGCCCAGTGCCACGAGCCCGCGACCTTCGACGGCCCGCAGCACCACCACCACGAGGCCGGCGGTGCCGGCGCCCAGTGCGTCAATTGCCACATGCCGAGCCGCACCTACATGCAGGTCCACAGCCGGCGCGACCACAGCTTCCGCCTGCCGCGTCCCGACCTGTCGGAGGCGCTGGGGACGCCCAACGCCTGCACCCAGTGCCATAGCGACCAGCCGGCGTCCTGGGCTGCGGCGGCGCTTCGGAGCTGGGGGGCGAAGAGTCCCGGCCAGCCTCATTACGCCATCGCCCTTTCCCAGGGACGGCACGGCGAGGCGGGCGGCGACGCGGCGCTGGCCGCGCTGGTGACCGATACCGGGCAGGCCGCCATCGTTCGGGCCACGGCCCTGACGCTGTTGGGCCGGACCCCGGGCCGGCCGGCCCTGGAGGCCGTCGTGTCCGCCTTGACCGACGCCGAACCGCTGGTGCGCCTGGGCGCGGTCAGCGCCCTCGAGCCCTATGCGCCGACCATCCAGAGGCCGCTGGCGGCGCTGCTGCTGCGTGATCCGGTGAAGGTGGTGCGGATCGCCGCTGCCCGCCTGTTGGCCGCCATCCCCGCCGCAAGCTGGCCGGCGGAGGACGCGAGGCTTTTGAAACAGGGGATCGACGAATGGGTGGCCTCGGAGCTGGCGTCGGCCGAGCGGCCCGAGACCCATCTCAACCTGGGCGCCTTATGGGCCGACCAGGGCAAGGCCGCGGAGGCCGAAGCGGCCTTCCGCACCGCTCTCGCCCTTGACCCGCGCTTCGTTCCGGCCTTGCTGGATCTGGCCGATCTTTACCGCAGCCTGCACCGCGACGGCGAGGCCGGGACGCCGCTGCGACAGGCGGTCGCGGCGGCCCCCGACGATGCCGATGCCCTTTATGCGCTGGGGCTGTGGCTGGTCAGGCAGGCGCGCACCGGGGAAGCGTTGGAGCCGCTGGCCCGGGCGGCGAAATTGCGGCCCGGCGACCAGCGGTTCGCCCAGGCGTACCGGCTGGTGCTGTCGGCAACCGGTGGCAAGCCGTAATGGTTCCGAACCCGCGGTCAGGCGACGCCGATCCCGCCTTCGTGTCGAAATCCTGATCCATGAGGGTTAGGGGGCAAAGCCCCATAGGCGCCAGGATATCACTATTGTCTTGATTTTGCGGGGCTCTGCCCTGCACCCGCGAAGGAGGCTCGCCTCCCTGACCTCATTCACGTCATGGGTTCAAAGGGCCGGCCGGCCCTTTGCGGGTGTGGGCAGAGCCCACAAAACCCTTTCATTTCAACGATTCATCGTAACCTGGCGCACATGGGGCAAAGCCCCCCAATCACGCTCGCTGGGATCAATCGGCGACCGGTTGGCCAGACCCCATGAGGTGTTTTCTCGGCGGTGGCCGTAATTTCTATCTTGTCCATAGATGTTATGGTGTGTACTATACGCCATAACCACATTATAGCAATGTTGAAATGTAAAATTGGAGCGGACCGCAATGGAGTATGCTGATCAATATACAAGTCGAAGGATCGGCGGACTGGCCTTTGTCGCCCTGCTGCATGTCGCGCTGATTTACGCCCTCCTCAACGGATTGGGGCGTGAGGCGGTGGAGGTGTTGCGCCAGCCGCTCGAAACCAAGCTGATCGAGGAGTTGCAGCCGCCGCCGCCGGAGCCCCCGCCGCCCCCGCCGCCGGTCCTGGTGACTCCGCCCCCGCCCTACATCCCGCCGCCCGAGGTGGTGATTCAGGCGCCGCCGCCGCCCCACGCGATTACCGCCGTGACCACCGAAAAGCCGATCGCTCCGGCTCCGCTCAAGTCCGCCCCGCCGCCCCCGGCGCCGCCGGCGCCGGTGGTTCGCACCCCGGCGGTGATCGACGCCGCGCACGGCTGCCGGCAGCCGGAATATCCGCCGATGTCGAAGCGGCTGGAAGAAGCCGGAACCGTGGTTTTGCAATTCCTGATCGATGTCGACGGCCATGTCCTGCGCAGCGAGGTGGAGAGTTCCAGCGGCCACAGCCGCCTCGATCAGGCTGCTGCCGACGCCCTGTCGAAATGCCGGTTCAAACCGGGAACCGTCGACGGCAGGCCGGAGCAATCCTGGGCGCATATCCGATACGTCTGGCGGTTTGAGTAGACACCGTCATTACCGGCTTCAGCCGGTGTTGTTCATCTGTTTGTTTGTCCCGGAGGTCCAAGAGCATGAAGATCGATTTGATGACACGCACCGCGGCACGCGAGGCCGCGGTCGTCCTGGGGCTGGTGGTTCTGCTCGGCGGCGCCATCGTTCCGTATCCTTCGGCCTGGGCCGCGGAGACCACGGCCAAAGCCGCCACGACGACGGCCCCGACGGTTGCTCCGCGATCCGGTGGCGGAGGGTCGGCCGCAACCACCACCCCAACTGCGACCGCTCCGGCCGTAGCGGCTCCGGCTTCGGCACTCCCGGCGGCCGGGGTCGCGCCCGCCGCCGTTGGGACTCCGACCGCGACCGTTCCGACCGCGACCGTTTCTGCTCCGGCGGTTCCGGGTTCCGGGGTTACGCCGCTTGCCGACACCGCCGCGCCCGGGACCGCGCCGGCTCCCGACGCCGCTGCCACTGCCGCCGAACCGGCGCCGGTGCCGCCGCTGTCCGAGACGACGACCCAGTCCGTGGAAAATCCCTATGGGCTGTCGGCGTTGTGGGAGCAAGGCGATGTCATCACCCGCGGCACCCTGGGACTGCTGATCGTGATGTCGGCGTCGTCGTGGTACATCCTGTTTACCAAGCTGATCGAGCAATCCCGCCTGTTCCTGCTGGCCCGCCGGGCCAATCGAGGGTTCTGGAAGGCGGCTTCTCTCGAAGACGGGGTGACGGTGCTGTCGGCCAGGAGCCCGTTCCGCTACCTCGCGGTGATCGGGTTGCAGGCGGTCGAACATCATGAGGGCTCGCTGGTCGAGCGGATCGACCTTCACACCTGGGTAACCCTGTCGATTCAACGCGGTGTCGAGCAAATCGTCGGTCGGCTTCAGGGCGGCCTCGCGATTCTGGCCACCGTCGCCTCGACCGCGCCCTTCGTCGGGCTGTTCGGCACCGTCTGGGGCATTTACCACGCATTGATCGCTATCGGCATCGCCGGGCAGGCCTCAATCGACAAGGTTGCGGGTCCGGTCGGCGAAGCGCTGATCATGACCGCCATCGGCCTCGCGGTCGCGGTGCCGGCGGTACTCGGCTACAACTGGCTGGTCAGACGCAACAAGGCGGCGTCCCAGGTCGTGTACCGCTTCGGGGCGGATCTCCACTCGGTACTGCTGAGCGGGACGCTCTCGGCCGCCTCGGCCCGACAGGGCAGCGGCATCAAGGCCGTGGCACGGGCGGCCTGAGCGATGGCGATCTCCCTCGGGTCGGAAGCGGCCCTGGAACCGGGCGGCGTCGAAGACGAATCCCTGTCCACCATCAACACCACGCCGCTGGTCGATGTGATGATGGTGCTCCTGATCATCTTCCTGGTGACGGTGCCGGTGGTGGTCCACACCGCCGCCGTCGAGTTGCCCAAGGAAAGGAATCAGGTGACGCAGACCAGCCCCCGGAACATCAACATCGCGGTGGCAAAAAATGGCGATTTCTTCTGGAACGAGGCGCGGGTTCCCGATGCCGCGGCGTTGCTGGAACGGCTGAAAACGGTGTCGGTGGAGGTGCCCCAGCCCGAGGTTCACATCTGGGGCGACCAGAACGTCCGTTACGAGTTCGTCGGTCGGGTGGTGGTCGCCTGCCAGCGTGCCGGCATCGCCAAGGTCGGGTTCATCACCGAACCGCCAACCGGCGGCCACTGACCGGGGCCGCTTGCGTGATCCCGGCGCGCCCCAGGCCATGTCCGGTCGGGGGCTCCGGACCGCGGGCGGCGGCGGGCGCGGCGATACGCCCGATGGCTTGAAGCCCCCGGGAGCGGGGCTTCCAAATGAAACTGTCACAGAAGAGGATCGACGCCATGGCCGTCAGTCTTGGACCCGGTTCCGACCAGGCCGAAGTGGTTCTGGAAATCAACACGACGCCGCTGATCGACGTGATGCTGGTTTTGCTGGTGATGTTGATTATCACCATCCCGGTCCAGACCCACGCGGTCAAGTTGGACCTGCCGTCGGGCAACCCGCCACCGGCGGCGGCACCGCCGCCGGTGGTGGTCATCGACGTGGATTTCGATGGCACAATCCTGTGGAACGGCGAAGTCGTGCCGGATCGGAGCACCCTGGAAGGCCGCCTGGTGGGAGCCGCCCGGGCGCCGGTCCAGCCCGAGGTTCATTTGCGCCCCAACAAGCTGGTCTCTTACCGTTACGTGGCCGGGGTCATGGCCGAGGCGCAACGCCTGGGCGTGACCCGGATCGGTCTGATCGGCAACGAGCAGTTCCTGGACTGAGCCGCCCCGGACGTCCCTTCCCGTCCACCTGTGTCCATCTCTCGGGAATTCCAACCGATGCCTCGCCTGCCAACGCACTCGTTCCTGGTCCCGGTGTTGGGGATCGTTCTTGGGTTGTTTCTCGCCACCGGGTCGGTCCTGGCCGAAGAAGCAGTCCGGCCCGAGGTCGGCAAGCCGCTTCAGGCCGCCGAATCGCTGATCAAGCAGCAAAAATACCCGGACGCGCTGGCGAAGTTGCGGGTTGCCCAGTCGGTCGGGGATCTGACGCCCTATGAAACCAGCCTGATCGACCAGCTTCGCGGAATCGCCGCCGCGGCCAGCGGCGACCACCAGACCGCGGCGCACGCCTTCGAGGCGGTTCTCGCCTACGGCCACCAGCCGGGGGCGGCCCGGCTGGCAATGATTCAAGCGGTGATCGGGCAATACTACCAGTTGGCCGACTATCCCAAGGTGGTTTCGTGGGTAAAGCACTATCGTTCCGAAGGCGGAACCGCCTCGGAGACGCTGGCGCTGTTGCCCCAGGCCTATTACCTGGCCAATGACTTCGCCAATGCGGCGCAATCATTGCGTGATATGATCAAGGACGAAGAACATCTTGGCCGGGTGCCGACGGAAAGTCAGCTTCAGGTCCTGGCCAACAGCAGTCTCAAACTGAACGATCGGGCCGGATATAATGCGGCATTGGAGCGTCTGGCCGCCAGCTATCCCAAGCCGGAGTATTGGGTGCCGTTGCTCCAGGCGGTTACGGCCCGGGCCGGCTTTGCCGATCGGCTGGCGTTGGACGGCGACCGGCTGGCCCTGGCCACCGGGGTCCTGACCACCGCGCCGCGATATGTGGAATTTGCCGAAAGAGCCTTGCAGGCCGAACTCCCCGGGGAGGCCAAGGTGGTGTTGGAGCGTGGTTTTTCCGCCGGTATCCTGGGCGGCGGAGCGGATGGCGAGCGTCACCGGCGGCTGCGCACCCTGGCCACCGCCCGGGCCGCCGAAGATCTGCCGACACTGACCACCACCGAACGGGAAGCCGCGGCGCTGAAGGACGGCAACGGGCTGGTCAACACCGGCCTTGCCTGGCTGGGATTTGGCGATGCCGCCAAGGCGGCCGACCTGATCGGCCGCGGCATCGCCAAGGGCGGGCTGAAGCGCCCGGATGAGGCCCAGCTTCATCTGGGCATTGCCCGGCTGGCGGCCGGACAGAAGGACCAGGCGATCAAGGCGTTTCAGGCGGTCCAGGGCGGCGACGCCGCGGACCTCGCGCGTCTGTGGGAACTCCATGCCCGGGCGCCGAACGCGGGTTCCGGGACCGGACGGTGACGGTCGGCACCGGCCTTGTGCCGTCACGCCGGCATCAGCGATCGGGCCGGACCCCGTCCCGAACCGGAGGCAAGGCGTCGATCAGGTCCCGCCGGCTGCCGATGCCGTCGGTCCAACCGTCGACGGCGGCGATTCTGACCGGGGGCAGGGGGCGTCCCCATCGGTGGTCGCCCCACCCCCGATCAAGGAGCCGGCGTTCAATACGTTCCGAGACGCAACTGCGGAGCCTCGGGCTTCCGGCCTCGTCGGGGCCGTGGGGCCCCAGGTAGAGCAGCCCGATCCGGCCGTCGGGCAGCCGGCCGACGCTTCCGAGCGGCGCGAGGGCCGCGCAGATGATGGCCTCGAGTTCGGACGACACCGTCACCGGGGGGGCAACCGCGAACAGCGTCACCCGGGTATGGCTGCCCCGCAGCAGCTCCAGGCAACGGTCGATTGCGGTTTCGAAACGCGGGAGCGGCATCACCGCGTCACTCCGCCGATCAAGGCGCCGCCGGCGCCGCCGATCACGGCCCCGGCCGCGGGGCTGCCGCCCGAGAGCGCGCCGATCAAGGCGCCGCCGGCGGCCCCGATGGCGCCGCCGCTGAGCATGCGTTGCTCCCGCGGCGACAGGCCGGCACACCCGGCGGTGAGGATCAGGCTGGCGAGCGTCAGGCCGAGGGTCAGGCTTCGCATGGAGGCATCTCCCGCGTTTGGGTTGTGTGACCGATGGTGCCCGTCGGGCACCCGGCGCGGCGGTTCTGCGCACGGGATCAAGGATGACACCGGGACCGCGGCGGCGGGCGGGATAAAAACGGGACCATTTTGGTGCGGTCCGGCCCGGTGCCGCCTTATTCCGGGTGGCGTTCGGGCGCGGCCGGTCACGGCGCCAGCGGCAGCGCCACCACCACCCGAAAGCCGCCGTCGGCGCGGTTCCCGGCGGCGACCACGCCGCCCATGACCTCGACATTGCGGCGGACGATCCACAGCCCAAGCCCGAGATTGGCCGCGCCACCCTGCGGCCTGCTGACCACCGCGGGCGCGCCCCGGCCTTCGCGCAGGGAGACGAAACGTTCAAAAATCTGGTCCAGGGTCTCCGGCGCGACGCCGGGTCCCTGGTCGGCGATACTCAATTCCGCGACACCGGGGCGGGCGCTCCCGGGTTTTGCGCCTCCGAACCTTGCCGAAGGATGGCGGGCATGCAATTGAATGTCGATGGTGCCGCCGGGCGGGCTGAAGCTGACGGCGTTGTCGAGCAGGTTCTCGACGATGGTCTCGATCAGCGGCAGGGCGCCGCTCACCGCGCAATCGGGGTCGATGGTGGCGGCGAAGCGGATGCGCGTCGCTTCCAAGGCTTCCCGGTAGCCGGCGACGATGCCGGCAAGCACCTCGGAAAGGACGATCCGCTCGCAGGGCGGATTGAGGGTGTCGGCCAGCGTTTCGTCGAGGGCGCGGGCGGCCGACACCAGCCCGTCGAGACGGTCGAGGGCGCGGTCGATCAGTTCCAGCGCCCGCCGTCCGCGGGGGTCGTCCCCGATGCGGTGACGAAGCGGCTCCAGGCTTTGGGCGATGATTCCGAGCGGGGTCTTGAAGGCATGGGCGATCTCCTGGGCGGTGAAACGCAACGCTTCGGCCGAGGCCCGCAGCGAGTCCACCAGACGGTCGAATTCGGCGGCGACGCCGGCGAGTTCGGGGATGCGGTTGGCGGCGGCAAAGCTGCCGACCTCGGGGCCGCCGGTGCGCAAAGCCCGGGCCAGCCGGCCGAAGCGGCGCAGGGCCAGCCAGATCTGGACCAGCAACGCCAGCACGCCAAGCGCCATCGCGACATAGATGGCCGCAGCGGTCCCGACCGCCGCGGTTTTCCAGTAGGGCTGACCCAGCGCCGTGCCCAGCGCCGCGGTCGAGCGGTCGGCGGTGATCACCACCCAGCACCCGGCCTGGGTGTCGACGGCGGTGATCGAAGTCAGCAGTTCCACCGCGCCGTCGGGCGCGGTGGTGCGGAAGCCGATGGTGCCGGTCTGCCCGCAGGACGATCCCAGACGGTCGAGAACCCCGAGCCGCAGCAGGTCCTGGCGTTCCCGCTCCAGATAGGCGGCCGGAACCACGGGTGACGATGCCACGTAATAGAACGCCCCCGGAGCCTTGGCCGGTCGGAACAGCAGCTTGATTTCAGGGCCGGCGGCACCCAGCCGCTGAACCGTCCCGGCCAGCGCCGCCAGGGTGGCGCCGTCGGCCTGATCCAGTGCCGGCCGTAGGGCCTCGGCGATCAGGCGGCCTTCGGCCTCGGCGCCGGCCACCAGCAGGCGGTTGCTTTCGTCGTTGGCGGCCCGGAACTGATTGTAGACCAGCACCGGGACCGTCGCAAACAGCACCAGCACCAGCGCGATCCTGACCGAAATGGTGCGCCACCAGGGCCGGTCCAGCCAGGAGCGGAGGTGCCGGATGACGCCGTCCGTCCGCGGCCGGTGTCGACGCCAAGGGCCATTCACGAGTCCGCCTCGTCGGGATGATGCCAACGGTAGCCAAAGCCGGAATAGCTCTCGATATGGTCGAAGTTTTCATCGACTTCGCGAAACTTGCGGCGGATGCGCTTGACGAAGGCCCTGACGTTTGCGCGGTAGCCCTCTTCGCCATAACCGGCGGTAAAGCCGGAGCCGTGGACCATGTCGTAAAGGTCCCGATAGCCCACGTCCTGGCCGGCGCGGGCGGCCAGCAGTTCGACCAATCTGAATTCGGTGATGGTGAGCGCCACCGCGTTCCCGCCCCAGAAGGCCCGGCAACAGTCCCGATGCAGCTCCAGGGCGGCGCGATGCAGCACCGCACCCGGGAGCGGCCCGGTTGCGGCCGGGAGTCCCTCGCCCTTGCGCCCGTGCAGGATCAGGGTGATCCGTTTCAACAGGATCGAGAAACTCCGGGATTTGTCGACGAAGTCCACGGCGCCGCCCTGGAGCGCCGCCTCTTCGTAAATCTGGTTGCCGAGCACCGTGAGGAAGATCACCGGCATGGTCAGACCGTCCCGACGCAGGCGGCGCAACACCTCGATGCCCGACATGCCCGGCATCTTCCAGTCAAGGACCACCAGATCCGGGACCACCAGATCCGGGACCACCAGATCCGGGACCACCAGATCCGGGCCGCCGCCTGCCGCCAGCCGATGAAGCGCCGCCGGTCCCGAGGCCGCCTCGTCCACCGCGAAACCGGCATCTCTCAGGTTGCCGCCCACCGATTCCCGGAACAACTCGTCGTCATCAACGAGCAGCACCCGGGCCGGGGGCAGGGCCGGTGCCTGGGGTTCGGCCGCGATCATCGGGTCGCCATCCTGAGCGCGCCGACACAGTCGTCGCCCGCCAGCCCGTCCTTGCCCTTGGGGGTCGCCTCGGTGGCCAGAACCCGGAAGGTTTCGCTGGCCACGTCCATGAAGAATGACACGTCGAGCCGGCAGCCCGCGGACTCATAGGTCCAGACCACCGCGGGCGGCCGTTCGACAACCGCGGCTGGTGCGCCCAACGCCAGCCGTACCTCGTCCTCGGTGTGGCCGGCCAGGCCGGCCACACCGGCCGGCCTGGCCGCCGGCGCCGGGACCGCCGGCTCCGGCGGCTTGTGTCCGGGGTGCTTGATCAACGCCGCCGATTCCGGTGCCGGCGGTCGGGGCGGCGGCGGCTTGTGGGGCGGCCGGAGATCCGCCGTCTCGTCCCTCGGTTCCGGCGACAGCGCGGCGCAACCGCCGGATCCCAACGCCAGAACCACTGCCAGGAGAACGAAAGACCGAACCGGCATGACGGCGGCTCCCATGGTTGTCCCGGGACGGGCCGGTCTGGACCAGGCCGGTTCCAGACCAAAATGGTGTTCAGCCGAAGCAAAGCAAACCACGACTCTCGTTCTCATGCGCGATCCACCGTCCGTTTCCCCCCCCCAGGGGGCCGGTCGGCGGCCACGGGCGCCTGAGATCAGGGAAGAAACCGGAGGCGTTCGCAGGCCTCCCGGTCGCCGTCATGACACGCGCGATGGAGATGCACGAGGTGGCACGCCTCATGGTCGCCGTGTTCGCATTGCCAGTGCAGATGCCGCAGGTCATCATCCCACCCGGCGCGGGCCGGTCCGGCGGTGAGAACCAGAAGAGACAGTGCGGAACCGATCAGCAAGAATTTCATGACCGTTACCTCCTATTGGACCCGCTGCCAGCATTCGTCACGAAGCGTCGGGTTGCCGATTCTGGCGCACCAGTGTTGTTCATAACCATAGACCGCGGCGCAGAACGTGGTCTGGTCATGGTTACGGGGGCTCGCGCAGGAGATCAGGCCATAGCCGGGCAGTTTCTCGTCTTCCTGCTGGCAGACGTTGTTCTTGATGGGATCGACGGTCAGGCTGCACGCGGCGCGGGCCGGGCCGGAGCCGCCGGTGATCAGCGTCATGACCATGACCGCCAGCATCGGAGTCTTGAGTTTACCAGACGTCTTGAGTTTACCAGACGTCTTGAGTTTACCGGACGTCTTGAGTTTACCAGACGTCTTGAGTTTACCAGACGTCTTGAGTTTACCGAACATCGGAAACCTCCCTGGTGATGTCTGCTTTGGGGTGTCCCACGGAAATCACCGCCATTTTGCGCACTGACCCGGGTTTGTGGTGTGACAAGATCGGAGCCTTTTGGGCGCCATCGGTCCCGTGATCGGCAATCGCGGTCCGGCCATCGGGGGCGGGAAGACCCGCCCCGACTCCTGGACAGCCACCCCGCCCTCCCCTAAAGTCACGGCACGGCCCCTGTCCCAGTCGAGATCCCGCCCATGCGCCTTTCCGCCTATTTCCTGCCGACCCTCAAGGACACCCCGACCGAGGCGCAGATTCTGTCTCATCGGCTGATGCTGCGGGCCGGCATGATCCGCCAGACCAGCGCCGGGATTTATGCCTGGTTGCCGCTGGGTCACCGGGTGCTGCGCAAGATCGAAGAGATCGTGCGCTCGGAGCAGGATGCCGCGGGAGCGGTGGAACTGCTGATGCCGACCATCCAGTCGGCGGAGTTGTGGCGGGCCTCGGGCCGTTACGAGGATTACGGCAAGGAGATGCTGCGCATCCGCGACCGCCACGACCGCGAGATGCTGTTCGGCCCGACCGCCGAAGAGGTGATCACCGACATCGTCAAGGGCGCCATCAAGAGTTACCGCGATCTGCCCCGCACCCTTTACAATATCCAGTGGAAATTCCGCGACGAGATCCGGCCGCGGTTCGGGGTCATGCGCGGTCGCGAGTTCCTGATGAAGGATGCCTATTCCTTCGACCTGGACTTCGACGGGGCGAGGCGCGCCTACCAGACCATGTTCCTGGCCTATCTGCGGACCTTTGCCCGGATGGGACTGCGGGCGATCCCGATGAAGGCCGAAAGCGGCCCGATCGGCGGCGACATGAGCCACGAGTTCATCATTCTGGCCGAAACCGGCGAAAGCGCGGTGTTCTGCGATCGCCGCTGGGTCGAACACGACGTACTGGCGGCGGCCCCGGCCTACGACCAGGACCTGGGGCCGTTCTTTGCCGATGCCACCGCCCTCTATGCCGCCACCGAGGAAAAGCACGATCCCGCCGCCTGTCCGCTGCCCGCCGACCGGCTGGTGACGGCCCGGGGCATCGAGGTCGGCCACATCTTCTATTTCGGCACCAAGTATTCCAAGCCGCTGGGCGCCGTGGTGGCCGGGGCCGACGGCAATCCGGTGACGCTGGAGATGGGCTCCTACGGCATCGGCGTCTCCCGGCTGGTCGCCGCGGTGATCGAGGCCAGTCACGATGACGCCGGAATCATCTGGCCCGAAGCCGTGGCGCCGTTCAAACTCGGGCTGATCAACCTCAAGTCCGGGGATGCCGCCTGCGAGCTGGCCTGCGCCGATCTCTACGGCGATCTCCGCACCGCCGGGGTCGAGGTGCTCTACGACGATCGCGACGAGCGGCCGGGGGTAAAATTCGCCGACATGGACCTGATCGGCCTGCCCTGGCAACTGGTGGTCGGACCGCGCGGGCTGAAGACCGGCCTCGTTGAGATCAAGAACCGGGCCACCGGGGAGCGCCAGGAGGTGTCGCTGGAGAGTGCGCGGAGCCGGTTGGTCGGGTGAATTCTGCCGGGTGCCACCCTGCGTCCGCAAGGAGGCTTGCCCCCTTGACCCCATGACGTCACGGGTTCAAAGGGCCGGCCGGCCCTTTGCGGGTGTGGGCGGAGCCCACAAAATCGCTTCCTGTCGTCAGCTTTGCAGTGCCCGCACATCCCGGAACAACTCCAGAGATTCCGGGTTGGCCAATGCCTCGGCATTCTTGACCGGACGTCCGTGGATCAGGTCACGAACCGCCAGTTCGGTGATCTTGCCGCTCTTGGTCCTCGGGATGTCGGCGACCTGGACGATTCGCGCCGGGACATGGCGGGGCGAGGCGCCGTCGCGAATCCGGCGGCGGATGGTCCGCTCCAACTCCGGCGAGAGATCGAGACCTTCGCGCAGGCGCACGAACAGCACCACCCGAACATCGCTTTCCCAGTCCTGGCCGACCGCGAGACATTCCACCACCTCTTCCAGCGTCTCCACCTGACGGTAAATTTCGGCGGTGCCGATGCGCACGCCGCCGGGGTTGAGGGTGGCATCGGAGCGGCCGTAGATGATCAGGCCGTCATGGTCGGTCAGTTCGACGAAGTCGCCGTGGCACCAGATATTGGGAAACCGGCTGAAATAAGCTTTGAAATACCGCTGGCCGTCGGGATCGTTCCAGAATCCCACCGGCATCGACGGAAACGGCCGGGTACAGACCAACTCGCCCTTGGTCGCCCGGACCGGCCGGCCCCCCTCGTCGAACACCTCCACCGCCATGCCGAGGCCGCGGGACTGCAATTCGCCGCGCCAGACCGGACCGATGGGATTGCCCAGGGCAAAGCACGACACGATGTCGGTGCCGCCGGAAATCGAGGCCAGATGAAGGTCAGCCTTGATCGAGCGGTAGACGAAGTCGAAGCTTTCCGGCGCCAGCGGCGATCCGGTCGAGGTCATGGTGCGCAGGTCGGACAGCTTGTGGGTGCGGCTGGGGTGGTAGCCCTGCTTGTGCAGGGCATCGATGTACCTGGCCGAGGTTCCGAACAGGGTCATGCCCTCGGTATCGGCAAAGTCGAACAGCACATTGCCGCTGGGATGGAACGGCGAGCCGTCATAGAGCAGCAGCGCAGCCTCCGAGGCCAGCGCCGAGACCAGCCAGTTCCACATCATCCAACCAAGGGTCGTGAAATGGAACACCCGGTCCCCGGGTTTGACATCGCAATGCAGTCGGTGTTCCTTGAGATGCTGAAGCAGCGTGCCGCCCGCCCCGTGGATGATGCATTTCGGGACGCCGGTGGTGCCGCTGGAGAACATGATGTAAATCGGATGATCGAAGGGCAGTCGCTCGAAAGCGATGGGCGCCGGGGCGACGCCGGCCAGCGCCTCGTCCCACAGCACCGCGCCGGCAAGGCCGGTCAGGTTGGGACGTTCGAGGGTGTACGGCACCACCACGGTCCGGACCACGGTGGGCAGGCCGGCGCGGATGCCGTGCAGCTTGTCCAGGCCATCGAACGCCTTGCCGCCATAAAAATAGCCGTCGGCGGCGAACAGCACCTTGGGCTCGATCTGACCGAAACGGTCCAGCACCCCCTGCACGCCGAAGTCCGGGCTGGCCGAGCACCACACCGCGCCGATGGCGGTGGTGGCCAGCATGGCCACCACCGCTTCGGGCATGTTGGGCAGATAGCCCGCGACCCGGTCGCCCACCCCGACCCCCAGGCCGCGCAGCACCTGGCTCCACTGGCTCACCCGTTCATACAATTCGGCATGGCTCAGCGCCCGCTGGATACAGTCCTCGCCCCGGAACCGGATGGCCAGGGCGCGGTCGCGCCGCCGCAACAAATTCTCGGCAAAATTGAGTCTGGCGTCAGGAAAAAATCGCGCCCCGGGCATGCGATCCCCGTCGATCAGCGCCCGCGCCCCCCGGGTCTCGGCAACGATGCCGCCCGTGTCCCAGATTTCCGACCAGAATGCCTCGGGCTCGGCCACCGACCAGGCCCGCAACGCCGGGAAGTCCGGCAACGCCACCCCGTATTTGGCGGTGATCCTGGCCATGAAGGCCGAGACATTGGCGCCTGCGACCCGTTCGGTCGACGGCGTCCACAGCGGTTGTGACGGCATGGGCGTTCCCCTTGATGCGTTTCCCCCTAATGAGTGTGTCATGCGGGGGCGGGGACGCCAAGGGACGCGCCTAAAGAAACCGGGAAGGAAAAGATTCTGTGGGCTCTGCCCACACCCGCACAGGGCCGGCCGGCCCTTTGAACCCATGACGTGAATGAGGTCAAGGAGGCAAGATTCCTTGCGGGTACAGGGCAGAGCCCCGCAAAATCAAGATAATAGTGATATCCTGGCGCCTATGGGGCTCCGCCCACACCGGCAAAATGGTGCTGCCAGGTGGGTGGGGGGAGCGAAGCCCCCATGGGCCAGTCACAAGACCCGCCGGTATCAGGCGTGACTCCGGGCCAATCCCCGCTCGTGGTTTGCTGCGCCGTCGTGTCGGGGGAGCAAAAGCGGGGTGGCCAGCATGAGGATGCCGGCGACCGCGATTGCGGTCTGGGGGCTGGTGATGCCGGCCAGCAGGCCCCACAGTGCGGTCATGACCGCGATCGTGATGTTGCTGGTGACTGACCACGCGGACAGGGTGCGGGTGACCCGGTCCGCCGCGGTGTGCTCGAGCCTGTAGGTGGCGAACACCGGATTGAACACGCCTATGCACGTCACCAAGCCAAGCTGGACGACGATGACGAGCACGATTCCGGCGGCACCCGGGCAGATGAAGGCCAGCCCCAAAGACCAGCAGGCACGCAGTGCCCCGGCGGTGCACATGACCTTATGCCGCCCGAACCGCGCGACGAGTAGCGGCGCCAGTCGCGAACCGATGAGGCCGCCGACGCAGGGCGCTCCGAACGCGAGGCCATACTGCCAGGGTGCGAACCCCAGGGAGCCGAGCATGAGGACGGCGACCAGCGGCGCGGTCGCCAGGATCAGGCCGTTGACCAGGATCGTGTTGAAAAACAGCGGGCGCAGCATCGGATGACACAGGATGTACCGCCACCCGTCGAGCAGGTCGCCGGCCCGCAGTCCCGGGGCATCGGTTCGCACGGAGCGTGGCTCGCGCCGGCCGATTGCGTGAATCCCTGCCGCCGAGAACAGATAGCTGACCGCATCGGCCACCACGGTGGTCACCGGGCCGAACAGCGCGATCGCGACCCCACCGAGCGGCGGTCCGAGTGCGGTGGCGGTCCACGTCGTAGACTCGAACCGTCCGTTCGCGACCAGCAGGTTCTCCGGCTGTACCAACGCCTTCAGGCAGGCGCCGCTGGCCGCCTTGAAGGCGATGCCGGCCGCGGAGACGATAACCGATACCATCAGGAGTTGGGCGAAACTGAGCCAGCCAAGCGCGAACATCACAGGAACGCTGATCAAGGCGACGAACCGGGTCAGATCCATCGCAATCATCACGGGCTGCTTTCGGCGGAACTCCATCCATGGGCCGATCGGCACCGCAACCGCCGCCCCCACCGCCAGCCCCGCGGCCGCCAGCACCGACACCTCGGTCGGCCCGGCGTGCAGCACGAGAATCGCGATCAGGGGTAATGCGTCGAATGCGAGCCATGTGCCGAACGTACTGATCGTATACGCCGCCCAAAGCCACCCGAACTGCCGCCCCAGCGCCCGCGTAGCCACCATGCCCAAGCTCACCCCGCGCTGTCTCGCCGGCCCAACGCCGGTCTACCCGCACAGGCCCATACTCCGCAATGGCCCTGGCGCCGCACAGCCCAACCACCCGGTCTGTTGTCACGATTTTGCGGGTGTGGGAATAGCCTGCCGTATCCTGGCGCATATCGGGCTTCGCCCCCTTCGACCCGTGTGCGAGGCATGGCGAAAGAATGCCTCCGAAATCCTTCACCGGCCGACCACCAGCTTTATCGGTCCTTGAATACCTCATCGTACCAATAGGCTCCCGGACTGTCAAAAAACTCCCGATCAACCGTCAGGCACAGTTCCCGCAAACACTCCATGCCTAAATTATATCTGAATATCAGCGCGATCGGGTCATACAAGCCTTCGGAATCAAGGGTACCGTCAATGGTTATCTCGATATCGCGTTTGCGCCTTTTTATGCCGATGACGCGCTTGGTTCCCTCGAGCCAATGAAAGAAAGACTCTTCATCAAACGGCGAATAATACCGATCCGGCTGTGAAATTATAAGCTTCATCTTGCGTCTCCAAGGATCATCTCATTGCACCGGCGAGGATGGATAGTATCATAGCCGTCCGGTATCGGCCGGCTCCAAGGTGCGTCACCCTGACCGCCAACCACGGACGGCTGCTGGAATATACTGTCGCCCCGGAATTCTCTCGAACCCGGCCACGCTCTCGCCGCCCTGTCGCCCGGCCGGCTAACCGCTTTTGAATACCGCATCGTACCAATAGGTGCCGGAGCAGGCAAATTGCTCCTTATCAACGGTGAGACACAACTCCTGCAAACAGTCCATCTCCAACTCGTACCTGGTCATCAGTGCGATCAATTCCGACAGGCCATCGGCATCAAGCTTACCATCAATGGTCACCTCCAGGCCGTGGCCATCCCATTTAACGCCAGTGACGCGCTTGATCCGCTCAAGCCATCGAAAAAAGTGGTATTCATCCATATAAGCGTAATACCGACCTGGCTTAGGAATTGTAATTTTCATCTCTTACCCCTTTTGCGCCGTCTCGCGCTGCTAATATGCTCTCCAGGACAAACATTGACATAATCTTTACTATCATTTTTATTTTTGGACATCCCACTGCGGACCGCCATGGGCAATAGGACCTCGTCCAGAGGGACACCAGACACGACCCTTATCATCCAACCAGCCATGACTGGCGGCACCTTTTCCAGGGAACGGGTTCGGGACCCATCTTTCCCCGCTCTTGGGATCACGGAAGCCTTCGGCCGCACCCGGTTTCCCGGGTGCCTTGGCACCGTTCGGGTCTTTAGCATCTTTTGGCGGCCTGTTCCATGTCGCCGTAGTTGTCCCGATCGGCGAACATCTTGGCGACAGATCGTAACCATGAGGTCTTGTGCAGCGAGGTGTAGCTGCCCAGGTAGCGGTCGCGGAAGCTGGTATCGTCAAGCGTCCCGGCTGCCGCCCAGGTCTGGAACAGCCGGCAATACCGGTTAACGGTTTCGCCATCGGGCCGCGGGAACCGTTTGGGCTCGTCCAGGTGCCGCGAGGCGTAGCCGACGATGCTCTTGGCCCGCCCGAACGGGCTGTCGTCGTGGAGTTTCCGCGACCGCCAGCCGCCCTTGCCCCAGCCCGGTTGGCGGCTGGTCAGGATTGAAATGGCAGTTGCCATCCCCGGAGCCCCGGAAAGACATGGTCGCGGTCTCCTTCCGTTGTCTACACCCCCGCTTTGTTCACGGCGTCCGGTGTTTCGATACGGGATAAGAACCGCTATTGCAATGGGATAAAATCCTCACGGATCAAAAATCATCGGCGACCGCCGCTTGCGCTGCGGCGGTCCTGGCCGCCCCTTGAAAGGAAAGAATTTGGCTCAATTCGCGTCAGGCAGGCACACAGTCTATGGCTGTGCAGCGTCGCTTTCATGGGCGAAAGAAAGAAAAAATTCTTCACAAAGACACGAAGAATTCAAAGAAGTCACAAAGAGGGCGTTTCTTTGTCACTTCTTTGCCCCTTTGTGTCTTTTTGAGAAATTGCCCCAACAATTTTGTGGGCTCTGCCCACACCCGCAAAAGGCCGGTCGGCCCTTTGAACCCGGGAATTCGGGGAGGCGGGCCTTCTCAGGACGCCGCCCGGTCGGCATCGCCCGGCGCCGGCACCTGGAAGCCGTCGTCGGTGTATTGCTTGAGTTTGTTGCGCAGCGTGCGGATGGAGATGCCGAGAATGGTCGCGGCATGGGTGCGGTTGCCCAGGCAGTGCTGGACGGTTTCGATGATCAGGTCGCGCTCGACCTCGGCGACACTGCGGCCGACCATGCCGGTGGGGGCGGTGACGCCGGGCATCCCGCCGGGAGCGGTCACCGGGACCGGGGGCGGCACCGCGGCGCGGCCATAGCCGCCGGGCAGCGTCGGCGCCGGGGCCGGCGGCGGCCCACCGTAGCCCCCGCCATAACCCGGGTTGAACGGCTGGGGCGGCGCGCCATAGGGGCCGGTGGCGGGTGCCATCGGGCGGGGCGCGGCGTCCCGGGCCATGGCCGGGCTGGTCAGCAGGATGACGTCGGGTTCGATCTTCGGGCCATGGGCCAGCAGCACGGCCCGGTGCATGGCGTTCTCAAGCTCCCGGACATTGCCGCGCCAGTGGTGGGCCTGAAGGATGGCCAGGGCGGCCGGCGACAGCGGTCGCGGCGGCACGCCATTGATCTCGGCATATTTCCGAATGAAATGCTCGGCGATCAGGGGAATATCCAACGGCCGCTCGCGCAATGCCGGCAGCCGGATGTTGAACACGTTGAGACGAAAGAACAGGTCTTCCCGGAAATCGCCGGCCTGCACCGCCTGTTCCATGTCGCGGTTGGAGGTGGCCACCAGCCGGATATCGACCTTGACCGGTTGGGCGCCGCCCACCCGGTCGATGACCCGCTCCTGGATCGCGCGCAGCAGCTTGGCCTGGAGCCGGACCTGCATCTCGGTGATCTCGTCGAGCAGCAGGGTGCCGCCGTTGGCCTCCTCGAACTTGCCGATCCGTCGCGCCACGGCGCCGGTGAAGGCGCCCTTTTCGTGGCCGAACAGTTCGGATTCCAACAGGTGCTCGGGGATCGCGGCGCAGTTGACCGAAACGAAGGGCTGCTCGGAACGCCGGCTCTTGCGGTGGATGTAGCGCGCCATCAGTTCCTTGCCGGTCCCGGACTCGCCGGTGATCAGCACCGACGCCTCGCTGGGCGCCACCTGATCGGCCAGACGCAGCACCGCCGCCATCACCGGATCCTGGCTGACGATGGCGTAGCCTTCCTCGGCCACCGCCTCCAGCACCGCCGCGATCAGTTTGGCGTCGGGGGGCAGCGGGATGTATTCCCGGGCGCCGGCCCGGATCGCCCGCACCGCCGCCGCGGCGTCGGTGCCGACGCCGCAGGCCACCACCGGCACCAAAAAGCGTTCGCTCCTGAGGGCGTCGATCAGCCGGCCGACATCAAGCTTCACGTCGACCATCACCAGATCGACCCCGGCCGCCGCCCGCAACGCCGTCATCGCGCCTTCGATGCTGTCGGTATGGGAAACCCTGGCGCCCCGCTGGTGCGCCATCCTCCCGGCTTCGGTCAGGTGGCCTTCCAAGGTTCCGACGATCAACAGGCGCATGGTTCCCACTCTCCCCGACCGGCGCTGCCCTGGAGCGTTATCCGATCAGGTTGGATCGGATAACGCTCTAGCTTATTGATAATAGTGCCGATTCACCCGATCAGGTGAACCAACCTGATCGGGATCGGCTCTAACGATCGAAATACTGGACCCGGGACCCGGCCGGCAGCACTGAATTCAACAGCATTTCCAGGCGCCGCGGGTTCTCCTGGCGGACAATCGAAACCGCCCCGGTGAGATACAGGGTTCGGATCAGATTGTCCTGTTCGGCGTTGGTCTCCAGCTTGCCGGCCAGCGGCGTCAGGATCATGTTGCCCAACACCGCGCCGTAAAAGGTGGTCAGCAGCGCCACCGCCATGCCGGGTCCGATCGCCGCCGGATTGTTGAGGCTGCCCAGCATCTGCACCAGCCCGACCAGCGTTCCGATCAGGCCCATGGCCGGCGCCACCTCGGCGGCCCGGCGCAGCACCGCCGCGGTGCGCAATTGCGCCGCGGTGGCGGCATCGGCCTCGCCGCCCAGGACCTCCTCGATCTCGTCGACGGGATGACCGTCGGTGATCAGGGTCAGGCAGCGATGCAGGAACGGCTCGCCGCGCAATTCGGGCAGCAGGTCGCGCAAGGTCTCGGCCCCGGTGCGGCGGGCGGCCTCGGCCAGCAGCAACATCTGCCGGGCCACCGCCCGCGGATGCAGCCCGGGTCGGAACAGCGCCGTGGGCAGCGTGCGCCAGGCCAGACCGATGTCCCGGGTGGAAAACGACACCGCCGTCACGGTCAGGGTGCCGCCGCCGACGATCAGGAACGCCGGCAGGTCCAGATAGGCCCCGGGGGTGCCGCCGCCGACCATGGCCACCGCCACCACCCCGAAGGCGCCGGCCAGACCAAGCAGCGTGGCGAGGTCAATCACGGACCGCGCCCGCATCCCGCCCAGGCCCAGGGTTGGGGACACGCCATCGTTGGTCAGGGGAATACGCGCCATGACAAGGTCCGTCACGAAAGGGGAGCTGGCTCGGGCATCAGGTTCGGTCGGACTTGATGATTTCCGTCATGGTTACGCCAAGCCGGTCCTCGACCACCACCACCTCGCCGCGGGCGACCAGGCGGTTGTTGACGTAGATATCGATGGCCTCACCCACCTTGCGGTCCAATTCAACCACGGCGCCCCGCCCCAGCTTCAGCAACTGACTGACCTGCATGGTGGATTTGCCGAGCACGGCCGAAATCTGCACCGGAATGTCGTAAACCGCCTCCAGGTCCTTGGCCGGTGTCGACGTGACCTCGAAGCCCGACGTTCCGCCGTCAAATTCGTCGAGATCAAACCCCCCTGCGCTCGCCATGTTTTTTGTCCGGTGTTGCCGCGGCCGTCATCACGATCGACTTCGCCCTTACTGCGCTCCCAGCATGCGCTCGGCGGTCGCCGTGATCTCGGCCAGCAGTTGGTTGGTGTTGCGTTCGGCGCCGCCTTCGGCCCATTCGATGCGGGCGTCGGCCGGCGCCACCCCGGGATCCCCGAGGATGATCAGCCGGCCGGCAAAACCGCGCTGCGCCGCCATCTCCTCAATGCGCGGACGCAAGGTGGCCATCAGCCCCTCGTTGATCCTGATGGCCAGACGCGGCTCGTCCACGGCTTCGCTCAAACAGGCGGTAATGAAATCCTCCAGTTCCTGCGCCCCATGGCGACGGACCAGGCTGGGCAGCAGCTTGCCGATCACCGCCAGCGCAATCCGCAACGGCTGAGCGGTGCGTCCGGCGTTGACGTCGTCACGATCGGCCACCAGTTGCCCGACGCCGTCGGCCAGACGGACCAGGGCGTCGGTCGCCGCCGCCTGCATCTCGCCCTCGGCCTCGCTCCGCCCCTGCTGACAGCCGGCGGCCTGTCCGGCCTTGCGGCCTTCAGCATAAGCCTTGGTGCGCGCCTTTTCCAGTTCCTCGGTGCTGAAGGTGGGCGGCGGCGGGGGCGGCGGCGGCGCGGCCTCCTTGGCCTTCTGACGCCGTGCCGCCGCCTGCTCATCGACATCGAAGGAAACATCGAACAGAAATTTGTGAACCGGCACCTGCGTTCTCCCCGCTTCGTCGCGGGCCGGCGGTCCTTGCCGCCGGCCCGGAGTTGGTCCGCCCCCCCCCCCGCCGACCAGGGCTTTGCCCTGGACCCACCAAAGGCCCTTGGCCCTTGGAACCCATGACGTCATGCGGGTCCAGGGGCGTTCCGCCCCTGGTGGGGGGTCAAGGGGGGTAAAGCCCCCCTCGTGTTTCTATTTTCCTGCTTACCGGCATCAATAGATCAACTCGTCTTCGCCCTTGCCTTCGGACATCACGATCTCGCCCCGGGCGGCCAGGTCCTTGGCGGTCTGAACCATCAACATCTGCGCCTCTTCCACGTCGCGCAGGCGCACCGGCCCCATCGAGGCCATTTCTTCACGCAGCATCTTGCCGGCCCGTTCCGACATGTTGGTGAAGAACAGATCGCGCAGGGTTTCCGAGGCGCCCTTGAGGGCAATCGACAGCTTGGACTTGTCCACCGCCCGCAGCATCGCCTGAACGCCGCTGGGGTCGAGCTTGCCCAGGTCCTCGAAGGTGAACATCAGTGCCTTGATCCGCTCGGCGCTGTCGCGGTTGCGCTCTTCCAGGGCGGCAATGAACCGGTGTTCGGTGGCGCGGTCCAGGTTGTTGAAGATTTCCGCCAGCATCTCATGGGAATCGCGGCGGCTGGCCCGGGCCAGATTGGTCATGAACTCGGTGCGCAGGGTCCGCTCGACGTCGTCCAGCACCTCTTTTTGCACCGCCTCCATGCGCAGCATGCGCATGATCACTTCCATTGCGAAGCTTTCGGGCAGAATGGTCAGCACCCGGCCGGCATGTTCCGCGCGAATCTTGGACAGCACCACCGCCACGGTCTGGGGGTATTCGTTCTTGAGGTAGTTGGCCAACACGTTTTCGTTGACGTTGGCCAGCTTGTCCCACATGGTGCGGCCGGCCGGACCCCGGATGTCCTCCATGATCGCGTCGACCTTGTCCTTGGACAAGGTTTTCATCAGCAGCCGCTCGGTGCTGTCGTAGGTACCGACCAGCGAGCCGGTGGCGGACATCTGTTCGGCGAACTCGACGAACAGGCGCTCGATCAGATTGGCGCTGACCGTTCCCAGGTTGGCCATGGTCTGGGAGATTTCCTTGATCTCCTCATCGTCCATGTGCTGGAACAACTTGGCTGCGTGCTCCTCTCCCAGGGACAGGACCATGATGGCGGCCTTTTCCGGCCCGGTCAGGGTGCGATAATCTTCGCGAACGCGGATCGCCACGGCTTAATCTCCCTTGCCCGACATCTGCCTGCCCTCACCCTCGTAGGCTCACGTTTCCTGGTAAAGCCAGTTGCGCAGGATCGAGACGGCTTCCTCAGGATGTTTTTCGACGATTTCACCGACCTTGCGCAAGGACGAGGCCCGCACCCGTCCCTCGACCCGGTTGATATCGATCATCTGCTCCAACTCCTCGTCCGCCTGAGCCGCCTCCAGCGCCAGGTCCTGGGCCAGGGCGCCGGCCGGAGCGGCCAGTTGCGCCGGAAGCTGGGCCTGTTCGGCCAGCAGCTTCTCCATGTCGTCCTCGCTCTCCACCGGCCGCTCGAAGGCCCGGGTGATCAGCGGCCGGACCACCAGCAGGATGACCAGGATCGCGACGACGGCCAGGATCAGCATCTCGGCAATGCGGAACAGATCCTCCTTGGGCATGCCGAGCAGCATGTCCGAGGCGCCGGTGAACTCGCCCTCGGGCACCGCAAAACGCATGTTGACGACCTCGAGGGTGTCGCCGCGCACCGGGTCGTAGCCCACCGCCGAGCGGACCAGCGCGGTGATCTGGTCAAGCTCTTCCTTCGACCTCGGACTGTAGAGCGGCGATCCGCCCTTGGGGTCCGGGGTATAGAGACCGTCCACCAGCACCGCCACCGACAGCTTGCGCACCTGGCCGATTTCGCGAACCTGGCTCTTGACCGTCTTGCTGATCTCGTAGTTGACGGTTTCTTCGTTGCGGTTGGTGCGGTTGCTGGTGATCGGACCGGCGCCATGGGAGTCGGCGCCGGCCCCGCCCGGCACGTTGTTCTGGACCGTCACCGAGTCCATGGGGTCACGGTCCTGGGCGTCGGCCTTGTCGTCCACGGTGGAGGTGGAGCGCACCACCTGGCCTTCGGGGTCATAGGTCTCGGAATTGGTGGTGATCCGGTCGAAGTCGAGATCCGCCGAAACCTCGGCCCGCACCTTGTCGTAACCGACTGTCCGGCCCACCAGCTCCTCGATGGTGCGGCCAAGCTTGTGCTCGTAGGCCTGCCGCTTCTCGTCGCCGTTGGCCGCCATCGCCTCGGGGGTGTCGGTGCCCATGCCCCGGGCCAGCAGCTTGCCGTGATCGTCGACGATGGCCACCTGCGCCGGGTCGAGCTTGGGCACCGACGCCGCCAGCAGGTGTTGGATCGCGGAAATCTGCTCGGGGTTGAGATGGACACCGGGCCGCAGCTTCAGGAAGACGCTGGCGGTGGCGGTGGCCTCGGTCCGGCTGAACATCTCGCGCTTGGGCAGCACCAGATGAACCCGCGCCTGCTCGATCCCGTCGAGGGTGCCGATGGTGCGCGCCATCTCGCCTTCCAGCGCGCGCAACTGATTGATGTTCTGGATGAAGCTGGTGGCGCCGAAGCTTTCGCCCTTGTCGAAAATCTCGTAACCGATGGAGCCGCCGCTGGGCAGCCCGGACTGGGCCATCTGCATGCGCAACCGGCCGACCTGATCCTGGGGCACCATAATCCGGCTGCCGGTGTCGTCGACCTTGTACGGAACCTTGAGTTCATCCAGCTTCTTGGCGATCGCCCCGGCATCGCTGCCCTGAAGATCGGCGTACAGCAACTCCATGTTCGGCTGCGACAGCCGACCGGTCAGGAAAACGAAAAAACCCAGGAGGCCGATGCCGACGATCGCGATGGCACCCAGGCGAGCCGCGCCGAGATTGCGCAAAGTTTGCATAAACGCATTCACGAGACAAACCCCCGAGCGCCACCAGTCAACCCGGCCGACGGAGGAGGCGGCAAGACGGCCGGTTTAAGTCATTATAGTGTGAATCCCAGGCGAAGGGTGGGTTAATTTCCCCGGCGCAACCCGCGGCCCTGCCCGTTGCAGCGGGCGCGCCCCGGCCGATCAACCGCACTCTGTCATCCTCCGGGACTTATATGGGATGGCACGGGCAGCCTGTCAGCGTCCCGCCGGCGCGGGATGCTTGCCCCACGGGCCGCAACGCGCTATTCCCCGGGGCACCAGAACCGGGAGAGGCACTGATGGATACGCACAGTCAGACCAGCGACAAGCTCAAGTCCTACGTTGAGCGACTGGAGCGGCTGCTTGACGAGAGCGATGCGTTAAAGGATGCGGTCAAGGACCTGCGCGGGGAAATTAAAGGCGACGGGTTCAATGTCAAGGCGGTCGAGCGCATCGTCGCCTTCCGGCGGAACAAGGATGCCGCCGACAAGGAGGCCGAATTCATCAACGACGTCATCCTCTATGCCCATGTCACCGGGACCCCGCTGGATGTCGTGACGCCCGAGGTCGACGAACCGGCCGGGGAAGACGCGGCCGAAAAGGCCCGGGAACCGGTCGGGGAGTGATATCATCGGCGGGCGTCATCAAACCCCCGGGGGCGCCGCTCCCGGACCCCGCCGGGGCCAACGGCCCCGGACCCCGGGTTTTGGCGGACAGGCGAACGGACCCATGAAACTGGCGGTGATCCTGAATGAGGCCGCGGGAACTTTGCTCGGGAGCCCCATCGCCCGGGCGGTGGCCGAAATCGACAGGGGATTCGCCGCGGCCGGGGTCTCGGCCCGGGTCAGCGCCGCCCGCGGCGGCGCCATCGAGCGGGAAATTCGCGCCGCCCTGGCCTCCGACGTCGATGCCGTGGTGATCGGCGGCGGCGACGGCACCGTGGCCGCCGCCGCCGGCCTGCTGCTCGGAACCGGCAAGGCGCTGGGGCTGCTGCCGCTCGGCACCATGAATCTGCTGGCCCGGGACCTCGGCATGCCCAACACCCTGCCCGCCGCCATCAGGATTCTGGCCGCCGGCCACACCCGCGCCATTGATGTCGCCGAAGTCAACGGCCGGGTGTTTCTCAACAATTCGGTGCTGGGGTTGTACCCGACGATGGTCCGGGCGCGGGAACGGCAACGGGGCGTTTCGGGCTGGCACAAGTGGCTGGCCATCGCCTCGGCGGTGTTCAAGTCCCTGCGCTACTACAATCTGGCCGAGGTCGCGGTGGACCTGGGGCAGGGACCGCGACCGGTCAGGACGCCGGCCCTCGCGGTGGTCAACAACGTCTACCACGACCGGCCCGACGCCTCGTTCCTCGACCGGCCCGCCCTCGACGAGGGCCGGCTGGCGGTCTACCTCGCAAACCACCGGACCCGCCTCGGCCTGATCGGGCTGATGATCCGGCTGGCCCTCGGCGGCTGGCAACGGGATGCCGAACTGGAGTCCCTGACCGTAACCGAACTCACCGTAACCAGCCCCACCCGCCACCGTCTGCGGGTCGCCATCGACGGCGAAGTCGTCCGGCTGACCCCGCCCCTGGTCTACCGCATCCGGCCCAAGGCGCTCACCGTTCTGGCCCCGGCCCCGGCCCCGGCCCCGGCCGCCGGGACGGCGCGGTTCCGGCCGTAACCGCGGGTTCGAGAGAAACCGCCCATGAAAACCATCGCCCATCTGTCCGACCTGCATTTCGGCCGCATCAACCTCGAGGTCGCCGAGGCGCTGCTGGCGGATCTCAAGGCACTGCAACCTTCGCTGGTTGTCGTCAGCGGCGATCTGGTGCAGCGCGCCCGCCGCTGCCACTTCCGCGCCGCCAGTGCCTTCCTCGACCGCCTGCCCGCGCCCTGGCTGGTGGTCCCCGGCAACCACGACATCCCGGCCTACAATTTGCTGGCGCGCTTCACCGCGCCATTTCACAACTACAGGCACTATATCACCGCCGATCTCAATCCGTTCCTCAGCGATGGCGAGATCGCGATTCTGGGCATCAATACCGCCCGTCCGCTGATTCTCAATTTTGCCCATGGCCGGATCAACCGCAAACAGATTTCGCATATCGAAGCCGCCTTCCGGGAGGTTCCGGCCTCGGTCTTCAAGGTGGTGGTGACTCACCACCCGTTCCTGCCGCCACCCGGGTCCGACGGCAAGTCCCTGCTCGGGCGGGCGCGGATGGCGCTGCCGGCGCTGGAGGCCTGTGGCGTCGACCTGTTGCTGGCCGGCCATCTGCACCGGAGTTTCAGCGGCGATATCGCCGACCATCACCGGCCGCTCGAACGCTCGATCCTGGTCGCCCACGCCGCCACCGCGACGTCCACCCGGCTGCGCGACGAGCCCAACAGCTACAACTTTATCACGGTGGCGCCGCCGCGCGTGACCTTCGAGGAGCGCAGTTGGACCGGCGCCGGCTTTGCCGCCACCGGGCGTCTCGCCTACACCCGCAGCAACCACCGCTGGCTTTCCTGCGCCGCCTGAGGGTGGCCGATGCCGCCCTGGTCCTCGGTTTCCGGCCCGATCCCGGGGGAGGGCGGCCGGGGCGCGGACCCAGGGAACCGGTGCCCGGGGCCGTCTCACCGGCCACTGCAATCTAATGATGAAAAATACAATATTAGTGCAATTTAATTTGGCTGTTGACGGGATTGCCGGGTTTGTGGCCTGCTGTTGTCGTGGTCTGGTCCGATCAAGAGTATTGCTACCTAATGAAAGAGCTGGAAGGCATCTTAATTCAACTTTAGCTTGGTGAAATGTCACGACGCCATTTGCTCCCGGACATTCCGAGTTCGTTCGGCCTTCAAACCGCTCGGATTGTCCTGAATTAGCCGCCCTCGGAGACGCCGGCAAGCGGATGGCAAAAGGCGGGGATGTTTGAGATGGATATGAGCACACTGCTCTCGATACCGGCAATCATCTCAGCAGTTACTGCGCTATTTTTGTGGTTTTTATTTTTTTATAATCGTGACGTGGCTGGAATTATCGCGATAGCATGCTCAAATGGCAGTTTTTTCTTGGGATTTGGCCTAATTGCACTACGGGCTCACCTGAATTGGCAGTTTTCGGTTATTGGTGGAAACGGATTTATTTGCCTGGCTTACATTTTAATTCTTGTTGGACTCGCACAGTTTTTTAAAAATAAGCTGCATTCCGAAATATATGCGCTGCTATTTATCGGATATATGACCGCATTCTCTTATTTAACTTGTGTCGATAATAATTTTTCGGCACGCCTGAGCTTGTTTCTGACCAGTTATGCGACCATGATGCTTTGCGCCCTGTGGATGACCGTTTCTGAATATCGCAAGCAGCACATGAAATCCTACCTTGTGGCATCTATGTTCATGGCGTTATTGGCGATCCAATTCTATACCTGCGCCCTGGTGTCCATGTTCAGCAACAATGGATTTGACATTCTGGCCCCGACTTCGATCAATCTGAGCGTAATCCTCGAGCAAATTTTTTTTATCGTCGGTTGGACGTTGTCCTTTTCGCTGATGGTCAGCGAACGGCTGTACAGCGAAAAGGCTCTCGCCGTACATCGCTATCATGCCCTGGTCGAGGGCGCGCCCGATGCCATCCTGGTTTATGACGCCGAGCTGGGGCGGCTGGTCGATGCCAACCTGAAGGCCGAAGAGCTGTTCGGGTGCAGCCGCGAGACCTTACTGGCCACGGGGCTGGAGCGGTTCTATGCGCCGGTTCAACCCGACGGCCGGCCCGCGGCGATCGGCTTCGAGGAAACCTGCCGGCAGGTCCTGTCCGGGACTCCGGTCCTGATCGAGCGCGAACTGGTTGATGCCGCGGAACGGCCGCTGTTTGCCGAAGCGCGGATCAGCCGCCTGCCGTCTGCCCGTGGCCATCTGATCCGGTGCAGTTTTCTTGACATTTCCGAGCGCAAGGCCGCCGAGGCCCGGCTTCAGTTTCTGGCCACCCACGACCTGCTGACGGTACTGCCCAACCGTCTGTTGCTGATGGACCGGCTGGAACACGCGATGCAGGCGGCCGATCGGTCCGGAACCAGGCTGGCGCTGCTGTTTCTCGATATCGACTCCTTCAAGTCGGTCAATGATTCCTTCGGTCATCTGGTGGGTGACTGCCTGCTCCAGGCGGTGGCTGCCCGGCTGAGCGAGGCGGTGCGCAAGAACGATACCGTGAGCCGTCAGGGTGGCGACGAGTTCCTGCTGCTGCTGACCGGCCTTGCCGATGCCGACAGCGCGGCGGTGGTGGCCGGGTCCCTTCTGGAAGAGATGAAGAGGCCCTTCGATCTCGCGGTGGGAGAGCTTTACACCTCGGCTTCCATCGGCATCGCGCTGTTTCCCGACGACGGTCGGGACTACGTGACGCTGCGGAAAAAGGCCGATCTGGCCATGTACCGGTCCAAGGAGGACGGCAAGAACACCTACCACTTCTTCGATTCCCGGATCGATTTCGACATGGTGGAGCACCAGCGCGCCTTCACCGACCTGCAGGGCGCCCTGATCCGGGGTGAATTCGAACTTCACTACCAGCCGCAATTCAATCTCAAATCCGGGAAGCTGGTCGGAGCCGAGGCGCTGCTGCGCTGGCGGCACCCGGTCCGGGGCCTGATCGCCCCCGGGCGTTTCATCCCGCTGGCCGAATCCAGCGGTCTGATCGTGGCCATCGGCGAGTGGGTGTTGCGCGAAGCTTGCCGGCAGGCCGCGCAGTGGCACCGCAGCGGATTGCCGGGACTGGTGATGGCGGTCAATCTTTCGGCGGTTCAGTTCAAGAGGGACAATCTGGAGCAGACGATTATCGAGGCGATTGCTTCATCCGGGATCGATCCCGCGATGCTGGAACTGGAGCTGACCGAATCGATCCTGATCCGTGACACCGATACCGTGCTGGCCACGGTCAACCGCCTGCGAAACCTGGGCGTCAAATTGTCCATTGACGATTTCGGCACCGGCTATTCCAGCCTGTCCTATCTGAAACGCTTCAACGTCGACAAGGTCAAGATCGACCAGTCGTTTATCCGGGACATCTCCGCCAATCCCAGCGACGCCACCATCGTCAAGGCCATCTGCATGATGGCCCATGGCCTGAACATGCGGACGATTGCCGAAGGCGTCGAGGACGAGAGCCATCTGGTGCCATTACGGGAGTACTCGTGCGACGAGGTCCAGGGCTATTTATTCGCCCGCCCGATGCCACCGGCCGAGTTCCTGAGCGCGGCGCCGTCCTGGTGGCCGGCCGGCATTTGAAGGCGGAACCGGGTTGGCCTCTTGTCCTGGTGGCCCGAACTGAGGCAGGGTCGGGCCGCGATCACCGGCCGTTCTTCCCGCTCCCGCTCCCCCTCCCGCTCCCGCTCCCCCTCCCCCTCTCCCTCTCCCTCTCCCTCTCCCTCCCCCTTCCGGGCACCGACGCCGCCATGAACCCACCCTTACCCGCCCCGCCCTCGCCCGCCGCGGTTCCGGTCGCCGGGACCGGCCGCGCCTCGCGTCGCACCTCGACCCGGGTGGCGGTGGTGGACCTCGCCCGCGGCGTCGCGATCCTGCTGATGATCGGCTATCATGCCTGCTGGGACCTGACCTTTTTCGGTCTGGCGCGCCTGGATCTGGTCGGCGACGTGCTGTGGCTGGTCCTCCGCACCACCATTCTGGGCCTGTTTCTTGGACTGGTCGGGGTCAGCCTGGTGCTGGCCACCCGCGACCGCATCGTCTGGTCCCGGGTGGCGGCGCGACTGGCGGTGATCGGCGGCTGTGCCGGCGCGGTGACGGTGGTCAGTTGGGGCCTTACCCCCGACGGATTGATCTTTTTCGGGGTGCTGCACCATGTGGCGTTGGCCTCGCTGCTGGGGCTGGCCTTTGTCCGGCTGCCGCCGGCGGTGGTCGCGGCGGCGGCGGGGCTGGCGCTGGCGGCGCCGGCATGGCTGACCGGACCGGCGTTCGATGGCGGCTGGCTGCTCTGGCTCGGACTGATGAGCCAGGAGCCGCGCAGCAACGACTTTGTGCCGCTGCTGCCGTGGTTCGGCGTGGTGTTGGCCGGTATCGCCTTCGGCCGGCTGGCCGGCGCCGCGGTCGCGGCCGGGGGGTGGGCGGCGGCGGTGGCGGCCTGGCGGCCGGCGGGATGGCCGGCACGGCTGGTCGGCTGGGCCGGGCGCCACAGCCTGCTCATTTATATGATCCACCAGCCGGTGCTGTGGGGCGGCGGGTTGCTGCTGCTGATCCTGGCGCCGCCGGTGACGCCGCTGTCTCCGGGGTGGGTGGGGTAGATACCGCTTTCGCCGTTGGCGATCAGGGGCTTTGCCCCTTGACCCCACCAAGGGCCGAGGCCCTTGGAACCCGGGATTTATTTACAAGGAGGGGGTTCGATGATCCCGCTGTCCGCTGCCTTCGCGCTGGCCCTCGGTCACCATCGGGGCGGGCGTTACGCCCTGGCCGAACAGGGCTATCGGGAGATTCTGGCGGTGGCGCCGGATCATGTGGACAGCCTGCATCTCCTGGGTCTGCTGGCGGCGCAGACCGGGCAGGCCGAGGCGGCGGTCGGGGCCATCGGTCGGGCGCAGGCGCTGCGGCCCGACGACCCGGCGATCCTGAACAGCCTGGGGCTGGCGCTGAAGGCCGCGGGCCGCGTGGACGAGGCGGTGGCGTGCTACCGGCAGGCGCTGGTGCTCCGGCCCGACGACGCCAACGCCCACAACTGCCTCGCGGTGGCGTTGCAGGACCAGGGCCGGCTGGCCGAGGCGATCGGGCACTACCGCCGGGCGCTGGCCTGTGCGCCGGAGCTGGTGGACGCCGCCTACAATCTGGGCACCGCGCTCCAGCGCCACGGCGACGCCGATCAGGCGGCGGCGCAGTACCGCTGGGTGCTGGCCCGCTGCCCGGACCATGCCGAGGCTCATAACAACCTGGGCAATCTGCGCTATGCCGCCGGCGCCATCGACGAGGCGATGGCCCTATACCGGCGTGCGACCGCGCTGGCCCCGGGGCTGGCCGAGGCGCACTACAATCTCGGTACCGCGCTCCAGCAGCGGGGCCGGTTCGACGAGGCGGTAATTGCCTACCGCGCGGCGCTGGCGCTCAAGCCGGACTATGCCAGCGCCCACGCCAATCTCGGCACCGCCCTGCAAGCCCTGGGCCGGCTGGACGAGGCGGCCGGGCAGTACCGCCGGGCGCTGGCGCTCCGGCCCGACCGGGCCGATGCCCATTACAATCTCGGCACCGTATTCCAGCAGCAAGGGCAGGTCGACGAGGCCGCGGCCTGCCACCGGCGGGCGCTGGCCCTGGCCCCCGACCATCCCAAGGCCCGGTTTGGCCTGTGCATCGCCCAACTGCCGCTGGTGTACCAAAGCCCGGCCGAGATCGACCGGCGCCGCGCCGCCTATGCCGACGCCCTGGCGGCATTGGCCGCCGCCGTCAGCCAGGAACCGGCAGGTGCCGCTCTTGAAGAGGCGGTGGGGGCGAGCCAACCCTTTTATCTGGCCTATCAGGGCCGCTGCGACCGCGACCTCCAGCAGCGGTATGGTGCCCTGGTGTGCGGGATCATGGCCCGGCGCCATCCGCCGGCGCCCTTGCCCGAACCGCCGGGACCCGGTGAGCCGGTGCGGGTCGGCATCGTCAGCGGTTTCTTTCGCGACCATTCCAACTGGAAGATTCCGATCCGGGGCTGGCTCGGCCAACTCGATCGCCGGCGCTTCCAGGTCTTCGGCTACCACACCGGGCCGCTACAGGACGCCGAGACCGCGGTGGCGGCGGGTCTGTGCCGCCGGTTCGTCCAGGGGCCGCTGACCCTGGACGGCTGGCGCGACGTCATCCTGGCCGATGCGCCCCACGTCCTGATCTATCCCGAAACCGGCATGGACCCGATGGCGGCACGGCTTGCGGCCATGCGGCTGGCGCGCCACCAGTGCGCGGCCTGGGGTCATCCCGAAACCAGCGGCTTCCCGACCCTGGACTCCTTTCTCAGCAGCGACCTGATGGAACCGCCCGACGGCGACCGCCACTATACCGAGCGTCTGGTCCGGCTGCCCAACCTGTCGATCTGGTACGAGCCGCCGGTGCTGCCGCCGGTCACCCTGACCCGCCCGGACCTGGGGTTCCGGCCCGGCGCCACGGTCTGCTGGTGCGCCCAGTCGCTGTTCAAGTACCTGCCCCAGTTCGACCCGGTGTTCCCGCGGATTGCCCGGGAGGCGGGCGACTGCCAGTTCGCGTTCATCGGCTATCCCCGGGGCGAGGGCGTCACCGCAGACTTCCGCGATCGGCTTGGCCAGGCCTTCGCCGCTCACGGTCTGTCCGCCGAGGCGTTCTGCGTCTTCCTGCCGCCGCTCGCCCCCGCGCGTTTCGTGGCGGCGATCGGGCTCTGCGACATGGTGCTGGACAGCATCGGCTGGTCCGGCTGCAACTCGACCCTGGAAAGCCTGGCCCACGACCTGCCCGTCGTCACCCTGCCCGGCCCGCTGATGCGCGGCCGTCACGGTCTGGCCATCCTGACCAGGATGGGCGTGACCGAAACCGTGGCCACCGATCCCGACCACTATGTGGCACTGGCGGTCCGGTTGGCCCGGGATCCGACGTGGCGGCAGGCGATCAGCCGGCGGATCGGCGCCGGCAAGCACCGGCTGTACCGGGATCGCGCCGCCATCGAAGGGCTCGAGACGATACTGGAAGACGCGGCACGTCCCGCCGTCATCCCCGGATCCGGCGGTGCCCGGGCCGCCACCGGACCCGCCGCCTGATCGGCAGGGTATCACTGTTGAGGGCCGAGCCGTTCGACCCCACACTCCATACGCAACTGCTCGAGGCCCGACTGAACCTTGGCCGAACTCGCCCGCAACTCCTCCATGCGGGTCCGGGCCAGCGGCATCTGGCCGCCATCGAGCGCGAGCAGGACCTGCCGCGCCCGGGTGTGGACCTCACGGTGAGGCTCGGCCAGCGCCCGGAACGCCGGCAGCGCCAGCATGGTCTCGTCGGTGACGCTGTCGTACCAGCGGCCCAGGAGGCAGGTGTGATGGGTCGCCAGCGCCGTGGCCGACATGGTCTCGCCGTCCATGGCCCTGGCGATCTTCTCCATAAAGGCAATATGGTCGGATCGGGCAAGGTCGCAGATGCGGTCGATGCTCCGCGCGGCCAGGGCATCGACCCGGGACGCCGGCAGCCCCTCCTCGAAATGGACGTGGAGCCGGCCGTCGCCGCAGGCCACCACCGAGCCGCGACAGCGCAGGCCCTCTTCGGGAATCGTGATCCCGACGGTGGCGCCCTGCGCTATCGCGGCCTCCGTCTGCACCAGCACGCCGCATTCCGAAAGGTCGTAGAGCACGCACGGGGCATGCTCACCACCGTAAGAGACTTCGGCGTCCAGCAGAACCGCACGACGGCGGCGCTGCCGCCGGTTGGCGACGGCCGACGAGGTCCGCACCGCCCGGGTCAGCAGCTTGCGCATCACCGCCAGGGTCTCTTCCATGCGCGCGGCGCTTTCGCCGACCCCGATGGACGCCTGACTGGCCTTGCCGACATTCTCCGACACCCCCGCCATCAGGGTGGTGACGGTACCGGTGCGCGCCGCGGTCTCGCCGACCGCGCGCGCGATCTCGCTGGTGGCGGCGGTCTGTTCCTCGATGGCCGCCGCGATCACCGCGGCGATCTGCTCCATCTGTTCGATGGTGCCCGCCACCTCGTCGATCACGGTCCCGGCCGAACGGCTCACCTCCTGCATGGTATCGATCCGCTGGGTAATCTCCTTGGCCGAAGCCGCCGACTGGCTGGCCAGGTTCCGGACCTCGCCCGCCACCACGGCAAAGCCCTTGCCGGCGGCGCCCGCACGCGCCGCCTCGATGGTCGCGTTCAGCGCCAGCAGATTGGTTTGGGCCGCGATGCCGCCGATGATTTTCGTCACCTTGCCGATCTCGCGGGCGGCATTGCCCAGCGTCCCGAGCACCGCGCGGGCGTCCCTCATCCGCCCGACCGCGACCCGGGCGGTGGCGTTGGAACGCTGGACCTGGGCGCCGATTTCATCAATGGAGGCATGCAGCTCCTCCGCAGCCGAGGCGACCGTCTGTGCCGAGCCCAGGGCGTCCTGCGCCGCGTCGCTCGCGCTTCCGGCGCTCACGTCCACCGTCATCGAAACGCAGGTCATCACCTCGGAACTGTGCACCAGATCGCCGGTGACATGGGCGATGCTGTTAACGGTATCGTTGAGTTGGAGGTCGATGCGATCGATCATGGTATCGACCGCCGCGCGCCGTTCTTCGGCCAGCATCTCCCAGTAGCGGCTGATGGCCAGCTCCATGTCGAGCATGACCGCCCGGCTGACCGCCTGAAGGCTTTCCACCAACCGCCGTTCGCGGGCCGGCGTCCGCACGAGGCCGCCGACGCTGCGGACCACCACGGCCTGAAGGCGATCGAGGACGAAGGAATAGCCGGCCATGTACCAGCGCGGTGTCAGGCCGATGCGGTAATGGGTGGCGCCGATCTGATCCACCGAACGTCGGTAGGCATCATCAAAACGTCCGTTGAACAGCAGGCCCCAATGCCGGACCTGGGCTTCCCGGGCAAAGGCCACGCGCTCGGGTGAGGAAAACTTCGCTTCAAGCTCGGGTTCGGACAGGGCGTGGCGATAGAATTTCTCCAGAATATCGGGTAACGCCGAGAGCAAAATCGGCTTTAGTTGTCGCAATCGCTCGCAACACGGCTCGTCGATATGAAGATAGCGGAGGCGTCGGACCCAATCCCCGGCCGCGCCGGTCGGTGAAGTAATGCTCATTCGATACCGGATGATGTTTCAGCGGCGGCTTTCTCCAACCGAAGCCGGTCAAGTGCCGCAGCCAATGTTACAGATGCCTGACATTATGGGAAAAATTATGACAATTTCAATGAGCCGATCCAAATGACGGGGGCGATATGCGTTGCGCGCCGGTATCTGCGGCATGCGACAGCGCCGAAACAATTCGGCATCTGATAAATAACCTAAGGAATATTTACCGTGTCGGCCGCGCCTTATTGAGCCGCAGCCCAGCCCGCGGCCCTGCACCCCGGTCCGCCCGCCCCCGGCACCGGAAAAATATCGCTCTTTGACAGGCGCCCGGCCGCCCCGCGGCGGAAGCGCGGGATCGGACCGGTACCCGGAAAGTACAACGCAAGCGTTACGTTAATTAACGCGGCAAGGTGGCTGCGGGCGGGTGATCGCTCACCATTTCCCACTCCGCCGGCCAACCTTGGCCGACACCGTCTCACAGATGTTGCACTGCAATATCCGGGCGCCGTGGCGGCGATCTCACCGGGAGCCGGTATCCAACCGGGCGCGACCGGGCAACGATCCCCCGACCGGGCAGGACTTCAACAAAAAAGCCGGACTTAATCGACTCTGTTCTTGCATGTTTTGAGATCACCATGCTACTGGCGTTCCTTCCGGGAACCGCTCACGGATTTGTAACGTGGTAAACATTGCTGTCACGGTTAATTCGAAAGCTACCCGAATGGTTGACGCTTCCGCTGCCGGTCCGCGCCGGAGCGCGCGAAACGCCGGTCGGGCGTTGCCGGGGATGCATTGGCGTCACCTGGTCCCGTGACGGACGTCAAGACTGCCCGGACTCAATTGTCCCTGTAAAGGTTTGAGACGACCCGGCGGGAGGACTCAGGATGGCGACCGCGATACAGCCCGAAGAGGTGTTCAGGCAGGAGGCCGCCGACCTGCTGGCGGTGCTGGAGACGACGCTGCTTGACCTGGAGGCGGCGCCGGACCGTGGGGAACTGATCGATCAGGCGTTCCGATCCCTTCATACCCTCAAGGGCTCCGGCGCGATGTTCGGGTGGGACGCGCTCGCCGACTTTGCCCATCACATCGAATCGGTGTTTCAGAAGGTCCGCGAGGGCACCCTCGCCGCGACCCGGGATCTGGTGTCGCTCACGCTGGCCTCCCTCGATCACCTTCGGGTGTTGCTGGAACATCCCGGGCAGGCCGACCGGGTGCGCGGCGACGCCTTGCTGCTCGCCTTTGCCGATCTGGCCGCGGTTGCGGCTTCCGACCCGACTCTGTCCGCCGCCGCCGCCGGCCCCGGTGCCGCGGCGTCGCCCGCCGAAGACCCCAAACGGCTCCGGGTGTTCCGCATCGGCTGGCGGCCGGCATCGGATATGCTGGCGTTTGGCGGCAATCCGCTGCTGCTGCTGGACGAGTTGCGCGGGCTTGGACCCTGCACGGTCATCCCCATCACCGACCGCATCCCGCCCCTCGAGACCATGGACCCGACCGGATGCACGCTCGGTTGGGACATCATGCTGACCACCGACCGGCCCCGGGCGGCCATCGATGACGTGTTCATGTTCACGGTCGGTACCTCCGAACTCGCCATCGACGAGGTTCCGCTCGACGACGACTCCGAGGCGCCGCCCCGGCTCGGCGAGATTCTGGTCCGGCGCGGCGACGTCACCGCCGGCGACGTCGATGAGGAACTCGGCCACCAGCCGCGCCTCGGCACCCTGCTGGTCCAGTCGGGCAAGGTGTCGGGTGACCGGATCGCCTCGGCCCTGGACGAACAGCGGCACCTGCGCGAAACCGCCCGGGCGCGGGAAGCCAAGGCGCTGGGCAACAGCATCCGGGTTCCGGCCGAGCGCCTGGACAGCCTGATGGATCAGGTCGGCGAACTGGTGATCGCCCAGGCCCGGTTGGTGCAGGCCACCGCCGGCGGCACCGCATTGCTGAAGTCCATCGCCGAGGATATCCAAAGGCTGGCAGGCGCCCTGCGCGATACCACGATGAGCGTTCGCATGCTGCCGATCGGCACCCTGTTCGCCCGGTTCCGCCGGGTGGTCCATGACGTGTCGCGGGAACTTGGCAAGACCGTGGAACTGACCATGTCGGGCGAGGAAACCGAGCTCGACAAGACCGTGATCGAAAGCCTCAACGATCCGCTGGTTCACCTGATCCGCAACGCCATGGACCACGGCCTGGAAACCGCGGAGCAACGGGCGGCACAGGGCAAACCGGCGGCCGGGCATCTGCACCTGTCGGCGGTTCATTCGGGCGCCCAGGTGCTGATCGCCATCAAGGACGATGGCCGCGGCCTTGACCGCGCGGCGATCCGGGTCAAGGCCGAAGAGCGCGGCCTGCTCCAGCCCGGCCAGGAGGTGGGCGACCGTCAGCTTTTCGCGTGCATCTTCCAGCCGGGTTTTTCCACCGCGGCGACGGTGACCAGCCTTTCGGGACGGGGCGTCGGCATGGACGTGGTCGAGCGCGCGGTGGCCAGCCTGCGTGGCACCATCGAGGTGGCGAGCGAGCCCGGCCGAGGCACCTCGATCACCCTCAAGCTGCCCCTGACGCTCGCCATCATCGACGGTCTGCTGGTTCGGATCGCCGACGAACGCTACATCGTGCCGCTCTCGGTGATCGAGGAATGCGTCGAACTCAGCCGCCGGGAAGACCAGCGTTCCGACGGCCGCAGCTTTCTCAACATCCGCGGCGAGATCGTCGCCTTTGTCCGGCTGCGCCGGCTGTTCGGCGCCACCGGAACCGCCCCGGAACTCCAGAAGGTGGTGATCGTGAGCTTCGGCGAGGTTCGGGTCGGGTTGGTGGTCGATCAGGTGCTGGGCCAGCATCAGACCGTGATCAAGTCGCTGTCGCGCCTGCACGACGACCAGGAGGGCTTTTCCGGCGCGACCATTCTCGGGGACGGTTCGGTGGCGCTGATCCTTGACGTTCCTCACCTGATCAGGTTCGCGCGCGACCGCGAGACCGGACTCAGGACGGCCTGAACCCGCTTTCTTTCGAGATTCTGGAGGTCAGATTCATGCGTTTCACCATTAAGGCCCGGCTGGTGGCGGCATTCGCGGCGATTCTGCTCCTTTCGGCGCTCTCAGCCGCGCTTGGAATCAGCAGCCTCGGATCGGTCAACGATCAGGTCAAGGCGGTGGTCGATGGCCCGGCGGCGCGGAGCCTGCTGACGATGCGCCTCGCCAATACCCTGTCGATGATGGCGCGCACCGAGAAGAACCTGATCCTCGAAAACGACGATCAGGCCATGAAGGGCTATGTCGAGCAACTCAGGTCGGAACGGGCGAAATTCAAGGAGATGTTCGACCACCGGCGCCAGATCGCCACCGAAGAGGGCCGCAAGAAACTCGACGCCCTGCATGACGTGTACCAGGACTACATCGCCTCTCAGGACGTGCTGATCCCGCTGGCGCTGGCCAACTCCAACATCAAGGCCCGGGATCTGTCGGCCGCGCGCGGCAAGGAACTGCTGGATGCCACCCTCGCGATCCTGGCCGAGGTCAGGCCCGCCGACGCCGATCCACAGACCTCGGCGATCCTCGCCCGGCTCCCGGCCGAGATGCTGCGCGCCCACCGCGATGAAAAGGAAATGCTGCTGGAGGACGACGACGGCAGGATTCATGCCGCCGAACAGGCCACCGAAGCGGTGTTGCGGACTGTTCAGAGCGACCTTGCCGCCCTGCGCGACAGCGGCAACCCGGCGCTCCGGCAAGAGGCCCAGCGGATCACCGGCGCCTGGGAGGCGTGGCTGCCGGTGCATACCCAGGTGCGCGATCTGGCCTTTCAGAACGCCAACAACCGGGCCATCGCGATTTCCTTCGGAAAGAACCGGGAGCTGCTGAAGACCATCGACGGCATGGTCGAGGATCTGGTCGCCTTTGACCAGGACCGGATGAACGAACGGGTCGAGGCCAGCGACCACCTGTACACGGGATCGCGCCTCACCCTGATCATCATGATCGTGGTCTCCCTCGGCATCGGCATCGGCATGGCGCTGTGGATTTCGCTGCTGATCAGCCGGGGGCTGAGCCGGGCCGGCACTCTGGCCCGGGCGATCGCCCGGGGCGACGTCGGTCAGACCGTCGACTACCGGGGCCGGGAAGAGATCGGTGACCTGATTCAGGCGATGAACGCCATGTGCGACAACCTGCGCGCCACCGCCGGCATCGCCGAGTCCATTTCCCGCGGCGATATCTCGGTTCAGGTGACGCGGCGCTCGGACCAGGATGTCCTTGGCATCGCCCTGGAAACCATGGTCGCCAACCTGCGCGGAACCGCAGACATCGCCCAGGAAATCGCCAAGGGCAACCTCACGGTTCAGGCCCGGCGCCTGTCGGACAAGGATGTGTTGGGCATCGCGCTGGAGACCATGATCGTCAACCTGCGTCAGGTGGTGGTGGACGTGGCCGCTGCTGCCGAGAACGTGGCCGCCGGCAGCGAGGAACTGAGCGCCAGCGCCGAAACCCTGTCCCAGGGCGTGTCGGAACAGGCGGCCTCAAGCGAAGAGGCGTCCAGCTCCATGGAAGAGATGGCCGCCAACATCCGCCAGAACGCCGACAACGCCGGTCAAACCGAGAAGATCGCGCGTCAGTCCTCCACCGACGCCGCCCGCAGCGGCGAAGCCGTGGGCAAGGCGGTGGCGGCCATGCGGATCATCGCCGAGAAGATCACCATCGTTCAGGAAATTGCCCGCCAGACCGACCTGCTGGCGCTCAACGCCGCCATCGAGGCGGCGCGCGCCGGCGAACACGGCCGGGGCTTTGCCGTGGTGGCCAGCGAGGTGCGCAAACTCGCCGAGCGCAGCCAGGCCGCCGCGGCCGAAATCAGCATGCTGTCGTCCCAGACCGTCACGGTCTCGGAGGAGGCCGGCCAGATGCTGACCCGGTTGGTCCCCGACATCCAGCGCACCGCCGGCCTGGTCTCGGAGATCAGTTCCGCCTCGCGCGAACAGAACACCGGGGCCGAGCAGATCAACGTCGCGATCCAGCAACTGGATCAGGTGACCCAGCAAAACGCCGCCGCCGCCGAGGAAATGTCCTCCACCTCCGAGGAGCTTTCCAGTCAGGCCCAGCAATTGCAGGCGACCATCTCGTTCTTCTCACTGGGCGAGATGCTGCATGCCGGTCCGCGGACGGGGCAGGGGCAATTCCATCACGCCACACCAAATGCTTCGGGAACGCCGGCCCCGGCCCCGGCGCCGCGGCGTCCGGCGGCCCCGGTGGCCAAACGGCCTCCGGCGGTCAGGCGGCCGCCCGGGGCGACTCCCGGAGCGGCCGGCCATGGGGCGGCGGCGGTCACGGCAGGCGGCAAGGGCTATGCCCTGAAGCTTGACGACCATTACCAGGGGCACGGTGATGCCGAAGATGTCGGCTTCGAACGATACTGATACGAGATCGAATGGAATAAAATCGCCTAAAGACCGACCTGTCATCGGCCCCCACCACGAATTTTTCGGCATGGGGCCGAGCGGATGTGGAAGCCGTCGCGACATTCCTCACCTCATCAATTTGCGCGTGAACGCAAGGTCCGGCACCGATAGCGTAAACCGTGCGCACTCGCTCGCGATCTGGAGGTCCACCCATGCGCTTCACCATAATCGCCCGGCTGGCGGTTGCCTTCACGGCAATCCTCGGGCTCTCCGCGATCTCCGCCGGTCTTGGCCTGTCCAGCCTTGGACTGGTCAACGATCAGGTGCGGGCCGTGGCCGACGGTCCGGCGACCCGGAGCAGGCTGACCCTGGAACTGGTCAGGGCGCTGTCGATGATGGCGCGGACCGAAAAGAATCTGATTCTGGAGAATGATGACCAGGCCAGGAAGGCCTATGTCGAGCGGCTGGCCACCGAACGCGCCACCTTCATCCGGCTTTTTGACCAGCGTCGGGAACTGGCCGACGAGGACGGCAAACGGAAGCTGGACGCCCTGCGCGAGATCTACCGGGAATATTCGAAATCACAGGACGAAGTGGTCGAACTGACCCAGGCCGGGACGAAGCTGAAGGCGCGGGACCTGTCGGTCCGGCGCGGCGACGAACTTCTCGATGACGCCCTCAAGCTGGCAACCGAGATCAGGATTGCCAACCTGGACGGGCCGGGAACGGCGGCGCTGGCGGAACTGCCGGCGCTGATGTTGCGCGCCCGCGGTAACGAAAAGGACCTGATCCTGGAAACCGACGGCGCCAGGATGAAGAGCGTCAACGAGCGCACCGACGCGGTGCTGAAGACGGTCCAACAGCGATTCGCCCTGCTGGGCGAACATGCCGGCACCGCCGCCCATGACGCGGTCCAGCACGCCGCCGCCGCCTGGGACGCCTGGCTTCAGGTCCACCAGCAGGTTCGGGATCTGGCCCTGGACAACGGCACCAGCCGCGCCATCGCCCTGTCCTTTGGTAAGAACCGCGAGTCGCTCACGAAAATCGACGCGCTGGTCGCCGACCTGATCGCCTATGACCAGCAGCGGATGGGCGACCGCATCGCTGCCAGCGACCGCCTTTACGCCGAATCGCACTTCACGGTAATCCTCATCACCGGATCGGCGCTGGTCATTGGCATCGGCATGGCGCTGTGGCTCTCTTTGCTGATCCGCCGGGGATTGCGCAGCGCCGGCCAGCTGGCCCAGGCGGTGGCCGAAGGCGATCTCGGGCAGTCCATCGACTACCGCGGCCGGGAGGAAATCGGCGACCTGATCGGCCTGTTGAACCGCATGGCCGGCAATCTGCGGGCCACCGCCGGGGTCGCCGGAGAAATCGCCCGCGGCAACCTTACCGTGCAGGCAAAGCCGCTCTCCGACAAGGACGTGTTGGGGATCGCGCTGGAGACCATGGTCACGCGGCTGCGCGAGGTGGTGACCGATGTTTCCGCCGCCGCCGAAAACGTGGCGGCCGGCAGCGAGGAACTGAGCGCCAGCGCCGAAACCCTGTCCCAGGGCGTGTCGGAACAGGCAGCGGCCACCGAGGAGGCGTCCAGTTCCATGGAGGAGATGGCCGCCAACATCCGCCAGAACGCCGACAACGCCGGCGAAACCGAAAAGATCGCGCGCCAGTCGGCGGCCGACGCCGCCCGCAGCGGCGAGGCCGTGGGCAAGGCGGTGGCAGCCATGCGAACCATCGCCGAGAAGATCACCATCGTTCAGGAAATCGCCCGCCAGACGGATCTGCTGGCCCTCAACGCCGCCATCGAGGCGGCGCGGGCGGGAGAACATGGCCGGGGCTTTGCGGTGGTGGCCAGCGAGGTGCGCAAGCTGGCCGAGCGCAGCCAGGCCGCCGCGGCCGAGATCGGCATGCTGTCCTCCCAGACCGTCACGGTCTCGGAGGAGGCCGGCCAGATGCTGACCCGGCTGGTCCCCGACATCCAGCGCACCGCCGGTCTGGTGGCGGAAATCAGCCAGGCCTCGCGCGAGCAGAACAGCGGGGCCGAACAGATCAACGTCGCCATCGGGCAACTCGATCAGGTCACCCAGCAAAATGCCGCCGCCGCGGAAGAAATGTCGTCGACGTCCGAGGAGCTTTCCAGTCAGGCCCAGCAGCTTCAGGCCAGCATTTCATTCTTCTCCGTCACCGGCGAGGCCGCGGCGGCCCGGTACCGGCCGGGCACCGCGGCCAACCACGGCGGACCGGCGGCATCCGGGAGCACCGGTTACGCCCTGGTTCCCCGGCGGCCGGGCGCCCCGCTCCCCAAACGCCCGCCACTGGTCCGACGTCCGCCGGGCGGTGCGCATCCGGTCCCGCCGGCCGCCGGCGGCAAGGGTTTCGCCCTCAAGCTCGACGATCATCATCCGGTACGCGGAGACGCCGAAGATGATGGTTTCGAACGCTATTGAGGCGACAGCCGGAACCGGGCGACACTGTCGAAGCGGCCCCCGGTCGCTTTAAGGGGCCGGAGGCCGCCTCTGCGCCCGATGCCCGGCCCGCCCGTTTTCTTTCGAGGTTCTGGAGGTCAGACTCATGCTGAGCAAACTCAGGATTACCGCCCGTTTGACCCTGGGCTTCGGCCTGCTGGTGGCGCTGATCGCCCTCAGTTCGGCGCTGGCGGTGTGGCAATGCCGAGAGGCCGCCGACGCCTTTGCCAAGGCGCAGAGCACGGCCAACATCACCATCGGCCTGAAGGACACCTTGCTGAGCGTCAGGCAGGGGCGGGTCATGGCCTGGGGGTATGCCGCCACCGGCGACGAAGGATACCTCAAGGCGCGGGACGACGCTTTTTCGGTGTTCAAGACCCAGATCACCGAACTCGAGCGCACGCTGGGCGCCGATGACGGCCGGGAGCTGGTCAAGGATTGGCACGATGCGGGGCTTGAGTTCGAAACCAGCGCCATCAAGCTGAACCGCCTGAAGGCCGAGGGGATGGCGCCCGCCGCGCCCGAATACCTCGCGGCGATCAAGGAGATCAATGACGGCGCGAAACGCTACGCCGCGATCAACGACAAGGCGACCAGGTTCTTCCAGGACCGGAGCGCCGCCGCCGCGGCCTTCGCCGACGAGCGGATTCACGGCTCGGTCACCGGGATCATCGGCGCCGGGCTGGCGGCGATCCTGATCGGGATCATTGCCTCCCTGATCATCGGCCGCGGGATTATCCGCCCGATCAAGGCCATGACCGGCACCATGCGCGCCCTGGCCGAGGGCAACCTCTCGGCGGCGGTCCCGGACTCGACCAGCCGCGATGAGATCAGCGAACTGGCAGACGCGGCCCGAACCATGATCGGCAACCTGAAGGCCACGGCCGCGGTCGCCGATGAGATTGCCCAGGGCAATCTTGCGGCGACGGTGAAGAAGCTTTCGGACCAGGACCTGCTGGGGATCGCCCTTGAGCGGATGATCACCAACCTGCGCGCCACCGCGTTGATGGCCGATGAAATTGCCCGGGGCAACCTCGCGGTCCAGGCCCGGCGTATCTCGGACAAGGACACCGCCGGCATCGCCCTCGAAACCATGGTCGCCAACCTGCGCGCCAGCGCCGGGGTGGCGGAGGCGATTTCCCGGGGCGATCTCTCGGTCCAGGTCCGGCGGCTGTCCGATCAGGACACCCTCGGGATCTCCCTCGAAACCATGGTCGCCAACCTGCGCGCCAGCGCCGGAGTGGCAGAGGCGATTTCCCGGGGCGATCTCTCGGTCCAGGTCCGGCGGCTGTCCGATCAGGACACTCTCGGGATCGCCCTCGAAACCATGGTCGCCAACCTGCGCGCCAGCGCCGGGGTGGCAGAGGCGATTTCCCGGGGCGATCTTTCGGTCCAGGTCCGGCGGTTGTCCGAGCGGGATGTTCTCGGCCTGGCGCTCGAAACCATGGTGGCCAACCTGCGCAGCACCGCCGGTGTCGCCGGGGATATCGCCGACGGCAACCTCACGGTTCAGGCCCGGCGGCTTTCGGACAAGGACACGCTGGGCATCGCTCTTGAAACCATGATCGAGAATCTGCGCCGGGTGGTTACCGACGTCTCCGCCGCCGCCGGAAACGTCGCCGCCGGCAGCGAACAGTTGAGCGCCAGCGCCGAAACCCTGTCCCAGGGGGCCTCGGAACAGGCGGCATCCAGCGAGGAGGCGTCCAGCTCCATGGAAGAGATGGCGGCCAACATCCACCAGAACGCCGACAATGCCGGCGAAACCGAAAAGATCGCGCGCCAGTCGGCGGCCGACGCCGCCCGCAGCGGCGAGGCCGTGGGCAAAGCGGTGGCGGCCATGAAGGCCATTGCCGAGAAGATCACCATCGTTCAGGAAATCGCCCGCCAGACGGATCTGCTGGCGCTCAACGCCGCCATCGAGGCGGCACGGGCCGGCGAACACGGCCGCGGCTTTGCGGTGGTGGCCAGCGAGGTGCGCAAGCTGGCCGAGCGCAGTCAAACCGCGGCGGCGGAAATCGGCCGATTGTCGTCCCAGACCGTTCTCGTTTCGGAGGAAGCCGGCCAGATGCTGACCCGGCTGGTCCCCGAGATCCAGCGCACTGCCGGTCTGGTGGCGGAAATTTCCGCGGCCTCGCGCGAGCAGAACAGCGGGGCCGAGCAGATCAACGTGGCAATCCAGCAACTGGATCAGGTCACCCAGCATAACGCCGGCGCCGCGGAGGAGATGTCTTCCACCTCCGAGCAGCTCTCGAGTCAGGCCCAGCAGCTTCAGGCCACCATTTCCTTCTTTACCCTGGGCCGGCAGGCCCCCGCGGGACCGCGGTCGGCGGGCGCGCCGAGGCCCCCGCAGTCCCCGCCGCACCCGCACCCCGGGCCGGAATCGTCGGTCCACCGCGGTTCGCCACCGGCCCCGCGCCCGTCGGTGCCGGCGGCGCCGGGCACGAGGCATCAGGGCGGGGCGTCGCAGCCGCCGGCCGTGTCGGCGAAGCGCAAGGGCTACCCGCTGAAGCTCGACGATCACCACCACCTGCATGGGGATGCCGAAGATGGCGGTTTCGAACGGTACTGAGACGGTCACCGCCGGCGGCCGGCCGCTTCCGGTCGCGACGGCAGGGGGTGCGATGCTGGGTGTGCTGACCCTGGGGCTGGGCGAGGAAATCTTCGCCATCGAGACCGGGCGGGTGCATGAGGTTCTCGACCGGATAACGGTCACCCGCATTCCCAACAGCCGTCCGTTCATCAAGGGCCTGATCAACGTCCGGGGCAGGGTGATCACGGTCACCGACCTTCGGGTCAAATTCGGGATGCCGGCGGCGGCGGCCACCCCGGACACCCGGATCGTGGTGACCGAGGTGCGGATCGCCGGCGAACCGACCCTGGTCGGGATGCTGGCCGACCGGGTCTACGAGGCCACCGAACTGCCGGCGGCCATGATGGCGGAGGCCCCCGGGATCGGCATGCGCTGGCGGAGCGAATTCATCCGGGCGATCGGCAAACGCGGCGACGATTTCATCATCATTGCCGACCTCGATCAGGTCTTCGCCGCCGACGACGCGGCCCCCTGACCGACACCCGGCATTCCGCCGGAAGCCCCGGACATCACCGGTGAGGGTGTCACCGGCGGAAATGTCGGCGCACGCTCTGGACCCTGACGAGACTGGCCGATGCCCGATTCCTTCCAGGACAGCCCCCCCCGCCTCTCCGATCGGGAATTCGATCACCTGTCCCGGCTGGTGGAAGCCCAGGCCGGCATCCGCATGCCGGCGGGCAAGCGGACCATGCTGGAAGGCCGCCTGCGCCGCCGTCTGCGGGAACGGGGCTTCGGTAACTTTCGCGAGTACTGCCATTTCTTGTTCGAAGAGGGCGGGATCGACGAGGAACTGGGCGACCTGATCGACGCCGTCACCACCAACAAGACGGATTTCTTCCGCGAGCCCAAGCATTTCGAGATTCTGAAGACCACCGTCCTGCCCGCCCTGATCCGCCGCGGTCCCGGTATCGCCCGGCCGCTTGAGGTCTGGAGCGCCGGCAGCTCGATTGGGGCCGAAGCCTATACCCTGGCGATGGTCCTGGCCGAGTACCAGGCGGTGTGCCCCGGCTTCAGCTTTCGGATTCTCGGCACCGATATCTGCACGACGGTCCTGCGCACCGCCAGCCGGGCGATCTATCCCGAAGACATGGCCGGCCCCATCGCCCCCGACCTGCGGCACCGCTACCTGCTGCGCAGCCTCGACCGCCGGGCCCGGCAAATCAGGATCGTTCCGGAGTTGCGGGCGTTGGTGGAGTTTCGCCACCTCAATTTTATGGCGAATGAGTACCGCTTGCCAGCCATGCAGGATATCGTATTTTGCCGCAATGTTATCATATACTTTGACAACTTCGTGCGGCTGGCGGTCCTGAGGCGGCTTTGCGCGTGCCTCGTGACCGGCGGCTATCTGTTCATGGGACATTCGGAAACCCTCGCCGGTTTCGATTTGCCATTGCGCGCGGTTGCGCCCACCGTCTATCTCCGCATCCCGTCCTGAAGCGATGAGGCCGAACGAGGAGCGATGAGCTACGATCAACACGACCAATTCCGGGACCGTTTGAATGCCTTGCCGCTCAGCGCCGGCCGGCGCGGCATCGCGGCCATGGTGCTGGTCGAAATCGTCCGCTGGATGCCCGATTCGGGCGCGTCCTGTTCCCGAACCGCCGAGGAACTGGGAGACCTGCTCAAGCTCCGCCCGGGCGATCTGCTGCTGGCGCTCCAGACCCTGGACTCGTTGGGGCTCATTGAGCAGAAGCCGCACGGCCGGACCTTCCTGATCGGTCTCAGGCCGATGAGCCCGGCAAAGCCGGCCGGGCAATGGCAGGCGGAGATTGCCGGGGCGATCCAAAGCCATACCGGCTGGAAGCGGCGGCTGCGCCATGCCGTCGATACCGGGGGAACCGATGTCGCGATGGACGTCGCGATGGACGATGTCGGCCGGGAGGATCTCTGTGCCTTTGGCCTGTGGCTCCACGGCCCGTCCTTTACCGACGCCGACCGCGACGGCCGTTGGGAGGTCATTTGCCGGCTCCACAGCCAGTTTCATCGGGTCGCCGCCGCCACCCTGCAACTGGCGCGGAGTGGCCGGAAGGCCGAGGCCGAACGCGCCATGGGCGCGGGCGGCGCCTATTCCCGTGCCTCCCTGCGCCTGAGCACCGCCCTCACCGGCTGGCGGAGGGCGATCACGGCATGACCCCCCCGTCCCCGCCCCGGTCCCGGCTGCGCGTCCTGGTGGTCGACGATTCGGCCTCGGTCCGCGAGACCTTGAAGGAGATCATCGGCTCTGATCCCGATCTTGCGGTGATGGGCGCGGCCTCGGATCCCTACGCCGCGGCCCGGCTGATTGCGGTCGAGGTGCCGGATGTGATCGTGCTCGACATCGAGATGCCGCGGATGAACGGCATCACCTTTTTGCGCAAGATCATGCAGCAGCGGCCGATCCCGGTGGTGATGTGCTCCTCCCTGACCCTCGAGGGCAACGAGTCGTTGTTCGAGGCGCTGGAGGCGGGAGCGGTCGATATCATTCCCAAGCCCCGGGTCGGCTCCCGCGAGTTCCTGATGGAGGCGCGCATCTGGGTCTGCGACGCGATCAAGGCCGCGGCCGGGGCCAAGCTGCGACCGCCGCGGATTTCGGCTCCGGCGGCCCCGGGCGCCGAGGACAAGCGGCGGCTGGGCGCGGCCAAACTGACCGCCGACGTGATTCTGCCGCCACCCAGCCGGCGAAAGGGGGCGGCACTGACCACCGAACCGGTGGTGTGCATCGGCGCCTCCACCGGCGGCACCGAGTCCCTGCGGAGTCTTCTCGAGGGTTTTTCCGTCACCATGCCCGGAACGGTGATCGTCCAGCACATGCCCGAGACCTTCACCCAGGCCTTTGCCCAACGGCTGGACCGGCTGTGTACCGTCACCGTGCGCGAAGGCCGCGACGGCGATACCGTGGTTCGGGGCCAGGTCCTGATCGCTCCGGGCAACCGGCACACGCTGTTGCGGCGCAGCGGCGCCCGCTATTACCTGGAGGTCAAGGACGGCCCGCTGGTCTGCCGGCACCGGCCTTCGGTGGATGTGCTGTTCCGTTCGGCGGCCCAGTATGCCGGCGCCAACGCCATCGGCATCCTGATGACCGGCATGGGCGACGACGGCGCCCGGGGCCTGCTGGAAATGATGCAGGCCGGCGCCCACACCGTGGCCGAAGACGAATCGACCTGCGTGGTGTTCGGCATGCCCCACGAGGCGATCAAGCTGGGGGCGGCGCGGAGCGTCGTGCCGCTCGACCGGCTGCGGGATGAGATTCTGTACACCTGCGCCGCCCGGGAGAACGCCTGATGTCCTATCATCGTCCGGCCCGGCCCCGGCTGTCGCCCACCCGAAATCTGCTGCCGGGAGACCTCTGGTGTGACCGCACGCCCCAGTGCCTGGGGACGGTGCTCGGCTCCTGCGTCGCGCTGTGCCTGTGGGATTCCCAGTTGCGCTTCGGCGGCATGAACCACTTCATTCTGCCCACCCGGCCGTCGAACGCCGAACCCTCGCCCCGTTTCGGCGATGTGGCGATCCCGCAACTGATCGAGGCGATGCTGGCGCTGGGCAGCAGTATCGGCCATCTCCAGGCCAAACTGTTCGGCGGCGGTTACGTCCTGCGGGCCGGCGATCCCGCCGTCGCCACCGGCCGGCGCAATGTCGGACTCGCCGTAACCGAGTTGCGGCGCTGGAGGATTCCCATCGTCGCCAGCCGGGTGTCGGGGACCCAGGGGCTGGTGATCCGCCAATGCACCGATTGCGGCGATGTCTGGGTCCGTCCCACCGGCATCCTGGACCGGCGGTTGCAGCAGGCGGCGAATCCCGAAGATCTGTCCTGGTTCTCGGGAGATCATCCCGCCGCCCCCCTGGCCGGTCATGGCGAGGACGGCCTGCCCCTGCCCGTCCACACCCGCTCCGCCACCACCGAGGCCCGATGGTGCGAAACCTGCACCTCTTCGCCGCTCGGCTGGCGACGAACCTGACTCCGGACGTCATGAGGTCAAGGAGGCGCGCCTTCTTGCGGGTGCAGGGCAGAGCCCTGTAAAATCAAGACAATAGTGATATCCTGGCGCCGATGGGGCAAAGCCCCCTCGTGTCATTCTTCCCGCTCGCTGGTATTACCGAAGCACATTGACCGATTCAACCCGCCACGACGCCGGCCCGCCCTCACCAGGAACGATGTGATCGATTCTGGTCAGCGACAGGTTGTCAACACAAAAGCGCAACGCGGTCTCCGGGTCCAGGTCGAGGGCCTGGGCCAGGGCGGCACGGATCACCCCGCCATGGGCCACCGCGACCACCTCGCGGCCGGCGTGACGGGCCGAGAGGCGCGTCACCGCCGCCGCCACGCGCGCCACCACCCCGGCAAAGCTCTCGCCCCCTTCCGGGCATTCGGTGGCCGGGCTGACCCAAAAGCGATGGGCCTCGGCGCCGCGTCGGTGGTTGACCTCGGCATGGGTCAGCCCTTGCCAGGCGCCGAAGTCCTGTTCCATCAGTTCGGGCTCGAGGATCGGCGCCACCGCTCCCGCACCGCGGGCGGCGAGAAGCGCCGCCAGGGTCTGGCCGGTACGGCGGAGCGGCGTCGCCAGCCACACCGGAGCCGCCGGCAGAACCGCCGCCAGGGCGCGAAACGGCGCCGGGTCGGCGGTGTCGCAGTCCACATCGAGCCGGCCGTAAATCCGACCGCCATGGTTGATCACCGGCGCGTGGCGCAGCCACCACCAGCGCGTGGTCACGCTCATCCCGGCCCCACCACACCCGCCAGCATCACCATTACGGCAATGTCCACCACCTGCTGGGTGGCGCCCAGCACGTCACCGGTCTGGCCGCCGATCTGGCCCCGCGCGACCCGCATGGCGGCAAAGGTGACCGCCGCCGCCGCCGCCAGCACCGGCGGCGCGGTGATCCCCAGCACCAGAAAGGCCACGCCGCCGGCCAGCGCCAGCGCCAGCAGGGTGGCACCCCGGGCCGGACCGCCCAGGGTCGCCGACAGCCCGTCGGCGCGGGCCGGGGGCAGCCAGTGGCTGAGCGCCACCATCGCCGCCCGCGACACCGCTCCCGCCACCACCAGCACCTTGATCGCGGCCCAGGTGGAGGGCAGGGCGGCCAGCGCCGCCACCCGCAGGGCGACGCTCAACACCAGGGCCAGCCCGCCAAAGCTGCCAAGCCGGCTGTCGCGCATGATTTCAAGCTTGCGTTCGCGGCTGCCGCCGCCGCCAAAGCCATCGGCGGTATCGGCCAGACCGTCCTCGTGCAGGCCGCCGGTGACCACCACCAGCAGCGTCACGGTCAGCGTCGCGGCCAGCAGCGGCGGCAGGCCCAACCCGCCGAGCAGGCCAAAGGCAAGACCCGCAGCGAGGCCGAGCGCGGCGCCGATGGCCGGAAACCATCCCATGGCGCGCCCGAACAGGCTGGCGTCCACCGGACCGGGAACGGTCAGGGGTAACCGGGTCAGAAAGATCGCCGCCGCCGCCAAAGCGGCCAGCACCCGCTGTAACCGGGGATGTTCGGGAGCCG
>Ga0302319_10001145_pt1 | contig 59440 bp, 55 predicted proteins | sample Bog_T0_2_FD_203319 | JGI IMG/M metagenome (GOLD analysis project Ga0302319, IMG submission 203319) | Peat permafrost microbial communities from Stordalen Mire near Abisko, Sweden - Bog_T0_2 | ecosystem: Environmental > Terrestrial > Soil > Wetlands > Peat | place: Sweden: Abisko, Stordalen Mire...
TCCGCGCGCCATGCCGCCGAGGCCGAACATGGCAGCCGTCTTCATCTCGATGTAGTCGGCGGCCCAGTTGTCTTCATCGACGTCGATCTCGACTTGGGCCGATGCGGTTTTCGAGCAGACGCACTTGTGCGTGGCCTTCCCGCACTCGGGGCATTCACCTCGCGCTTCGCTGCGCTTGCGGATCAGTTCCTTGTAGTCGAACGAGGCCATCTTCAGGACTTCGCTCGCCCAGAAGTCTGCCTTCTTCTTCTGGTGCTTCTTCCGCTTCTTCTCCGGCAGGTGTGAGTAGTCGGTGGCGTGCGACCATTCGTCGACGTCTACTCCCTCTTTCTCTAGCTCCTTTTTGTTGCTATAGAAATAGCGCTGCTGCGCACGAGATTGGAAGGGCATTGGAGTAGCTCCGGAACACGGAAAGTCTACCTACCGCTGTCCCACGCGCACTAGCCGCTTTACAACGCCTACGCAGTCGTAGTATACCGACACTGTGGCCACGAATATAAAATATGGAACAGATCGTAAATGCCCAGTCTGCCTCGTGGATTTCAAGTCCTATGCGGCCATCACCTGTTCCCGTAAATGCATGGGGCTACTTCACGCGAAGAAAAACTCTGTCATCTGTGTTTGCAAAACGTGCACAAAAGAATTCAGGATAAAACGCTCAGAAAAAGATGAGGGGCGTGGTGTATATTGTTCGTCGAAATGTTACAGAGATAGAGAACCTACCGCTTTTGATACAACTCTTGTTTTGTCTATGTGGGAGACTGGATTGAGTGCTGGGGCAATCGGGCGGAAAGTTGGCCATTCAAATGGTCAGACGGTAGCTCGCTATCTTCGTCGCATCGGAATTTTCGAAATCCGCCACGCTACAAAAGAGAAATGCCGAACGTGGAAAGGTGGAGTGACGTATCGGGGCGCGACGGCAGATCGAATTCGCAAGAGAGCAGGAAACAAATGCGAACGGTGCAAATGGAACGAAGAACCTGGAGTTCTTCAAATCCACCATGTCGACAGAAATCGTCGGCACAATGGGGATGAAAATCTTATTCTACTATGCCCGAACTGTCATGAGGTTGATCACTTCAAGGCAGGAGACGGGCGCTACTGATCAGGCGCCGCGATCGAAGAGGCCGGCGCTGTGCAGGTTCTGCACCGTGTGGCGCCGGCCGTAATCACGGCCGACGATCTGGTGCCCGGTGACCGCTCCGAGCCCAGCGCCTGCGATCGCGCTGGGGATCTCCATGTTGGAGATCGTCTCACCGACGCCTTCGCCGCCGGGGATCATGCTCACCGCGCCGCCGAGCAGCGGGGCGCCGATGGCACCAGCCAGCCCGCCGAAGCCTGCACCGATCAGCCCGCCGCCGGCCGCTTCGAGGTTGCCGGCGAGATTGCTGGCGAAGCCCGGCCGCGCGTCATCGGCTTCCTGGCCGGTGAGTTGCGGGTTGCGGGAGATGACGTCATCGGAGCCGCCGCGCACGGGATTCAGCGAGAACGCGGCCATCTTCTCTTCGCCGAAGAAGGACGACGCCCACGGCGCCTCCTCGTCTTCGAGATCGTCGGGAGCGAAGGACGATTCCTTCGTGCGGTAATCGTGCAGCGCCTGGGCCGCTTCATCGTGGCCGCCCATGTAGGCGTTTGCGATCGAGTGCGGGATGCCGGCGGCGAGACCGAGGCCCAGGCCTGCGAGACCGCCACGTGCCGTGCGAGAGAAGAAGCCGGGGTGGGCCGCAGGATCGCTTTCGAAGCGGAAACCACGATTTCCTTGCAGCGCCTTCGAGGCCGTATCATAGGTCGAATCGCGGGCACCCTGCATGCGCTGGGCCATGTCCATCTTGGGATCGGGCGCGGCCGGCGGCGCGGTCGGCGCGAGACCCTTGCCCACCGCGGTAACGCCGGTCATCGCTGCGTCGTTCACCGCGTTCCAGGCGCGCGGCGCGATGCCGTAGCGATCGACCGCGCCGACGCCCGCACCGAGCACGCCACCGAGCGCGGCGTCGTCGAGGATCGTCGCACCGGCGTCCCCAAGGCCGCTGCTCGTGTTGGCGCGCACCGCGTCCTGTTCTTTGGACGAGACGTTGGGGTCGTGGGTGACCTCGTCGCTGCCCATCGAATGCAGCCCCATCGCACCGCCGGTTGCGAGAACCGGCATCGGCAGGAAGCCCAACTTCTCCTCGCCGTCTTCGCGATCGAGGATGGCGTCGAGCGCATCGTCGGTGGCCGGCGCGGTGAAACGGTCGAAGAGATTGATGTAGGACATGGCGCTGACCTTGGTGGCTATTGCCAGTTTAGGGATGTCGCGGGCGAGGCCAAGCGAACGGAGCGTATCTGCGAAGCCCTGCTTCCAGGCCTCCGAGTGCTCCTGCCAGGACAGCCAGTGCTGATCTTCTGCTTGCGAGATTGCTTGGAATCCGAGGTGCTCGGCGAAGAGATGGCCGTTCTCGTATTCGTGTGCGTCTGGGCTCTTGGTGTTCTGCGTTCCGAATGGATTCGCGATCAGCGTTGCGGGATTCGAATCACCGTGAGGCGCCGGCGCATTCGTTCCGACGCGAGCGAGTGGTGCGACAGTCGAGAGCTTGAAGAAGTTCATTACCACCACTCGCCATATGCCGTCTGCCATGTTCCGTATTCGCTCATCACGCCCATCTGGTTGTAGGCGAGAGCGATGTTGATTGCGGTTTTCAGATCCGACTTCTGCCGTTCGTAGCGCTGCTCAAGACGCTCGATCCACCCGCTATATTCCGAGGATTTTGCATGATCGTCGCCGCTGGTGCCGCCGTCGCTGCCGGGCATGTGCTCGCGGCTGTGCCAGATACCTGCGCTCGTGAGCGCCTGGATCGCCGCGCACTGCAAGAGCAGGTATTTGTTCGGATGCGTCTTGAGCGTGATCGGCGGGATCAGCGGCGGCGACATATTCCAATCGGTGACAGCCTGCGCGATGCACATGCGCAACTCTGAATCGTTCGATTCGAATTGGCCCATGAGCAGGCGATTCAGTTCGCGTTTGTCGCGGATGAACTCGCGGAGCGAGGTCACCGCGCGCTTCATGCGTTCCGTGTCATCGATCTCGACGACGGACACGGATCAGACCGTGGGTGCGGCGGGGGCGGCCGGCACGGTTTCGGCGACGGGCGCGACGGTGGCGGCCGGGGTCACGACCGTCTCGACCGGCGTGACGGTCGCGGCCGGGGTGACGACGGCGGGCGTGACTTCGACCACGGGCGCGGTGCTCGGGGTGGCCACGGCCGGCGCGGTCTCGACGGCGGCGGGCGGCGCCGCCGGGGGGACGACGGCGGGGGCGACGACGGGCGCGGCGGGCGCGGCGGGCGCGGCGGCGGGGGCGGGCGCGGCCGGCGTCGCGGCGGCTGCCGCCGCGGCCTGCAACTGCGCCGGGCTGGTGCCGGCGGGCGCGGGCGGCGTGTGCTTGACGTTCTTGCCGGTCACGGGATCGAGACCGGGCGTGACCTTGGTGTCGATGGTGAGCGCGGGGCCGTCCACCTTCGGCTTGATGGCGGGGCCGGCGACCACCGCCGGGCGGCTGAGATCCGTCGAGCGCTGGAACCGCGGGGCCGCGGTGGTGGGGTTCTTGGCGACGTGGCGCGGCAGCATGACGCCGGTCGAGAGGGTCATCTCGATCGACTTGCCATTCGCGTTCTGGATCGCGGCCCAGGCGCGGCGACGGATCGCGGGGTTCATTCCCGCGAGATCGACTTCTTTCGTCTCATTCGCCTTCAGCGTGATCACGCCGTTGAGCGATTGCGGGGCATTGATCAGGCTCTTGAGCGTGACCTTGGTGGCGGTCGTGTCGGCGCGGAGGAGAGTCATGTTTTCGCTTTCTTGAGAGGGATGGTGTCACTGTCGACCGGGCGCCGTAGGGATGCCCGAAGAAGGCGTGTCGACGGTGACCGCAGAAGTGTAGCTCTTCGTCTTGTCAACACCAGAGACCCAGAACAAAGAAAACCCCGGCATTTCTGCCGGGGTTTTGAGACCACCAATGTCGAAGGCGAGATCAGGCGCACAACCCGAAAGTAGCTACTATCAGGCCGCGAGGCTGATACGGGCCACGGCCGGGGCGTTGGCGATGGCGAGCCCGATGTACTCCCAGCTGCAGAAGCTGAGGACCTGGAACTCCTTCTTCACGCCGAACTTCGTGCTCTCCAGCACCAGGAAGCGGCCGAGGGCCTTCTCGTCGGCGAACCCGTAGATCATCGGGTTGCCGGCGCCGTCCGTCAGCAGATCGACCTTGATCGACACGATCAGCTTGCGCCCGGCCCAGTTGAAGTACTTGTAGCCGTCGATCGTGACTTCCTTCAGGAGATCGCTGCCGAGGTCCTGGAAGTCCATGCCGAGGATGTCGTTGAAGGTCGTCACGCCCATGAGCAGCGTGGTGCACTTCAGGAACTTGCTCTCGATCAGGTTGATCAGAGTCACCACGGCGGCCTTGGTGAGCTTCTGACCGGTGCCCGAGATCACGAGGATGTTGCCCGCAGCGGCGGCAGCGGCCTCGACGTACTTGAGGAAGATCGTGTCTTCGACACGTTCCATCTCGCGCACGATGTTCTCTTCGACGATCTTGACGACCGGCTGCATGCTGGCCAGCAGTTCGATCTCGCGCTTCTGGATGAGGTTCGAGGAGATCTCCTGGATGGGGATCTCGTAGGCCGGCGTGTTGATGTACGTGCCGTCCGGGTCGGCGCGGAAGTTGATGACCGTCGCGGGACCGACGTCGACTTCCTTTTCGTCCACGAACACCAGCTGTTCGTGCAGGGACGAGCGCTTCAGGTCATACCGGGTGACCGTGCGGGGCGTCAGGATCTGACGCGAGAACGCGCGCTCACGCAGCTTCACCGCGATGAAGAGACCGGCGGCTTCCGCCATCTTCATGGTGTTGGGGCCACCGACTTCGCGGATGAAGGTGGTGTTGTCGTTCTTGAACAGATCGAGGTACTGGGTATCCATGACTCAGACTCCCAGCGTACGGAAAGTGAGGGCGCTGGCGGAGACCGCCTCACAGGTGGCCACGCGGACGCCGCCCGCGAGGAGGATGAGACGACCGGCAGCATCCAGCTGCAGGCCGGAGCCGATCGCGATGCCGGCGGCGACGAAGCCGACCGGCTGCACGGTGGCGCGGAAGATCCCGTACATCAGGCCGACCTGACCGGACGCCATGGCGTCGGGCAGGCTGAACAGCTGCGTGGGATCGACGAGCGAACCGTCGACGTTGTAGGCCACGGCGGGGAGATCGTCCGGGACCGCGTGGGAAGGACCCCAGGTCAGATACGCGCCGCCGAGGCCGGCGCCGCTGATGCCAGGGGGGATGGCGAGCCCGGTGGAATCCAGGATCGCCCAGCGGCCCAACCACAGCTGCACGGTGGCAGTGTTGAAGGCCACCGACCGCGTCTCGACGTGCGAGAGCGGCGTGATGGGGATGAGGGAATTGAGCATTGGTTTTCCTGCAACTCACGTTGCGCAGAGAGGTCGAAGAGGCGGAGACTGATTGTTCCGGCGCGCCTACACAGTGCGCAGGAAGGAGGTCAGCGGGTCCAGCTTGCCAGGAGTCGGAGTGGTTTGTCCTTCGGTGGGTGGAGCGCCTTCGATATCTCCGGGGGAGAGTTCGAAGAGGTCATCCGCCGCCGTCGAGCGAACCGAACCGGTCTTGATCAGCTGTCGGGCGTGCTCGAAGATGTCGGAGACATCAATGAGACCGTCCTGTGCTTGCTGTACCGCCTGAACCAGTGCTGCCGCAGTCTTGACGTCTTGCAGACGCGCGGAGTGCAGTTCTCTGATCAGACTGGCTTGCTTCTCGATGGTCGAAGCAGCCGCAGCGATCTTGCTGGTGGCAACGATATTCTGCGTGTCCACAGCGTCAATCAGTTGTTGGAAGAAACGGCGCCGCTGGCGAAGAGCCGGAGCGCCGCCTTGGTGATGTAGCGAGCGGCCGAGATCTTTTCAGCACGGCGTTCCGCGCGGGCCGAGAGGATCTCGCGCAGGGAAGCGGTGACGACACGCGCTTCCTTGTCGAGTTCCTCGACCGACTCTTGCAGCTTCTCGGCCGTCTTCTGGGTCAGCGGTTTCGCTGCTTGGATGCGGGCCTGCGCGGTCTTCAACCGCACATCCACATTCGCGAGCAGATCGCTGAATTCCTTGTCGCGATCGAACATCAGGCCTCCTGCGAGGAAGCGCGCAGCTGGATTTCATCCGACCGGCGCGCGTTGAGATACCACTCGACGGCGGGCGACATCAGGCTGGCCTGCGCCGCGGCGAACTTCATCGACTCGGGCCACGTGCGGGTCTGCGCGGCGATGGCGACGAAGGCGTGCGCGGGGCCGCGGTGGTCGGCGGTCTTCTCGCTGCCGGAGAGCGCGCTCGCGACCTTGCGGCCGAGGTCTGCATCGCCGCCGTAGTAGGCGCCGGTCGCGGCGTAGAAGGCGTGGAGGTCGAGCGCGTTCGCGTCGTACGTGCCGCCGTGGAAGAGACCACGGGCATCGAATTCGGGGAGGTTGACGGCGGCGGCGGCGCGCTTCGACATCTCTTCGCCGTCCGCGGTGGACGCAGCGGTGATGATGACGGCCTGCGCGGCCTGCATCTGCTCGGGCGAGACGGAGACGACGCCCTGGGCGAGTTCCGCCATCTTGAGCGCGTCATGCGTGCTCAGTTCGACTTGGTGCTTGGTCAAGACGGCCTGCACGGCAGCGGCGGCGGCGATCTTGAGTTCTTCCGCGAGAGCGGCGCCGAATTCGGCACAGGTGCGGTTGTGCTTGAGGTAGTTCTCGGCGACGGTGAAGGCATCGGCGAGTTTGGCTTGGGGCGATTCATGCTCGACGCCATCGACGAGCATCTGGTTGTAGACGCTCTGCGCGATCTTGGCGAGTTCGGCGGAGACGCCGCGCGCTGCGGCGAGCTTCTCGATGTCGGCGGGATTCGGCGCGGTCACGCCATTCGCTTTCAGCGTCTCGGCGTAGAACTCTTCCAGGGTCACCGGCGCAGCTTGTTTGATGGTCGTGCTCACGGTGAAACTCTCCTGGCGTTTTGATGATCTCTTCTACTGAAGAAACCCAGCCGGCTTTCGCCGGCTGGGTTCACTTCGACCTTGTTCAGGCCATCGAGGAGCGGGCCTTGCCCTCATCCACTTCCTGGCCGTGGTTGAGGCCGGGGTTGCCGGGCAGGGTCCAGGCGTCGACGAAGCGGAGCAGCTTCTCGTCGATGCCGGAGACGGCCTTGCGGGTGCCGGCGATCGCCTCGACCGAGCGGGTGGTGCTCTGGTTGTCGTTCTTGTCCGCGACTTCCTGCACGACGCTGGTGTTGATGCGCGCGGCCGAGCCGAGCAGACCATCGACCAGGGCGGGCGAGGAGGTGGCGGCCTGCAGCTGTTCGGCGCGCTTCGCGATGTTCTCGACCGGGATGCCGATGCCGGCGGCGACGAGCGAGGCGGTCTTGAGCGCGCTCGCGTACTTCTCCTTGTCGCCGCTGTTGGCCGCATCCATCAGACCCCAGGCGGTCTGCTCGCCCAGGAAGCCCTGGAACAGGATCGCGCCACGGGCGCGTTCCTCGGCCGCGCGCTTCTCCAGCGCGGCGGTCTTGTTCTGCTCGGCCTTCTCGACGAACATCGAGATCATCTGGTCGGCCTTGGCCGGATCGGCGATGTCGCCGTAGCCGTTCTTGGCGAGCCATTCCTGCGCGGCGGTCTTCTGCGCGGGCGGATCGGTGTTCTTGACGCGCGGCTTCACGCCGCCATCGGGGGTGGGCTCGGGCTGGGACGCGGTGCCCTTGCCGGCGGAGCGATCCGCGGCGAGCTTGGCGGCGGCGGCGTCGGCCACCAGCTTGTCGGCCGCCAGCTGCTCGGCGGTCTTGGCCGGGGCGGGCGCGGGCTTCGCGGCGCCGGTCTTGGACGCGGCGGGAGCCGGGGCGGGAGTGGAGGTGGGGGCGGCGGCCGGCGCGGGCTTCGCGGCGGCTTCCTTGAGGAGACCGTTTTCGGTCATGAACTGGGCGAGGGTGCGGGAAGACATGGTTTGGTACCTTGGATCAGGAGTGGAGAGGGGTTGGATGCCTGCGCTTCTCAGATGCACTCCGGTTGTCAGCGGCTCAACAGTTTGGTTGAGATGCCGGCATAGGCCAGATGATACATCGCGGATTTCACGCGATCGTGATCGACTGGATTTCCCGTCAGTTTGCGGAGCGCAGGGTTGAGCATCGCAGACTTGTAGAAATGGTCGATCGTCAAAGAGCCGAGCAGTCGGCGGTAGTACGCGTAGAGGTCGGAGACGAGTTCGGGTCCAGCGATCTTGGTGGGTTCCCACCCCGAGGCCGGACCGCGCACCGCGAATCCGCTGCGTGCTGCGATCTTCTGCTCCAGCGCATGATAGAGAGGCAAGGAGAAATTGTCCAGGGAAAGCGCCGTGGGGGCATTCACTTCGGCGTCCTTCTCGATCGCCGCAGGATTCTCCATCGTGGTCGCTTCGAGGACGAGATGCGCGAATTCGATCGGCGAGAGCACGGCGCCGGAAGCCGCCAGCGTCGAGACGATCCGGTTCAGATCGTTGCCGGTGGTATCGAGCATCGTCTTCATGTCTTCGGCCGTGAAGTCGGAAGGCGCCTCTGCGCTCTCGGCCGCGCAGCCCGGATCCGAGTCGGGATGGATCTGCCCGATCTGCATGCCGCCGTCTGCCGGCGGCATCTGCTTCTCCATTTCGGCCATCTTTGATCTCCAGTTGCGGTCCATGGAATCGTAGACGTCCTTCTCACGCCGCGGTGCGGTCATGTAGCCTCCAAATGCAGCGACCTTTCCGAGCGACAGCGCGATCGGATCGGCAGGGATGGTGACGCGGCTGATGTCGAAGAAGCGAGGCTTGATATTGTCCGCGCAGACGAGACGCCCGTCCGGCAGGATCTGATTCATCATCGTGCGCAGATGCACGCAGCGCTGATGGATGAACTGGTTGCGGTTCTGGCAGATGCGGCACTGCTCGTGGTCGATGCGGCAGCCCATCGAGACGGGGATGATGCCGCCGTTGTCGAGGATCTGCGCCGAGTCGCGGTCACGATCGACGAAGATGCGGATGATCAGTTCCACCCGATGCATCGGAGCATTCCACGCGGCCACCGGCACGTTGCCGAAGCGCGGCGAGAAGTCCGTGTTGTCGTGGTGGTGGAAATAGTTCGCGGTCTCGAACGTCTGATAGCGCGGGATGCAGATGCCGGCGAACGGATCGGGATTCTTCTCCGCTTCAGACGGGTCTTGAATGCCGCACAGTTCGGCTTCGCGGAAGACGTCGCCGTTGAGATTGCTGCCGAAGAAGTCGCCGTCCGACATCGCGATCGTGTGCATGTACCGATAGCGCGGATCGGGCTGCACCTGATTGATGAATGCCTGGATCGATGGCGGGATGAACTCTTCCGGCTGGAAGAGCGCCGTCTTGATGATCGTGGAGGAGCCGCGCCCATCGAAGAGCGAGGCCACCTTCATCTCAGTATTGAGCCACTTCTCGATCATGGATTACATCTCGACGTTGACGACGCTCGGCGTGGTGACAGGCGGATTCGCTTTGAGCGCAGTCATCGCCGCGAGCATGCGCGCCTGCAGCGTGGTGGCCCAGCCGGCCACCTTGTACGACGCAGCCGGATCGACGATCGCGCTCAGCCCGAAGCTGAACGGAGTTCCGCTGCGGATGTAGACCAGCTTCGGGCTGCCCGCGATCACGAACGTCTGCGGGTTGTGCATGGAGTCGGTGTAATTGATCGTGCCCGCGACGTCGACCTGGGGCTCGCCGTATGCGTCGATCAGCGCGCGCTCCACCGACGTGAGTTCGGTGGTGACGATCGCCGTCCAGAGATTGTTGATGAGCGTGGTCGTGAACGTGGCGATCATGGTGTGGTCTCAGCGGCTTTGGGTGAAGAGATCAGCCATGGCGTCGTTGAAGAAGCCGTAGGCGGTGGCGCGGTCGGTCTTGGGCTCGGCCTCGCCCAGCTTGATCGAGATGCGCAGCGGGAGGACGATCTCTTGCGACATGGGATTCGGCGGCGCCTGCGGCGTCACGCCGGGGACGGCCGGCGCCGACGTGACGGGCTGCGGCATCGGAGCCGGAGCCGGAGCCGACATCGGCGGCGCGGCTTCCCCACCGCCGCCGGCCGCGTGGCCGCCAGCATTGAGCGTGGCCGCGAGTTGCGCGTCGGAGGCCTCGTCTTCCGGCGAGCCTTCCGGCGCGCCCGAAGCCGCATCGGCCACCGCGTCTTCGGGCGTGCCTTCGACGGATTCCGGCGTGTTCGGCCCAGCGGCCAGCGCGGCCTCGGGGTCGATCTCGGGATGCGCGCCGGGCTCTTCACCTTCCGCGGCCGGGGGCTCTTCACCCTCGGCGGCCGGGGGCTCTTCGCCTTCCGCAGCCGGGGGCTCTTCGCCTTCCGCAGCCGGATTCTCGCCGTGCGGCGCGTCTTCCGTCTCGCCTTCGGCGGCCGGCGGCGCCTCTTCGGCCGCAGTGGGTTCGGTGCCAGTGGCCTCGGCCTCGCCGGCTTCGGTCGGCATCGCCGCCGCAGCGCCGTCGCCGGGTTCGGGATGGCCGACCGGGACTTCGGGCTGCGAGCCGAGACCGTTGGGCTCTTCGCCGATCTCGGACGGCGGATTGCCGCTCTCGGGCGGCATGCCTTCGGGCGCGCCGCCACCTTCCGACGCGGGAGCGCCGTGGCCGGTCATGGGTTCGGCGGTTTCTTCGCCCATCGCGGGATCGGGCTCGACGCCTTCCGGCGCCGGCTTCACGCCGGTCTGCTCTTCGTCGCCTTCCGCGCCCGGGGGCGCGCCGGGCGGGATGTCGCCAGGGGCCGAAGCATCGGGCTCGGCCGCCATGGGCTCGGCGCCCGGCTGTTCGCCACCGGCAGCAGGATCTTCCGCCATCGGCGGCGCTTCCGCGGCGGGCTCTTCGGCGGCAGGCTCGGCGGCAGGCGGCTCCGCGGGATCGCCGGTGTTGGGGTTGACGCCGGAGATGCCCTGGTATTCGTTGCCGGCCTGTTGGATCTGCTGCATCGCCTCTTGGATCTGCTGCTCGCGCTGCGCGACGATTTCTTCGCGCTGCTGCAATTCCTGCTGCTTCTGGATGAGTTCGCGCACGATCGAGTCGAGAGGCATCATCGAAGAGCCCATGGACATATCGTCCATCTGCGTGCCCTGATTCGCCTGCTGCATCATGTCGCCGGAGCCGGTAAAGCTGTCGGTGAGCCCGGCTTTCTTGGCGGCTTCGGTGGCCCAATTGAGCACGGGCTTGTATTCGGCGTGCTTCGGCGCGCCGTCGCCGGGCGGCAGGCCGCCGCGGATCTGCTCGGGCATGGTCGGCGCGCGGCCGAGTTGGTCGATGAAGCCGGGCTGACGCATCGCGGTCATGCGATCACCGACGCCGCCGAGCGCCTGACCGAAGCCGGTCATTGCGGGATTGCCTGCGAACATCGAACCGGAGTTGCGGCTGGTTTCGGCGCGCATCTTCGAGATCTCGACCATCTTGGAGATGGTGCCGAGATCGAGCATGGGCATCGACATCATCTGCGTGAGCAGATCGACGAGCAGGACGGTGTTCGACGCGAGATCGGGCGCCGAATTGAAGATGAGATCGAAGATGGCTTGGGCGCGGCCGGGGTTCTGCTCGAACAGCTGCGGTGCCATCGCCTGCGCATCGGAGAGCGCCTTGGACTTCTTCTGCTGATTCATGAAGTGCGAGACGATCGAAGACACCGGGCCGGCGAGCGCGCCAGCGAGACCGATTCCTGCGCCGGCGATTCCGAGGCCTTCACCCCAGGTCGCGGCGGTTTTCTTCTCCTGCTCGATCGTGTCCGTGACCGCGTCGAAGATGAGACCGACGTCTTCCGGCTCTTCGATGAGCGCCGCGAACTTCTTGAAGATCTCGGAGTGGAGCGCTGTCGCGCCCTCGCCGGCAGCGCTGATGAGGTCGGCTTCGATGGCCGCGAGCTTCTGGATGGTCATTGGGTCCTCAGCGGATGTCAGAGAGTGGGCGATCGTTTGCGCGGATCATCTTCGAAGGCAGAAGGTCCGTCTTGCGGGTCAGCATATTGCCGAGACCGGTGCCGGCCGCGCTCGCTGCACCATTGCTGAAATTCGAGATGGTGTCCGCGACCATGCCCGAGACTTTCGGCATGTTGACGTCCGGCGTGAACGCGCCAGGGGCGCCGGCCGAGCCGCGCGGCGTCTGCGAGATCGGCTTCGGGCCGCCCTTGGTGATGCCGGGGCCGCTGCCGGGCAGGCTCGGCCGCACCACCATCGTCTGCACCGAGAGCTTCATCGGATCGGGTGGACGCGGCGCTTTGGGCATCGCGGCCCCGGCGACGGTGGCTGCATTCGCAGCGGTGCCGACAGCTTCCATGGCCTTCGGGGCAGCCGACATCAGGCGCGGTAGCGCGGCGGCGCCCATGCGTGCGGCACCGGCGATGAGCGGGGCGAGGAAGCCCAGCTTCTCGCCGCCGGCAGGCTGCATCATCGGCGGGTTGTTCGGGCGGATGGGCGACGGCGGCGGGCGCGGGGTGAGCAGATCGCGGCCGAAGCTGAGCGCCATCGCGCCGTTGGCGACGTGGCCGAGCGACGGCAGCATCGCCTTGCCGGCGTTCATCACGCCGGTGGGGAGCAGACCACCGACCTTCGGCATCGGCGCCACGCCCTGCACCGAAGGATTTTCATTCGCCGGTTCGGAGGACATGACCGCGGCCTGCGTGCGCGGCGACTCGATGTCCGGCGCCAGCGACTTCATCAGCTGCGCACGGTGCGCGGACGAGATGATGTCGAGCATCTTCTTGTGCACGTTCAGCTGGTGTTCGAGGCTCTGCTGTTTCTTCGAATCGAAGTAGCTCTTCACGCTGAGACCGACCGGGATCGCGGTCAGGCCGAGCATGCCGACGCCCTGCGTCACCGGGCTTGCGACGAACTTCCCGAGCGAGGACGACGGGGGCTGCAGAGAGCCCTTGGTGTCGTACTTCGCCGAGAAGTCGCCCCAAAATCCGAGCTTCATCATGGCTCAGGCCTTCACGCTCGCGAGGCGGGCCGCGCGCACACCGGAGAGAGCGCTGATGGCCTCTTCGATCTGCTTCAGCTTGAGCCCCAGGTATTCCTGCGCGCCGTGCAGCTGCACCATGCGGCTGCGGTCGCCGATGAGGTTCTCGACCGAGATGATGAACGGATGATTCGAGTTGAAGACGCGCACGTGGTTCTTCGCCTGATCGACGCGGAACTGCGGGATCTTGTAGTCCTTGACGGACGGACGATTCATCAGGATCTTGACCGGGTCATTCGTCTGATCCGACCAGAAGTCGATGGGCTGATCCGCGGTGTGCGCTTCGGAATAGGTCATGGCCGCGTCCTTCTCGACGCTCGCGCCCTTGGCTTCCTGCATGGTGAACGTGTTCTGCACGCTCATGTCGCCGTAGCCGCTGACCATCATGCAGTGCTTGAGCAAGTCCTCGGTGGACATCGCTTCCAGCTTCTCGGGGTTGCCGTAGTCGCGGAAGCCCATGCGGTAGGCCGGCATGCCGCGCTCTTTCAACCCCTCGATCACCATGCCCATCAGGTTGTTGACGTTGCGGAGGTGATTGGCCTGATCGATGTCGGAGCCGGCGCCGGCCGCATAGCAGGCGGCGTAGAGATCGGGCAGCGTCACAGCGTGCTCGATCATGTCCATCGCGGCCTGGATCAGATCCTTGCGGTGGGACTCCGCGGAATCGGAGAGCCGGGCGACTTCGAAGTTCGCGGTCTTCTCCAGCAACTCCAGCTTGATGCGCGACTCGTCGAGAGCGAAGAGCGCTTCGCGGTCTTGCTTCTCTTGGATGTCGAACGCCAGCTTCTCGGCCTGATCGTCGGTGATGCGGTAGCCGGTCAGGCTGGTTTCGGTCTGGCGATGCGGGGCCGCGAACGGATCGCCGCCGGCATCGTTGATGGCCGCAGCCAGCTTCTCGGTGTCGGTGGCCTCGGGGAGGGCCTGCCACTCGGCGCTCTTCTTGCGCGCGTGCGTGCGCGTCTTCGAGGGATCGGCGACCTCGAACTTGAAGCGCTTGTTGGAGGAGGTCTTGTGCAGTTCCAGCTGCACATTGCGGTTGGCCATCTCGGCGACGCGATTGATCTCGTCGGCCGTGAGGTCTTCACGCTCCGCGACTTTGTCCAGCACCGCCTGCATGCTTTCGCCTGCGACGCCGGCCTTCTTCAGTTCGTCAGCGAAATTGGACAGGCGCAGTGCTTGGGCTGTCATGGGAAAAACCTCGTGTCAGGGCTCGTTGTACTGTACTGGTGATAGGATGGCAGGCAACGCCGTCACTGATAGAACGAATTGGGCACGCCCCAGCCGTCGTCGGCCATTTGTTCCAGAGATTGCTGCCCGGCGCTGACGGACTGGCTTCCGGCGTGCGCGCCGAAGTTGCCCTGGATCAGCAGTTCGCCGGCCAGCATGGCATAGGTCAGTGCGTGGGTCGCATCGTCCGGTTTGATGTGGACGTACTGCATCGTGTTCGTCTTCTCGTTGAACTCGATTGAGACCGCGAGGAGGTGGTCGAACAGGGTGGCATTGTCTTCGGCGCGCGGCAGCCGGCAGTTCGCCTTGCGCAGCATTTCGAAGGTGTCGGTCAGCACCGGCGTGCGGGCCAGATGCCACTTGCGGGTCTTCGGTTCCCACTTTGCGCGCTGGGTTTTGCCGCCGCGGCCGATCATTCCGGTGTGCCACATCTGGGCCACACGCTGCTCGCCGAGTTCGTTGATCAGCTGCAGGTTCTGCACCTGACCAGCGCCGTAGTCAGCGCCGATCAGATAGATGTCGTGCTGTTGGGCGATGCGCAGGATCTCTTTGATCTGGTACAGCGAATCGGTTTCAGCGCCCTTGAAGCAGTGGTGGTAGTAGACATCGAATTGATGCGGGAAGGAGTTCCAGGCACCGATGACGACGTAGGTGTAGGAGTCGATTCCATGGAAGGCCCAGTCGACGCCCATGACCAGCGGAGGAATGCCTCTCGCACCCTTGGCCGGGATCTCGTTCTTGCGGTCAGCGACGCAGCAGTGCATCAGCTGATTGAGCGTGACCGGCGGAATGCCGGAGTCGAAAGGTAAACCGAAGACTTCGTTGTAGAGCAGCGCCGTGCTCATCTCGCGCACGTCTTTGAGCAGATCGCGCCACTTGAACGGATCGTCCATGATCGGCTTGCAGATCAGCTGCGAGACGCGATACGACTCCATGGTGACGGAGGCGTCTTTGCCCTTCTCGAAATCCAGTTCGCGGCGCTTGACCCACTGTCCGAGATTGGTGTTGATCGAGCGACCGCAGAACTCGCAGATGACGCCGTGGTTGCCGATGTTCTTCTCGGCCCAGGTCATGTTCCACTTGCCGCAGCCCATCTGCTGACACTTCACCGCCCACTCGGCCGCGGTGCTGCGACCGCGCATGCCTTCCATGTGGTTGCCGAGAGACTTCGGCGTCCCGCAATACCAGAAGCTGGGTTCCAAGACGCGGAACGCCATGCGCTTCACGACTTGGATGACGTCCGACATGATGTCCTGGACTTCATCGAACTTCAGTCGGCCAGCCGACCGGCCGCGCAGGCGATCGGCCGTGCGCTGTGCGAAACCACACGAGATCATCGCGCCATTGCTGAGGATTTTCTGATGCACCTGATTGGTGATGTTGCCGGAGAAGAATCCATCGTGGACGAGAGGGCTGTCTTCGAGGAAATCTTTCAAACGCTGAGTCGAGAAGACTTTCGCCTGATCTTCTAGGGGCGACACGTACAGCTGCGCGCTCTTCGGATTCAGGACAGCGTGCGCAACCATCAGCGAGGCCAGCGTGGTCGACTTCGAGACCTGACGTGCGGTGAACAGCCCGACCTCGCGGGAGTTCGTATTGTAGATGGACTTCAGATACGGGTAGTCACTGAGATCGAAAGGCTTGTTGTTGAGCGAGAGGATCTCTTGACAGAAATCGTACGGCTCCAGCTTGAGCTTCGGTTCTTCGATCACTTCTTCACCGCCGGCAGTGCCGCTTCAATCGGCGCCGGCGTGGGAGGCTTCTCCTGATCTGCTGAGAGACCAGGAACCTCCGACATCAGCGGGATTTCCTGCTCCGTGTATTTGAGCACGATCTTGGCGATGGCCTTCGCTGCGGCAGTGGCTCCGCCGTCGCCCTCGTTCAGCTTGGCGACGCGGATCTTCACGCGGCGGTCCATCGCTTTGAAGATGGTGTCGCGTTCCAGCTTGATGCGGGCAATGTCGGCAGCGGTCGTGGTCTGCCCTTCGACGGACATCTCGACGTTGACGAAATAGCTGTCGCTCATCAGACGATCGATGACTTCTTCATCGTTCAGATGCACCGGCACGCCCAGCTTGTAGCGGGCGTAGTCCTTCGGGGCCTGCATCATCTTCATCTTGAAGAGCGACTCGGTGGTGCCGATGCACTCCTGGTAGTCAAGCCAGGAGTCGCCTTCGATGAATTCGTTGTCGATGAAGAGGGCAGCGAATTCGGAGATGTCGTCTTCCGTCACCTGGATTTGGTACATGCGCCGCAGATCCGCGGTGACCTGTTCCACCGAGATGCCGCACAGCAGCAACGTCTCGATGCAGATGCGCATCTGCTCGTTCTTGCGCCACTTCTTGATGTGGTGCGCCAGATTGATTTCGAGACCGTCCGGACCGATGGTGATGTACTTCGAGATCTCCAGCTGCGCGGCAGCCATGAAAGCCACTTCGTAGCTGCCAACCGCGTTGAAATCGGTGGTGAGCAGCAGTGATTCGACTTCAGGCGTCAGCCACGAAAGAACCTCGGTGGTCCAGAAGCCGAGGACGTCTTTCGGAAACTTGACATGGCAAATGTCCTCCAGCTTCTCGCGCTCGCCTTCAGGATCCAGAGAGCAGTGCGCGAGAATCGCGATGATACGGAGGATCTTGCGATGCGGGACCATCTATGGCTCAGAATCCCGCGGCCCCGGTATTCGACTGCGCGGGCTGGCCTTCGAGGCCGGTGCTGCGCAGGCGCTCCGCGACGCGGCTGAGGGCCTTCATCGCGACCACGGTTGCCGATTCATCGCCGGGGAAGCCCAGGCGGATGGCCAGGAGCAGGCGGCAGAGACGGCCGACCACCGTTTCGAACTGGTCGGCGAGCCCGACGAATTCAGCGACGTTGTCTTCGGTCAGGAAGCCGGCGCCCAGCACCGCATCCACGCCCGAGGGATCGCCGATGGCGGCGGCCAGCTTCACGGCCTTGTCGAGAGGGAGGACGATGTCGCGCATGACGTCGACGAAGAAGGTCGGTAGATCCTTCAGACGGCTGGCCTGCTTGGTGATCTGCTCGATGGTATCTTCCATGCCGGCGCGGAAGCGCACGGAGCCGTCGACTTCAGCCTTCTTCATGATCTCTTCGGGATTCGAGATGTAGCTGCCGAGCACTTCGGCCATCTTCTCGCGATCGACGAAGGACGAGAACGGCTCACCGGAGACGATCAGGCTCCACTGCCCAGCCGAATTCACCAGCTGATCCGGCACGAGGCGCGCCATCTGCGAGGCGACCTTGTCGGGCGTCATGGGCAGGAGGTCCTGGTGCGTGCCGAGAGCGATGACCTGGGTCGTCATCGGGAGAAGCCAGACGTCGCGGGCGTCGTCGTGGATCGCGGTCTTGAGCCGACCGTCGAGCGCGATGCGATGCTCGGCGCCGAAGTCATCGGTCATGGTCAGTTCGACGTAGTTCTGGTCTTCATGCACCGCGACGCGGGCGAGCTTGCAGGGCGCGGTGAAGATGCCATCGGTGCAGAACATCAGCGTCTGCCCGTTGCGCAGTGCCGGCGTCGCGGTCGCGACCTTCATCGCGGCGACGGCGGCATCCTCTTCCTTCTCGGCCATCTTGAAGCCGGTGGCCTCGATCGGCGCGCGGGCATAGGAGCCGTCGTCGAAGATGAGCCAGCGGCCCTTCTCCTTGCGGAAGAGATCGACGGCTTCCACCGAGACAGCGGTCTTGGTGGTGTTGCCATCGACGAAGATCTCGGCGGCGAGGATGCTGTCGGTCTTGAAGGCCTCGATGTTGGCCGGCAGTTCGAGGAACATGCCCTTCGGCAGTTCGATGCTGGCGTGCAGGATCTGCGCCGCGGCGGTCTTCTTCGGCTCGGGCGAGGCCAACCATTCATCGACCACGCCACCGGTCTGGTTGTGGGCGAAGCCCATGAGCACGTCGCGGTTCTGCAGGAGGGAAGCGAGCTTCTCCTTCTGCTTCTCGGTGGTGCCGAGAACGCTGGCCAGCACGGTGCGCCCGCGGTAGGGGAGACGCAGCGAGCTTCCGTCTTCGGAGTAGCCCGACTGGATCTGCTGCGAAGACGGCACCGGGTCGCCGATCGACGAGACGTCGAGCGCGTGCCGGAAGGTGTCTTCGTTGAGCGGCATCACCTCGTTGTTGTCCATCGACGTGGACTGCGACTTGGAGTCGGCGCTCGGGTCCTTGTTCTGCACGATCAGGATGTCGAGCGGCGAGAGTTCCCAGTTCCGGATGACGATCGGGATCGAGAGGTGGCTGGCACCGACGATCGAGATGTAGCCGGTCGCCATGCCCGAGGCGTCGTCCTTGCGCGTGAAATTGATCAGCGCGCGGTCGGACGGGATATAGGGGTGCTCGCGGATGAGCAGCTGCATGATCTCGTCGTCCCAGTAGGCCGGCGGCGAAGTCAGACGGACTCCGGCGGTCTTGAGGCCCGGGATGACCGAGGCGAATTCAGCCGGGTCGAGACGCGGGGCCGCTGGTTCCAGGGTGGACGGCATGTGTTTTTGTCCTGTGACGGAGGTACTTGAATGCTACTTCTTCATGTCTTGACGGCAATCGCTGAACTGGTGAGCGCCGTATCCGCCGCTGGCACCTGAGTACCGGCCGGTTCGACGGCGAACGTGACGCACGGGATCGGCGCGGACGGTGCAGTGCAGCCGAAGACGTGCTGATGCTTCTGAACGGAAATACCCATCGTGGTGATGAGATCGGAGCCCTTGACCGTGCCGGGCGTGTCGAGGCCGTTCTTGTCCCAGGTGCCGGCGTCGTCGCCGTGGATGCTCAGCGTCTTCGCGGATGTCGAGAGCGCCTTCGCAGCGGTCGTCGTCATGCTGCCCTGGATCGCCTGCTGCATGTCGCCTGCGACCGACATCTTCGAGGTGCCTTTGGCATCCGTTCCGGTCAATCCCCAAGTTGCGGCCGCAACCAGGAAAGCCGCCGGCGTTTCGAACAAATAGCCGCCTTTCGCGAAGAACTTGGCCAGCCCGGTGGCCTTGTCCACGTTCAGGCTGAACACCGGCGCCGCCGCCGGCCCGATGCGGATGGTGAAGATGCCGGTGGGGACGTCGAAGCCGAATTTGAAGTCCATCGCATCGGCGGCGAGCGGGACGTTGCCCAGGCCTTTCGTCGAGTTGCCGGATTGCAGCGTGACCGATCCATCGGCGTAGACCTTGAAGTCGTAGACCGGCATGCCGCGTGTGGCGTAGTCGTTGTCGTTCGGGATCGGCGGATTCGGCGACGGGCCGGTGGGTTGCACCAGCGTGTCGCGCTTGAGGAGGAAGCGATTCGATGCGAACTGTGAGAGGATATCGGTGGGAAGAATGGTTGGCGTCTCGCCGGCAGTGCGCCCGCGCAGCAAGCAGTCAGACGAGACGAAGCCGCGCTGCTTCACGAAATACGGTGCGCCGTTCTCGACGAACGGAGACGACTCGATGACCTCAGTCCGCCGCGTGTAGCCATCGGCGTTGGTGGTGGCGGAGGCACCCAACCACGTCTTGTGGTAGCCGAGATAGCCGGGCGCGCGCGTTTCCGAATTGACGTAGCGCTCGAATCGCTGCTGCCCATCGGTGCGCCAGAAGAAGCCGTTGTAGGCATCGCTGCCGACGTAGAGGCCTTCTTTCGATGCACGGATTCGGGCGCCATTACGGCCCTGGATCCAGTCACCCTCGTCCAGGTCGAACCAGCCGGGCAGCGCCCGGTTGTCAAGCGCGGCGTTCCCCACCTCTTCAATGCCGGGGTTGTAGGAGAATTCGGCGTTGGTGTCGATCGAGCCGTCTTGGGCAACGATGGGGCCGGTGTAGAAGCCGAGGATCACCCAGCCGCGCGTATCCTCGCCGACGCAGACGACCGAGCCCTGGCTGGGGATGCCCATGTTTCCGGTCGGGGTCGATTGGGAGTCGAGCGCGCCGAACAGCGGCTGCAGGCAGCGCACCCGCGGGATGACCGCCACCGGCTCGCCGCCAGTGCTGGATAGCGGTGCGATGTCCGTGCCCTTGGGCCAGTTATCGAGCGGCTCCACATCGAAGAGCATTGAGACGCGGGCGCGCTGATTCGCATCGCGCCAGACGTGGGCGATCTTGCCGACCCACATGCCAGAGCGCGACGGCATTCCTTCTCTCAGGATGCGGTCGAGCGAGTTGTGCGTGGACCGCAGCGCGGAGAACGGGGACTTCTTGAGCGGGTCGTCCATTTATCTTTTCGTTTTCGTGAGAATGAGTTGGATGCGGCCTGGGCCGAGAACATTCTGACGTATCGCGTGGTTCGGGAAGAGGCGCTTGTACTGGGTGATCTGGTCCGCGTTGGCGACGACGATCGAGAGCGTCGTCGATTTGGCCTTCCGTGTGGACGCGGCCATCTGAATCGTCTTGGGGCAATTGGCGCAGGCCATGGGCAGATGGTAGCTAAAAATGCAGGGTGGAATACGGGAAAAGACGGTAAGGAGATTTCTATGTCGGACGCCGTCAAACACGATCTCAGGTTCTACTGGTGGAAGTTTGTCCACAACGCCATCTGCCATCCGCTGATGGCTTTCCCATACGAGCCGAAGTGGCTCCAGGATTTCCACGACTGGACCGCGACTCGGTGCTGGGGTGCGGGCTGAAGAGCCCGGCTGCTTTCGATCTCGCTAAAGAAGCGAGATCGAAAGCGGTATAAGGATCATAGAGAGCTTTCTACTTCCAGAGAGCTTCAAACACGAAGGAGAATTTCATGGCTTCAAATCTCGGTCCTGCTGACACGCTTCGCTACGGCCTCGGATACGCCGCGGGTGCGACGGTTGCCACTGCCGCGGTCGTCCTCCCTGCCGTCGCAGCTGCCGCTGGTGCCGCTGTCCTCACCTACGGTGGGATCTCGGCGGTGCAGTGGGGAGTGCGCAAACTCAAGAGACGGTGAAAACAGCCGGGGCGAAAGCCCCGGCTGCTCTTCTTTTTACGTCTGGCGTTGGAGCTAAAAAGAAGGGTCGAAAGGGGTATAAGGTGGATAGAGAGCTTTCTAAACCAAGAGCGTCTCTACCTCTTTGAAAGGAGTACACCATGGCTTCGTTCATTGCTTCGCAATTCAAGTCCGCCATCGCCCACACTCCTGTCGAGTCGTGGTGGGGCGGCGGCCACACTCCTGAGACGCTCCCCACCAACAAAGGGTGGCGGTGCCGTTTCATGGGGAATGGTGGCTTCACCGGCGGCGGGCGCGGGCTCTGGCTCATGGGTCAGAGGAACGTCGCTGGGTGCGCGAGCATCCAGTGGTACCCCTCCATGCCGGAGGAGTTCCCGGCTCTCGATGTCGCCCTCTACGATGAAACCCCGGAGGAAATCTCCGCGATCATCAAGGCGGGTAAATCAATGGAAGGGATCTACGTGAAAACCCCCGTCCTTGAATTGGGCGGAACGGGGCTTCTCGTAATCCAGTTCATCGAGCATCGTCGGCTGGAATGTGCCAGCTGAGCGCCGAAAGAAATCACCGCAATTGCCAGGGCGCAAGCCCTGGGTGGTTTTCTTTTTACGTCGAACGCTGGAGCTAAAAAGAAGAGATCGATTGTGATAAAAGGAAGTATGGAGCTTCATACCTCCGCGGGCGTCAGAAGCCTATCGTCGCTCTCCGTGTCACCGGGGAGACGTTGTCTGGTAGATGCGCTACCCAGACGCGATGAAAAAGTGCATGACCCCTGTAGGGGTTGGATGGGAATCCCGAATCCCCAGACGTTGGCACTGAAGCCAACACGAGGACCGCTACAGCGGGAACTCATTTTTCTTTCACTCCACCGCTTTGTCGAAAGGGACACAGCATGAAGACTTCAACTCTGTACGGTGAAATCACAGTGATCATCAACCGAGTCGCCCAACTCCCAACGGGCGATGTACCTGGAACCAGGGCCGCGAAGCAGGCGTTTCTGCAAGCCCTCTACGCCGCGAGGATGGATGTGCTCGACTCCCAGGGTGACACCCAGAGCCCGCAAGCCGTGAAGAACCTCCTCTTCGCTGCGAGATGGCAACTCGAAGTCGGAGCGCGGATGCTCGAACGACTTCCGGAATCGATTCGCAATCAGGTCGACCTTCAACCGCTGATCGAGGATCTTCCCGTCGACTAGAAATCAAACCGCCCACCTCCTACAAGGAGTTTCAATGAGCATCAGATCGAAGTTAGTCAAGGCAGCGCCATTCATCCCGGCTGCAGTCGGTATTCCGATTGTCGCTGTGACAGTCGGGCTTCCTGCTGCAATTGCCGGGACGGCCGGCGGCCTCATCGGTGGCATCGCATGCATCGCGGTTGACGAAGCCGTGCACCGGGCGCGCGAACGCCGCAATCGAAGGTGAGTCCAACGTCGATTCTCGGACGTTAAATCGGGAGGGGTGCTAGGCCCGCACACATTTACTGCGCGCGGGGCGCTCAAACCCAGGCAGGCAACTGCCGTTTCACAATCCCGCCTTTGAGCGGAAGGATATACCATGCCGTCGATTCACACCATTCTCATCATGATCTTCATCGCGTCGATGGGGGTCCTCAACGAGACCGTCAAACTCTTCCGGAGTATCCGGATTGCCAATGAAAGGGCAAAGCGCCAAGCAGAAGCTATTCAGGAGTTGGAGACACCGGTATTGGTTCAGTGCAAGAAGATAGCTAACTACTGCTTGCGGCTGATCCTATCGTACAAACCAAAAGGAGCATCCGATGCTCATGAAAGCGAAAGATCCGGACAAGTGTTGTGACATCTGCAAATGTGATGAACGCATACACATGCTCCGGGACCGGGAGACGGGTGAAGAACTCCGTCTCTGTTCGGTCTGTTTCAAGGCCCTGGAAATCCTGTCGCGTGAGTTGAAAGACAAAATTGCACAACAACTCACGATCGACTTCACCTATCCTCCGGTCGAAGAGCCGGTAGAGGAGATATATGCCGCAGTCAGCTAGCATCGTCAGAGATCCGATCGATGCGTTCCTTCCGCCTGGGCTCATGCGATCGAGTTTCGAGGTGATCCGGCGGGCGAGGATCGTGGTCGGCCACATGAAGAAGGAATGGGATCGGCTCACCGCCGGAAACGTCCACATTCGAGTGAGCCGAATGAACGGCAGATACATCCCGGAGGATGAGTCTACTGATATGGAACCGGAAGATATCGTCTTCGAGGATTTGCCCACCTTCAGGGTCTTGAGCCGACCCGCAGGATTCAAGAAAGCCCTGTGGTTCGGCGCCGGTAGAGAACGGATGATCAGCGAGGAAGATCTCAAAGACGACCCGGATGGGGATCTGTTCTTTTCTCTTTCTCTTCTGTGTTGTGCTGCAGATAGATCCATCCCTCCGTGGATCGAGCATATGATCGCCAAGAAATGGCTCGTGCTCACGTTTCATATGGAGTTCCTCGTCGGCCTCGACACGTATGAGATCGACATCGAAAACTGGAATACGTCGAAGTCTTCGAATGAATTCGAGATCGTGCCCGCCAGGGTCTGATCATCTAGCTACAGCTGGCTGGCGCTGATGCCTCCCTTCATTGTCCCAGCCAGCTGTAGTCGAGCGCTAAACCGTAGCGCGGTATAAATACCTGGAGAGATCCAGGCGGTCCCCGGCGACAGCCGGTCGGTGAGATGGGTTTTCTCGCCGTATGGGACTCAAGCTGCTGCCTCAGCAGAAAGAGTGGACTGGGTTGTCCCAAGCAAGGTCTGACGGTCTTCTCGATACTCGTCACGAGGAATTTCGTGATCGAGAAAGGAAGATACAAGACGCTATAAGAAAAGACGATGGGGTAGTTTCCATCGTTAAACTCACGCCAAACCGAAGGAGCAAAGGTATTGCTCTCGGCGTGTACTAAATACCGCTCCGAAAGGACGGCGATCTTCGACAGAGACAAAGCGCTCAGTCGATTGGGGGATCTTCGAAGCCGGCGCCAACTCCAGGGCCTGTTTTCGAGACGGATCGGGTTGTCCCCAGCACGGCCTGTCGATTCGAGATCTTGACGTACGAGACATTGCCCGTCTTTGAAAGGCGGCTGATGGCTCAGACAGAGAGAAATCAAACCTAAAAAGGGAGACGTCCCCGGCGCTAAAACCAAATCCGGCCACAGAGCCGAATGAAAGGGAATCATCATGGTCGACAGTCTCGTCATCGCCGCAGTCGCTCGCGGAGACGTCTATGCCGAAGAGAAATTCGGCGTCGCCTCCTGGACCGTCGCCCGCCGAGTCCGGCTGGCGGGAATCCGTCGTCACCGTAGCCATCGCAGGGCCACGCGCAACGATCGCATCAGGCAGCTGCGTGGTGCCGGTGCGAAGGTCACCGAACTCGGTGAAGCCTTCGGCCTGCACCCGAGCCGCATCAGTCAGATCGCGCATTCCGAATGATCCGCGGCGGGAGCCTGGATGGTGTCACACATCCAGGCTCCCGCCGATCACGTCGCTCGAAAGAGCAAGCTGCCGCTAAAATAAATGCGGCCAGAAAGGATTGACGATATGGTGGAGAGTCCGGCTACCGCTGTATAGGAGTGGCACACCAGCCATTTGACCGCCTCGGCACCAAGAGTCTATTGGATTGGATTGGTTCGCTCACCCTGCAAGAGGGTTTCGTCGTGTAACAACCGCCTCGTCTCTTCTTCATCTCACGTCGATGCGGCGATCGGGCTGCGTACGCCTGACCGCCGCGTCGCTTTCAAATCCGGGGCTGATGGATGTATTTCCGTCATCTGCTCCGCCGGATCGTCGCTTGGCCGCTCGACTACCTGATCAGCGCCATTGGAATTGCGCGCATCTATGAGGACGAACTCCGTCTCATGGCCGCCTACCTGACGTTGATCTTGCGTCTGACTTTCGATCGGGGATCCACGATCGCTTGTTTGGACAAGTCGCTGACCTTCCGGTGGAAGAACTTTTGTGATCACATCTGGGCTCGCTCGATACCGAAGACTCATCCCCGCTGCAGCGCGGAACGTCTGAGGGTTTGAGTGGGGCCTGACTTGTTGCCATGATCTAGCCGATCCATGCGGTCGGCTAGATCTTGGCTATTTTCTTTCACTCCAGCGTCAGAAAGGACGTCATGGATTTGTTCGATACGTCTCAAGCCGAGATCAAAGGCGGGGAGGCACCAGCGATTCTACGATTTGGAATGGAGGCTGTCTCAGTAGCGTTTGGGCTATCGTTGATCGCAGTGGCGAAAGGTGGAAAAACCCAAGCCGAACAGGATCGTCTTGTCAGAAACCTCCAAGCAATTCTGACTGAAGAAGTGAAAGCGATGTTGGTCGTCACTCCAATCTGCAAGGCAAAGAACGACAAGGGGAGATACGTCTTCGTCGGTGCCGCATTCGTTGGTCGCGGTGCGGACATCAACGTCGAAGACGATCCCGAGCACGCCATAGTGCACGCGCTGGTCACAAATGATCAGCACGATTACAATACCGCGATTGGGCTGCTCCAGCACACGCGAAAGATTCTACACGCCGACGACAACTTCAAGACGGTGTCTGCCCGTGTCTCAGGGCCATTCATGAAGGCAATCGGTCCGTACGGGTGGCGCGGTGTGCTGCTCGCGGATTTTTCCTACAAGATCACGGCAACGTGTTCACCAACGGTCAAGAAAGCAGCTACATGAGCAACCGCATGATCACCCATGCGCGATTCTACATTCCGATCGAGATCTTTGAGTCGCGAAAAGATGCGCTCGGAGAAATCTTCGAAGACTATGACGGAGAAGAGATCGAAGACCGGAAGTTCATCGAATACGAAAACACGGAGGACAGCCAAGCGGAGGTCCTGCAACGTGTTCTCATCAGCCAGAACATCCCGTTCGTCAGCATCCTCGGATACACGGGCGAGAACCCTCCGGAGATGGCGGTCTTCAATGCGGGGGACACCGAGATGGCGTCCATGTGGTTGGACGACGACCACTGCATGATCAATCGTACGTACTACGATGAATTCAAAGAGGCCTTCATCATCATCCCGGAAGACACAATCGCGTCGGGAGAAGTCGTCGAGGCCTACAGGGAATTCAGGAAGCTCTACGGTAAGCTCAACATCGCTCAGAGCATCCTGTTTGGTTCTGAATAATTGAAACCTCCTATCAGGAGAATGACAACTGACCTCTTTTCACGAACACCATCACAGTCAAGCGAGAGCCGGATGAAAGACACGACAGTCAAAGACATTCAGAGGAGTCGGGCAGATGATGCGTACGCCCGGCACCAGAAGCAGCGTGATGACGACGAGAAGGCCCGGAAAAAGGCGGAGGCCGAAGAAGCCGCAACGCAGGAAGAAGCCGCGAAAGCTGCGGCACAGGAAGTGATCGACGCCGAGGCTCGGCGACTGGCACAAGAGAAGGCCATGGAAGATCACGAGCGCAAGATCGCCGAATCCGCCAAGCGGTTCGGCGTCATGATCCACCGGGCTATGGGCTGGACCGCCTATTTCCCGAAGCCGTCGAAGCGGGACGAGAAGGACTATTACTCGCTCCTCGACGTCGTCTCTTTGGGGATCTTCAGCCGCCGGGCAGAGATCGGCCCCTGGTCCGATCTGGTCATAGGGAAGGGCAAGAAGAAGAAGACCTTCGAGACCGCAGCCATCACGCTACCCAAGCGCGTGAAGGGTGTGGACATCAAGCAACCGGCTGGGTTCGTCGTTCGAAACGAACTCAAGACAATCGTCGAACTCGAATTCTTCGCCAAGGTCGACACGGCGAAGAAGGTCACGGCAGAGATGCGGAAAGATCCGAATCTCATCACCTATATCGAGAAGGGCGTGGAGATGACGAAGGTCAAGAAGCTCTTCACCTTCATCGTGGAAGGACGGGCTGCCACGTACCCGTTCGATCATCGTATTCTGGGCTTCGAGCGGTTGACCGCGACCAACTGCCCGCTGTTCCCGTCGAACAAGATCCTGATTCCACCACCCGCCAAGTGATGGATGACTCCGTTGACTGATAGTGCTCATGGAGCGTAGGCAGCTGGTGGCACCGGCTGTCGCCCGATCAGCGAAGCGATCAGAGGTGCTCCATGAGCATGAACATCATCAAGCATTGCGAGACCGCGAAAAAGGGTGTTGGCACCGCCATCATCGTCTTGAACGGAGCACTCGTCGTGCTTGAGGCTATCGCCAAGGCAGCAGCAAAGAAGTGACCCGGACGCTGCTTGGCAACACGTATGACGTATGGTCAAACCGTCGTGCAAAACTGAAATGGAGGCCCAATGGGCACCATCGGCTGGTTCCGCTGAACATCCAGTCTCCGGGGCGAATGCCCCGGGGACGCTTTCATCGCCAAACTCTTGACGATGAAACCGTCCTCTACCCCAGAAAGGAAGACAATGGACGCGACACTCTATGCTATCTATTCACGGAGGCTGTCTGACGTGATGGCGTCAATCACTGAATCAAGACGACGAGTTGAGGCATTCCCAGAAGATCCGGTCCGGATCGCGAAGATCGGAGACGAACAAGCGGTTGAGGTCCTTGCGCATATGTATGAAACGCGTTCGAAGATCAAAGACCTGACGCAGCACATCGTCGACTTGCGGGACAAACCCCACAATGCGGCAGAGACGCTCCTGATGCTGGAGCGCGAGGACAAGCGGCTAGAAAAGATAGCGGCGGTTGCTGTTTGCTTCACTTTATCTCGCGATCTCTTCGGGACAGATAGGCACGACAATCAGCTCTTCACGACTCTTCACCACTGACTCCACAAGGAGAATGATATGCGAGTCTTCAAACCAACGCTCAACGAGGCCTGCGCCGTCAACCAAGACAACGCAGCAATCGATGGGCAAGAAGTGGTTCGCGTCGCGGACCTCGTCGCTCACCTCAACAACCGCATCAACCGCCTCGACGACAACTACCTCTACGAACGGCAGGCCATCACCGAACTGAAGGTGTTGCTCGCTGGCCTCAGCTGATCTACGGGGAAGATCATGCCGAAAGAGACGTATCAAAAAGACGTATTGGCGTGGATGGCAGCCACTGACCAACTCACGGCTGCCATTTCTCTTTTCCGGCGAGCGCCATGTGTCGAGACATTCGCGCAGCTGGAAGAGAAGATGCGGGAATACATCCAAACGGGCCGGGAGTACATCACGGCCCAGGAGGACATGGTCTCGCACAAGGAATGGAAGCGTATCGACAAAGTCCTCAAGGGCGGGCCAGCATTCGTAGTGGCCCTCCTTCATTCGGCTACCCACCGATGAGGTCGAGATGTGGAACAAACTCATCGCCGCGAAATCGACGATGAGAGTGTTCCACATCCCGATGTTCGGCACAGCCAATGCCGGGCATGACATCGATGCATCCACAAGGAGAGCGCTATATGGCCGTCGTTTCGGACTCACAGGAAGTAAGGGAGATCCCCGGGATCCCTCTGAACCAATATCTGAACGTCGACGAGAAGCTGGTTCTCGCCCGATTGTTCAAAGGACGGCTGGTCGCCAAAGTGAAACGGAAGCAGGGCCAGGATCTGAAGGCCGCTGTGGAAATGATCGCTGATGGTCCTGACATCAGCGAGTCTGTCGCGAACGAACTGCGCTATGCGGTGGAGGATATCTGTGAAGACACGCTGCATGTGCGTGGTGTGGTGTTGCCGCGGCATGCGTACCTGCTCCAAGTTGTCAAAGCAGGGATCATGCTGAACGCTGCGAAACTGGTCGGGCTGGCGTCGCTCTATTGCAATACTGTTGGAGCGGCTCTCCGGTATTCCCCGAAGATCGCAGAAGATGATGGTGCCGCAATCAAGAGCGGCATGGACACGGCAGTCTCGTTGGAGGACTGGGTCCGTATCATCGAGTTCATTGGTGAAGTGGCTGCGGCGAAGCTCCTGGTGAAGAGGGAGACTTCGGACTCGCCGTGGACGCTGCACCCCGGCCTCACCTGGGATCTGAATGCGATCGATGTCTATGTCATCAAGGCCCTCGAAGGGGGCGTGCGACATGGGGAACTCGATCGGGCGTCTATCAAGACGCATACGATCATCGAGAAAGTCAACGAGGGTTTGGCCTTCGACTTCGACCATGCGAAGGGCAAGCCCACCCGCCCTTTTGCTGAAGCGGTCGAGGAACTTCTTGAGCACTTGCGAGAGCGAGTGACTCGAAATCTCGATGCCCGAGGCATCGAGAAGGTCCTCGACCGCATCGCCGTACAGACGGAAGACCGTCTGGCCGATTTCCTCCGCGGAGACCGCGGAGGAAATCGGTGCATTCGTGCTGTGCCTTGGGGGTGTAGCGAGGTTGCCGCGACGGACTTCTACGATCCTTCCTATCAGGAAGATCTGATGCTGCGTCCGACGCGTCGTCGCCACAAACACGTCGACTGAACAAACGGACTCCCGGGGCCGTGTGGCCCCGGGATGTCTTTGTATGGACCTCTAGCTCAGCTGGTAGAGCGGCCGGACTTAAAGCCGGGAGGCACTGGTTCGATTCCAGTGGGGTCCACAACCATCAACCAACGGAGGATTCATGCTCATCGCAGGACTCACACCAGAAGAATTAAAAGCGAAAGTCAACGCCGCCATAGAGTCATTCTATGACGGGCTCCGGGAAGCCTTTTCGCTTCCAAGACCGGAGTGCCTCGCATATCTCAACGAACTCGAAAATGCGTGGCGCGGCACCAAAGGACTCGCCGGATTCGACATCTTCATCGAAATGCTGCAGACCCTATCCCTCGCTGTCAAAACGAATGATCCGAGAGCGAACGGATTCTTCAACCTCGCAGGGGCAACGACGAAGAGAATCCAATCCGAATATCGACGCTGTTTCGGACTGCCGAAATCCTACGTCGCCAAGAGCCGAAAAGCCGGCAACGGATAGTTCTGATCGCCCGGGGGACGGTACACCCCGGGCTTTCATTTACACCTTCAAGGGATCCCATGCCAACAAGGACATTGCGCTTGAACACCTCCACATGTTCGCCTAGCTACGTACCGAGTTTTCTTTCGCGATACGCAATATGCGCGAGTCTGTTGCCTTCACGGCAAACGTCACACCGGCATTTGTAATAGCTATACGCGTTCTTGGTCCCATGCACCAACCCAGTTTTAGGTGTGCTTTGCCCGGTGTGACCGTTTTCCTTCTTCCACTTTTTCATATATTCGTTCTTGGCCGCGCGGCAGATCTCGCAATGGCAATACCGGTAGGATGAAAGCGTACCGTGTGTGCCTTTTGCGGTTGTTTGTTCTTGCGTAGTCTTCTCTCTATGGTGTGAATAGCACAGCAATTGGCATTTCTTTAATTCCGCTACGAGCACGACCCAGCGGCTTCCGCACATATGGCTAACGTCGAATTCTTTCATTTCTGGGTCTACGTGATCGATCTGAAGACGATCGCTCGATCCACACTTCACACACCGACCGCCTAGATGGTCGATGATTCTGTTCATTCGCTTGACGTATCCTGCTCTTGCCTTCTCTTTTGAAATCTTCATGCTCCCATGATACGGAAGCTGCTCTACTAATCAAGCTAAACCGCCCCTATACCTCAATGGTCGAGGACCTGTTTCGTAAACAGGCTATGTGGGTTCGATTCCCACTGGGGGCTCCACCCCAAACGAGAAAGAAAGTATGCCGAATCCATTCGAACATCCGCACTGGGAGCCGGACGACGGACACAAACTCATCGCATTCGGAATGATGGACGACATCGTCGAGTTCCTGAAAAACGACAATGATCCGAAGATGCTGGAGCACATTCCTCCGGCCGTCCAAAAAGCCGCCAAGCTGGTGGCCCATGGAATCGAACAGGGCCATTCCGCTGACTGCGGCCACTGCATGGTCGGCCACCTCGTCTGGAACGCATTCGAGGTGTTCTGCGAACGCATCCGCCCAGGCGGATGGGATGATGAAGACGTGAACGCGGCGACGCTCTTGGTGAAGCTGATACTCAAGCTCACCAAGGAAGAACCCGCCAACCCGTGCGATGTCACCATCGTCCGTTCCTATTTCAAAGCTGGCACAGATCTGGGTCCGATCGCGGACTACAACCCGGAGCCGTGCCCGAACTAGCCTTCAGCCTCTTTAACAATCCAAACCCACGGAGTATTCATGTCTCTTCCCGACACCTACAAAGGTCTTCTCGGATGTCGCACCGAACCAATGGACATCAAACTCACCGAACTGTTCATGAAGCTGTTCATGGCGGAGATGGACCCGGCCTTCGAGGCCGCGGTGATGAAAGAGAAGGAAGCCGGACGGCTGCCCGATGGGGCGAAGATCCTGCTCGGCCGACTCAACTGGTACGGCATCAGACCGAACATGGCACTGACGCTGCTGATCACCGGTATCTGCGATTCGCCCGGCAAGGTCATCACCTGGGCCTTCACCTTGGCGATGATCGCCAAGAAGTACAACGTCCCGGTGCTGAAGATTTCGCTGCTCACCAACTGCTTCCCCGATGGATTTCCGGTCGCGTCGGAATATGAACGCATCTGGCAGGAGCAGAAGATCGGTGGCGGCAACCAACTCGACGATGGTGGCAACTGGCCCGACTTCAATTGGTACGACGTCTGGGAGGACATCACCGTCCAGGAATTCGCCACCATTCTTCGGCGAGATCATCGGGTGGTGATCGAGGTGCTCATGCAGATGGGCATCGTGGCTGATCCGGCTTTCAAGATGAAGACGGATCACATCAATCAGTTCCGCGATCTGTGGAAGAAGAAGATCCAGATCAATCCGAAAAAGGACAAAGCAGCATGAGCAGACCGGACACCCGGCCGAAAGGCCGGGTTGTTTTTCTTTTTACTTCCAGCGTGAAACGAAAAACCCAGGCCTACCGCCTGGGTTTTTCGTAGTGAGGTTCACCGCCAGCCAGGATCAGGCTTTAGGCCGTCTTCTGGCAAATGTCCGGCAGATGGACGTCGAACCCATTCCCTCTCGAAAGAGGGTATCGCCGCTGGCACGGTCATTTTGACATCGCACCAGTTCGAAGCCGCCGGTTACCTCCTTGAGTCCTCCGTGAGAGGCTCGGCAGACGTTGCCCTGGCCGGGGCGCGGTCCACAGAAGCAAGGATTGGCGAGATCTTAGTGTGGCGGGGTGACTTGACAAGATGGCTCCCAGAGAGGGATTCGAACCCACGACCAACGTGTTAACAGCACGCTGCTCTCCCACTGAGCTACCCGGGAATGTTTCATCTGGGAGAGACGTCTCTCCCAGACGAGATGATGGTGCGGGCCGAGGGAGTCGAACCCTCTTGGGCGTAGCCGCCAGGATTACAATCTGGCCCGGAGCCGAGCCGGTCTTTGCCCGCAAAACGAAAAAGCCCGGTCTTTCGACCGGGCTTTTGAAGAGAAGAATGCCTAGAAGTCCAGGCATAGATCACCCAATCGCCCGGTCTCCCGTGCGATTGTAGCGATAACCAGCGGCCTGAAGCGACATCGGCATGGCCGTACTCTGGCGGTGCTCTCCGAAAAGTCAAAACGAAAACGCAGGCCTCGCGGCCTGCGTTGTCGTCGTACTCCGGGAGAAGAAGGCTCAGGTGTAGGTGAAGGCCGCGGCGGCGGTGGCGACCGAACCGCCCGTGCCGGGGTTGGTGACCGCGACCGCGACCGCGCCGGCCGCGCCCGCCGGCACCGTGGCCGTCAGCTGCGTCGAGTTGACGAAGACCACCGCGGTGGCCGGGTTGCCGCCCACGGTGACCGTGGCACCCGGCTTGAAGTTCGTGCCGTTGATGGTGATCGAGGTGCCGCCCAGGTGGCTGCCGGTGGCGGGGATGATCGGCGTGGTGATCGTCGCCGCGGTGACGGTGAGCGCCGCCGCTGCGGTGACGGTGCCGGCGCCGCTGCCGGGGTTGGTGACGACGATCGCCTTGGCGCCGGCCGAGAGGACAGGCACGGTGCAGGTGATTTCGGTGGGGCTGACCACGACCACGTCGCCGGCCGCGACACCGCCGATGGTGACGCCCGCGCCGACCACGAAGTCGGTGCCGATGATGGTGACCGAGCCACCGGCGAGATCGACGGTGCTCGGGGTGACCGAGACGAAGGTGGGGGCGACATAGGTGAAGGCCGCGGCCAGGGTGCCGCTGTACCCGACGCTGTTCTGGACGACGACGGCATAGGGGCCGCCGGCCGCCGCCGCAGGCGCCATGGCGGTGATGGTGTGGGCGTTGACCCAGGTGACGTTGGTGGCCGCGATGCCGTTGACGGTGACGGTCGCGCCCGGCGCGAAGTCGATGCCCGTGATGGTGAGGAGGGTGCCGGCGAGATCGCCCTGGCTGGGCGAGACGCTGACGACGGTGGGGACATCGGTGCTGGGCGTCGGCTCGTAGAGGATCACGCCATTGCCGGTCGCCTGTTCGATCGAGACCCAGAAGCGGATGCGCTGAGAGGCGCTGACATCGGTGAGATCGACGTCGATGGAGTCGCTGGCGTTGATGAGCCCGACCTGATCGAGCACGACCGGCGAGGCGGTCAGGTTCTTGATGCGGACCTTGCCCCAGAGCAGATTGGGCGAGGTGTAGGAGATGACGCCAGCCGCCACCGCGCGCTCGATCGCGTTCCAGCGGCGCTGCTTGCGCCACTCGGTGTTGATGCCGCTGGCCGAGGTCAGGTCGATCACCGTGGTGCCCGGCGCCAGCGGCGGCAGGTTGTCGACATAGACCGGCGATGCGCCGGCATTGTGGACGGAGACCGAGGTCGGCAGATCGGGGATCGGGTAGGTGACGGGCATGGCAATGGGCTCCGGTTACGGCTGGAGTGTAAAAGGGCTGGAAAGAAAGGCTAGGCCACTTCCGAGGGCATGGGCCGCTCGAAGGCGTCATCGACGATCTGATTCTGGCGGAACTTCGCACCGTAGGCGAGGCCCGCGATCGGGCTGGCATTACCCGTGAGATCGCTCGACCCGGACTGAGACGCGACGTCGCGCACGCTGTCATCGAGACGTTGGAAATTCAACCGCGAGAGGAGGTCTTTCGATTCGAGCGGCTTGTAGCCGAGACCGAGCAGCACCGGCTTCGCGGTGATCTTCGGATTGCGCATGTGGCGCAGATTGAATTCGTTCTCGTGCATCACGTCGCCGATGGCGAGATCCGGCTCGCCGCCATCGTCGGTGATCTCGACGGTGCGCATCATGCCGGCGGCGATCACTTCGATCACCGGCTTGCGCACGACTGCGCCGGCGTCTGCGTAGCTCTTGCGGATCTGATTGACGACGTACTTCTGCGCCGCCAGCGCGCCTTGCGAGGCCGCGATCTCGCGCGGATCGAAATTGCCCGTCGAGATGGGCTGGCCGATGTCCACCATCTGATCGTGCTTCACGATGACATCACGGCCCTGCAGGATGTGGTGCTCGACCGGTTCCTGGTCCGGCGCCTGGATGTAGACGAAGCTGCCGCCCTGCGGCGCCGCGCGGATGTCGGTGACGCGGCCGGTGACCGTGGCGAGGCCGCCCTGGTTCTTGATGGTGCTCGGCACCGCGAGCAGTTCGTGCAGGCGTTGGAAGCCGGCGCTCAGGCTGTCGCCAGAGCCCACCGTGCCGCCGGAGTGGAAGCTCTTCAGCATCAGCTGAGTGGATCGCTCAGACACGGTCTGACCGTAGTTGTAGCCGATGTTGGATCCAAGCGGATGCAGCTGTCCGTTCGCATCACGTCCCGCGCACATCTGACAGGGAACATGAACGGCGGCACAGGTGAGCGGGGAGCGGACGCGCACAATTTCCATTCCGGCGTCGCGCATCTTTGCCAGGATCTCAGGCGTGACGGGGTCATTCCGCTTCGCAATTCCAGGCACATCTTCAAGAAGATGGCGATCAAGAAGATCGACATCTGGTTCAGAGAGTTGTTCGTCGAGGCCGTTGTGGGTTCCACAGTCGCGCTCCATGATGCGGATATCGCCCATGTTACCGGCGATCTCCTTGGCGAGGAAGCCCGGCATGGCGACGGAGAGGCCCTTGGCCACCATTCCCTTACGCGCGCCGGGCGTGACCATGATGTAGTCGCTCGGGCGCATGCCCATGGCATAGCTGGAGCGGATGACGCCGGGCACGATCTGGTCGTGCACGTCGGTCACCATGACCGGCGAGGCGAGCATCTGCTTCAGCTGATCGAGCTTCTTGTTCGAGCCGCTCTCGATGAAGCTGTGGTAGCCGAGGTCGATCTTGCCGAGGTGGTCTTTCACCTCGTCGATCAGCTGGCTGTCGTACTTCTTCGAGAGGCCGTAGAGCGCCTCCTGATCCTTCGGATCGGTATTGGCGACGTCTTTGTCCAGTTGCTTGAGCAGCCGGTCGATCTTGGTGCGGTCCACCACGAGTTCTTTGATCGAGGCGGTGATGCCGCCCGCCGCAGCCGCGGCGCTGAACCCCGCGGAAGCGATTTTCCGGGAAAGATTGTTGTAGTCGGCGGGCGACTTCTCGGCGATCGTCGTCAAAATCTTTTCGAGCTTCTTGCCGTCGATGGGAGCCGAGACGCCCATCATGAAACGAGCCGGCACGATCTCTTCGAAGATCAGCCAACCGATCGCCACCTGAGTGGGCTGTCCCTTGATCTTGACGAGGCTGCCCATCTGCAGGCTCGAATCTTTGTTGCTGCGGTAGGCGTCGATCGCATCGTCCGCAGAATCGAAGGTCTTGCCAGTCGGCGTGCCGGGTTTGGTCAGCGCGAAGATGCCCGAGATGACGTCTTTCGAAACGCCGAACGCGAGGCTCTTGTCTTTGTCATAGAGCAGATTGTTCGTCGGCAGCAGCTTCACCGCTTCGCGCTTGGCGTCATCGGTGATCGGCACGAACACCGACATGGTGTCGCCATCGTAGTCGGCGTTGAACGGGCCGACGACGAGCGGGCTGATGCGGACTTCCTTGCCCTCGCTGATGCGCGGCTTCGCCGCGAGGATGCTCCAGCGGTGCAGCGACGGCGCGCGGTTGTAGAGGACGAGGCGGTCCTTCATCTCGGCATCGAGATTCTGGCGCGCGGCCATGGTGCGCTTCTCGACGTGATCCATCGCCTCGGCAGGCTTCCAGCCGCCCTTCGACATGCGGCGGACGACGATGGGCTTGAACAGCTTCCACGCCATGTCTTCCGGGATGGCGATCTCGTCAGGGCCGAGAGAAGCGTCGGGCTCGATGGTGGATCGACCGCTGTAGTCGTTGCGGTGGGCGACGACCATGCGCTGGAACAGGCCCTCTTTGTTGAGCTTGCCCTTGATGACGTCGATGAAGCCCGACGCGTCTTCGCGATCGTCGCGATGCGTCAGCGGATTGTTCACGCCGATGAGCGCACCGAACGAGGTGTAGAGGTTGTTGCGCGCCGCCTTCATGTGCTCTTCGGGCAGATGCGCGGCCTTGGCGTCCTTCAGCGCGTCATTGGTCAGGACGAGGTCGCGGTAGAGGAGATTGCTGTCGGCGATGCGCAGCGACTTGTCGCCCATCTCGATGATGGGGCGGTACTTCGGCGGCACGACTGGCACTACATTCGTCATGTAGGCGTCGAAAGGCGACAATTTTGACAGCTTGAGGCCACGCAGGTACTTCGTGGCCCGGCTGTATTTGTTCGCGTCGCTGCCCACGGCGGTGTGGAGCTTCGCTTTGAAATCGTCGAGCTTCTTGTCCACGTCGAAGTCGAGGATCTTCTTGAAGCCGGCCTCGCCCGTCAGCGTGTGCGCGTTCGGCGTCTCGACGAACTTCCCGGTGCGCGGGTCGTAATGCCGCGTGTGCATGATGAGGCCGTAATAGTCGGCCGTCTTCATCCCCGTCATGTCGCGGATGGTCTTCTCGTAGAGCGGATGCGGGATTCTTTCCGCCAACTCGATGTGCGTCCACTTGTCGCCCTTGAGCCCGCCGGTCTTGGCGACGTCGAACAGCCCGCCCTTCTCTTCGGCGAGGTCTTTCGAGCGGATCAAGCGCGCGCCGGTGATCTCGCCATTCGAGAGAGAACGCACTGTCTTCTCGGTCATCGGCAGGTAGTGGAGGATGTTGCCCTTCTGCTGCGTGTCGACGCCGGCCGCATTCAGGAAGGCGCGGAACTTCTCGAAGACGAAGGGCACCTTGGGTGGTGGCGGCGTTTCGCCAGCTTGGTATGCACGCCAGAAATCCTCATTTCGAGTTCCGCGAATACCCGCTGCCTCTCCGAGGATGGCATGGGCATCGTGTCCGAGCAGCGCGTACGTCGTGAGGTGGTCATAGCTCTGTCCTCCCTTGCCGCCGCCGCGAGTCGGCGTCTCGTCGTAGGTGTAGCCGTCGCGCTCGCGCGCCGAGAACTTCTTCCGCACGGGATGGTCGAGTTTGACCATGTAGTTGTAGCCGACGCCGACCGGCTTTTCGAGATACTTTCCGGTCTGCGGATCGAACAGGCGCACGGTGTGGCTGAGCCCCGCCGCGTCCAAGGCCTTGTCGATCTCGCGGGCGTGATCCTTGCCGTCGAAATTGGCGAACGTGTAGGGCTTTCCGGTTTCGTGCACGAGCAGCCCGGCTGCCTGCTCGATGGTCTGCGACGGGTTGATGCGGTTGACGATTCCGTGGGTGTTGAGGATGACCTCGATCGGCTTGCCGTCATCGGTGCGCGGCATCTCGGCGTCGGGGATGATCGCGGCCACAGTGCCCTTGGCGGCCGAAGACATCGACAGCTTGTCGCCGACGCCCATGGGCTCTTCAGTCTGCAGATGCACGTCGATGCGCGTGCTGCTGCGCAGGACACGGTAGACGGTGGCGGGGAAGTCCTCATTCCAAACCAGCGAGGCGTCCTTGTAGGGGCGCTGCAGGCTCTTGTGGATCTGGCCCAGGTTCTGTGACGAGCGGTCCTGCTTGTCGAACTCGTTCTTGCGCAGCGCCGCGACCAGGATGTCGCCTGGATCGACGCGCGATCCCTCTTTGACGACGCCGGTGTCGTCCAGCTTGGCGTAGTTCGCGCCGGTGTATTTGGTCGGGAACTGCGCGAAGGCCAGCTTCTTGTCGATCACCATGCCGGGCTGGAGTTCCAGTTCCTCGCGATGGATATGCATCGACGAGAACTTCTCCTTGGCGCTCTCGCTGATGGAGATGGCGTCTTCGAAGTTGAGGCCGTTCTTCCACGGCATGAAGGCGGTGCGCACGTTGACGCCCAGAGCCAGCTTGCCGTCGCGAGAGTAGTTGCTGTCAGCGAGGAGATCGCCCTTCTTCACCATCTGGCCGACTTTGACGACGGGGATGTGATCCAGAGCCACCTTCGCCTGCATCGGATAGTGGTCGAAGAGTTCGTGGCGCACGCCGGCCACCACGATCGCCTGCGGCGACACGCTCTCGACCTTTCCATCGACCATCGAACGGATCACGAAGGCGCGGGCCAATTCCTCATACACGCTGTTGCCGGCGCCATCGACCATGGAGGCGAGCGGCAGTTCGCGGTGCACCAGCGGGAGCGCCTGGGTCAGATGCTTGCCGGCCATCATGGCGCGGTTGGCGTGCGTGTGGTCGAGGAAGAGAGCGGCATTCGAGGTGTTGTCGAACATCGCGCGGCCAGACGGGATGATGTATTCGACCTTCTTCGGGTCGACCATCACGATGTGGCCCTTCTCGTTTGCGCGAACCAGCGTGTCGATGGGCTTGCCCTTGTCGTCCCAGTATTCCGGGTAGCCGATGACCGCATCCGAGGCCTGCACCGTGCTCAGCGAGACGGGCTTGTCGTTCTGGTTGACGTGGCCGCCGTCGACCTTCAAGAAGAAGGAGCGGATCTCGTTGCCGTGCTTCTGTGCGTTGACCGCGAGATGGGTCGTGACGCCCACCGCCATGCCTTCAGGGCTGTGCACGGGGTCGATGAAGTTGGCAGAGCCGGGGCGGAACAGGCGCGCGTCCTGCGTGATGGCGCGCTCGGTGCCGATGCCGCCCTCGCCCATCACGGTGATCTTCGAGTTCTCGGAGAGGATCGAGAGCGGGTTCGCTGCTTCAGCGGTGGTCGCCAAGCCGCCTTCGACGTCGTTCGTCCCGCCGAAGAAGGAAACGGTGGCCGAGTTCAGCCAGCCGTTTCCGAACGCTTTCACCAGTGTGTTCCCTGGTTTCGCGATACGCAGGAGCAGTTTACGCTTGAGGAGGCGCTGGAGACGCCGAATGCGCTCGGGGATGAAATCATCGACATGGTAGATGTTCTTGAATTCCACCGAGTCACGGTCGTCCGGCGGTGCCGTGCCACGAGAGACTTCCAGGATGCGTCGCGATGCTTCGAGGAAGACTCGCGGCGTGATGTAATTGAACGGAGCGCCCAGAGTTTTCTGGGTGGTGTATGCATCGAGCTTGCGGCCCTCAAGCCACTGCCGGATCGCCACGATCTGTCCCGCCTCATCGACATCATCGAACTCCTTGCTCTTCTCGATCACACCCGCGCGAATGAGATCGCGGTTCTGTTTGTGCTCCACAACGGAGTGGAACATCTTCGAGACGTCAGAGGCGCGCGCCTTGACGCGGTTCTTGTCCAGGATCTCGTGCGCACCCTTGTCGTTCCCCCACACCGCGAGGATGTCGGAGTCGGATACACCAAGAGCGCGCATGATGGCATACCAGCTGACGTTGGACTTGTAGACCTCGATCTTGAAGATCGACGTCTTGGGCTCCATATACACCTTCAGCTGGCCACTGGGCGTATTGATCCAAGACTCGAACTCGCCGTTGGTCTTCTCCCGGGTGTAGACGCCGGGCTTCATCCGCAGTTGGTAGGGCTCGAAGTAATCGCTGCCCTTGACCATCATCGTTCCGAGCGCTCCCATGAGAGGCAAGCTGCCGAGATTGAATCCCGGCAGCTTTTGCGCGATCTTCCCGTCACGACTCAACGTGATGTCGGCGATGATGCGCCCGCCCACCGTTCTACCAGACTGGCGCGCAGCTTGCCACGCGTTCAACCCATGCGGATTGAACTGAGTGTCGTCGACGTGGATACCAGTCGCTTCAATACGGATGGAGCCCTCCTCGATAGGGAAGATGCTCGCGACCGCGTCTATGACATTCTTCTTCAGCGCATCGTTGACCTGTTCATACCGAAACGAGCGCGCCGGTAGCTGTGCAAATGGGTCGGCCATGGGCCGGCGAGTGTAGCCCGATCAGTCCGGCTCGCCAGCGGGCTCGGGAGGCAGTTGGATCGGCTCGCCCTGGATCACAGGCTCACCGTATCTGACCGAGACGCCGACGACAGCGTGCTCGGTGACGCCGCCGCAGTGGCACATCGAGCCGGGCATGACGCCGCCGTAGATGGTTCCGCAGGCCTTGCAGCGAGAGAGGCTCATCAGTTCCCTTTCAGATTCACGGTGGGCGTCGTGACGCCGAGCGTGGTCGGTGGCGTCGGGGCGGAATCGCTCCCGTCGTAGTCGTAATACTTCTGCGAGACCGCCTGGAAGTTGCCGCGGTTGATGTAGGCCGTTTGGTTGGCCTGCGTCTGCGTGGCCGTCACGCTGCCGGGCGCATTCGTGGGCGTGGTGCAGAGCGTGCTGAAGTCGAGATTCAGAAGCTGGTTGATCTGATCGATGACGTTCAGCAGGCGCTGAAGACGATCGTTGTCTATGCACTTCTTACCGACCGCGGGGATGCCATCGAACGTGCCCATCGAGATGGTCTGCGAATCGGCGATGTCGTAGCTGTCCTGCACCTGATTCAACACGTTGTTCGCGATCTTTGAGATCACCGGGTTGTCGCAGTTGAGTACCAAGCACTGCACCGCTTTGATCAGCGTGTCGAGAGCGGACGAGCTTTGGCCATTCGTTCCGAGCAGGCGACTGAGATCTGCTGTCTTGAGCGTCTCGTACAGATCCGAGAACTGGGTGGCGAGGCCGGCGATGTTCTCTTCGATGGCCACGGCATCCGAAGCCACGGACAGCGCGACTTCCAGCTGCCCGATTCCAAGGCCGAGGTGGCTCTTCATGCAGTAGAGGAACGTCTCGCGCTGCTTGATGGCGATATTCAGCGCAGTGGCCGCGGCCTGCAGATCGGTCGTGCTGTTGATGGCATTCGAGGGATCGTCGATCGAGCGGCGATTCGAATGGTTCTGGCACGCCAGGAGGAAGTTGTCGATGAGCGTGATCACCACTGCGCCGCCCTGCGGGTCGCCACAGGGCGTGACGTCGAAGAGATCGATGATGGCCTGCAGTTCGGCAGCGAAGCCCTGCTGCACGTCGAGGATGTCCTGGATGATGTTGAAGATCTTCGGAATGGTGTTCATCAGCGGGCACAGCACCGCCAGGATCGAATAGGCGCCGACCATCGACGAGATGTATGTCCATACGTCGGTCTTCGGCTGTGCCGGGATGGCGTTTGCGGCCGCAAGCCGCTGGCGCGCATAGTTGTTCACGTTCACATAGAACTGCTGCAACTGATCCTGCGAGGCCGTCGTGGTCACCAGGGCCTCGCCCTGCTGCTTGATGTAGGTCGCGATGTCCTTGTTCGCCGCAGCCTGCGCCGTGATCTGATTCAGCGAGCCTGCAGGATCACCGCTCTCCAGCTGAATGCGCAGCGCAGAGATCTGCATTTGGATGACGTTGATGATCAACGAGAGCATCTCGCCGAGCGGCAGCTGCTCCAACGACTTCAGCAGCGCGACGGCGTTGATGATGTTGTTGTAAAGCGTGAGGATGTACTGGTCTTCGATCTTCAGCTGGTTGCGTAGGAACTGGAGTTCCGCGCAGGCCAGCCGGAAATTGATGCCAGGGAGGACCTGGGCGAGGCTGGAGTTGAGGAAGGCTTGGAGATCGGTGACCTTGATGCCATTGATGCCGATGAACGACTCCAGCGAATCGGTGGCGCCGGTGTAGATCGTGTCCTTGGCATGGCAGACGTGCGCGGTGGCGTCTTGCAGCGTCGCGCGATCGAAGACGCCCTGCGTGCGCAGCTTCCGTGACACGATCCGGAGATCCCGGTCGGCGATGCAGAGATCGTTCAGCAGCGACGTATTGGCCAGCGAGACGTCGATCTGCGCCGGGATGAAGCTGGCTTGCTGGAAGCACGTCGAGACTGCGCCACGGATCTGCTTGAGATACGTCAGTTCGGTGTCGATCGCCGGAATGCCGTGCTTGAAGGCAAAGAGATAGATCGCCCGCATGTTCCCTTCGGCGTTCGGGCTAAAGAAAAGAGATTTGCCGACCAGCATGACCTGATCGACGTATTGGGTGATGAGTGATTGGTCAGCCGGGTTTGAATCCGGCGAGAGCGGCTGGATCGTGGCGTCGTAAAGCGTGCCGAGAGATTGCTGCAGCGTGGCCTGCTGCAACTTGAAGATCGCGGTCAGCGGATCCGACAGGGCATCCGTCACCGAATTTATCATCGTGTCGAGCACGCTGCTGCCCGATGTCGGCCCGCCGGTCGCACCGTTATTCGGGATCAGGATGTCTTTGAAGAGATCGTAGGTATCGGTGATCGGCTTCGTCATCGCCGCCGAGAGCTTTGTCGAAGACGCGCTCTGGCCGCTGTAGAAGCTGGTGATCGAGAGCGCGCTCTGCGCCAGTCCGGTGAGGCAGCCGAGAAATCCTTCAGCAGGGACAAGTCCGTCCGCGGTCTGCACTCCGTCCAGCTGATTGTTGACGGCGGTGACGCCGGCCAACACCTCCGTTGTGCCGCCAACACCGGTGGCCATGCCCTGCATGATTCCGAGTTCCGTCGCGGACGGCGCCGGCGTATATGCCGGGCCTGGAAGGCTTTCCGGCGCGACAACGCCGGGGTACCCGACATTGCTCCCCGGTGGGACGTAGGGAGCAGCGGTCATTTGCCGCCCATATATTGATGCAGCTTCTTCGCGATGGACGTGCGCAGCTGTGAGACGCGGCCGGCGGAGAGCGCCAGCTTCTTCGCGATTGCATTGTTCGTCATCTTCGTGCGCCCATGAGCGCCGAGGCTATAGTCGAAGACGTTCTGCTCGTCGGGCGTCAACGAGTAGTAGGCCATCATGGCGCGTTCGTAGTCAGCATCATGTTCGAACTGGGTAAGGTCGTCGACTCCTCCTCCGAATTCGAGCAGATCCTTTCGCATGAGACCCTGCAGATCAACGACATGAGAGACGGGCACACCGATATGGTCCGCGATCTCGTGCGTCGTGGGCTCACGTCCGAATTTGATATTGAGGTCAGCCACCGCTTCACGGTAGGGTCCGATCTCCTGAATTCTGTGTTCGGGAATGCGGGCCGCGTTCTGGTACTGGCTGACATAGCGGTACAGCTTGTTCTTCACCGCGGTGGTGACGTAGGTGCCCATGTTCGACGTGCGGGACGGATCGTAATCCTTCAGCGCCTCGACAGCGAAGACGCGGCCCTGCAGTTCGAGCGTGGGCATGGGCAGCGGTGCGCCGCGAAACGAATTGATCGCCGTGCCGATGGCGCCGCTGAAGTTGTCGAGCAGCGGAACCAGAGCCTCGTCCTTCTCATCCCCAGTCGCGTTCTTCCATTGCGAATGCAAACGCTGATCCAGGGATCCAGGCGAGGTTCCGGGCAGCGGCATGGGGTCAAACACGTGGTCGCCTTGTGGTTCAACCGTTGGTGATGAGGGCCTTGATGCGAGCGGAGATCTGCAGTGCAGCATTCTGCCGGAAGGTGGAGATGGTGCCAGCCTTGCCATCGGGCGCGACAGCGGTGTAGGCACCATATTGGTTGGCAGCCGGCGTTCCGGTATTGCCCACGAATTGCAGTTGCACCGGCGCGCCGAACAGCGGATTGCCCACCGACGTGCTCTTGACCAGATTGTCGGGCAGCAGGTTCGCGGCGACTGAATCAGGATCGGTGGTGTTCGTGATCGCCGAGTTAAAACCCTGCAGACCATCGAGCCCGTGGAAGTTGGCGTATTCAGTGATCGTGACGCCCGGCCGGAACTGATAGCGCAGCATGTTGGTCTGGTAGTCGCCACCGGGCATCGCCATGAGATCGGCGAGCGTCATGTCCGACGATTCGCTCTGCGGGAAGAGGCCGCTCGGATCATAGGTGGGCGAATTGAGCAGCACCTGAGCCAGCACATCGAGATTCACCTGTTGCGGTGCGAACTCCGCTGCCGGCGATTGAGTCGTCTGGATCAAGGTCTGGGGCACCATAGCCGCGTGCGCACCAAGCCCGAAGCCAGGGAATGCCACCGAGGGGAAGTTCGTGCCGAAGAGCTTGGAATAGGTCGCGTCGATGTTGCCGGCCCAGAAGGCAGAGTTCACCCACGACGGCATCGGCGAATGGCGCTGCTTGCCAGGGACGACATATGACTCGCGGATATTTCCGATCAAGACGGTCGTCGACGCGCGCCCAGTGGCCTGGAGCGTGTGCGTGAGGCTGGCGACGATGCCATAGAACGGCCCGGTGGGATCTTCCACCAAGCACGGGAAGCCGGCGACGAGATATGGCAGGAAGGCGCAGTTCACCTGGGTGCTTCGCACCGCAGAGCGCGCGAGATCGAAGTGATAGCGGACACACGCCATCATGTAGTTGATCACGCTGTTCTGCTGCACCTGGGAATAGCCAGAGGTAGATGGCGAGGTGCCGGGCTTCGTGGCCGCGAGCTTGGCCAGCGTGTTCTCGATCGAGATGTTCCCGGGCGACGCCGGGATGATGCCCTTGTAGAGTTCTTCCGGCGACGGATAGCCATGCGTGACGATGGTGCTCGCGCCGTTCTTCGACGTGTCCATGTTGGCTACGGTCGGATCGTAATTCAGCTGCGCCTGGAACTCCGAGTTCTCGACCGACGTCGCCAAGACGAACGCCGGGATTTGAAGGCCGCCGGCCAGGGCCGACCCCGGCTGCGCGTAGACGCGCGTCGGCTCGCTGAGATAGCTGCGCGTCATGTCGAAGTCGGTGACTTGGCTGCGGAAGATGACGTTGCAAGCCGGCGGCACGACGTTGAGAAGATTGGGAACGAAGAGCAATTCGGCGAGGACAGATCCGCTGTCCAGCTGCGAAGACTGCTGTGAGCTGGAATCGCCGAGCCCGAGGCTGGCCTGGACGTCATCGATCGCCGTCGCGACCTGCAAGAACTGCTGTGCGTTGGACGAGATCAGCGGCGGATTCAGGATCGGCGTGTGATGATACAGGATCATCGCCTCGATCTGTTGGAGCACAGAACTCAGTTGCTGATCGGTGGCCATGTTCAGCAATTGATTCTTCAGCAGGCTGTCGGTCAGTTCTCGCGACAGCAGCTTCTGGATCTCCAAATCGTCGATCGTGAAGACCTTTTTGTTGATGTACCGGGCGAAGTGGTAGAACGAGTCCACCGCGCTCTGCTGCATGAACGCGTCGATGATGTTCAAGAGAATGAAGTTGATGCTGGCGTCGGATGCTTGGGATTGGCTGACCGCGGTATCGATGAATCCAGCGAGAGTGGTGCCCAACAGATTGCTCTGCGCGCCGCACGACACGTTCAATCCGTTCACGACGAGAGACGACAGCCCTCCTGGATTGGTGGCGCCAAGAACCGAAGCGATCTTCACGCGATCCCACATCGAATGCAGGCCGCGGAAGATCAGCGTGCGCCGGCGTTTGCTGTCGGCCGCTTTTGATTTGGAATAGCCGGTGTATTCGCCTTCGACCATGAAGCGCCACACGTTGGTGACCGGGTCGGAGTAGAAGATGGCGCAGTGCGATCGCGCCGGCAGCAGATCCCATTCGGCCACTGCAGGCACATCGACAGAGAAGGTGACGAGGCCACCGTCCTGCGCGGTGACAGAGACGGAAGCCGGGTCGAAGCGAACGCCGTTGATGTAGGCAACAACGGCAATGTTCTTGGCCATGCGAAACCTCTTTCTCGTTTACCCTGCAACCAGAAGAACGCCGTTCACGAGGGTCGTCTGATAGATGGCGGTCTGCAGCAGGGTCATGATCTCGGTGTAGGCGGCATTCAGATCGACGTTCAGCATCGGCTGCGGCTGGCCGTTCGGGCCGCCGAAGTTCATCGACACCACCGTGAACACCAGCGTCGTGGCATTCGCCATCGTGCTCATGATGGTGGACTTGATACGAATCGTGGCGGTGTAGCTCGCGCTGCGGAGGATGACAGTCGACAGGCCGCCCGGCGTGTTCTGGACGATGGTCTGATCCGCATACTGCGCGGCGCCGATGACGATGTTGATCATCGCGCGGGTCAGTTCGCTTGGATACGACGCCGGCTGGACGTTGGCCGCGATGGAATTGGCGCTCCAGTGGTAGTTGATCTGTGCAAACGGAGACAAGCGCTGCTGCGACAGCTGCGTGATCCTGGCGTAATCAAAGAGCGTCGTCACCGCGGTGGTACCAATGAGCTTGAGATCAATGGTGGCATTGATCGGCTTGACCTGGAACGATCCCGAAGGCGTGAAAGAGATGCCGAACGTGAGGCGCGCGCCATTTGCGTATTTGAACGGATTGTTCTGGGTGAGATCGGTGAGCGTGCCGAAGTCCACGGAGAGCTTCGTGATCGAGAGCTTCGCGGGCGTCAGCGTGCTGCTGATCACAGCGCCCACCACATTGCTGCCGCTGTCCTGCGTCGTGGCCGGCGGCGTCGGAGAGCCGCTGTATAGCGGGATCGCGACCAAGCCGGGGACGAGCGCGGCCGGATTCAGCTGCGTCATGTCGATCGCGGCATTGTTGCTGTCGACGGCCGAGAGATCGAACGAGATGTCGAGTTCATCAGCGAAGCCATCGAACACGACGAAGTCGCCATTCACCAGCTGCACAGTCGGCGTGAGGAGATTGCCAGTCGATTTGTCGACGGCGGCCTGCAGCGACTGGCTGCCAACCTTGAAGTTGGTGATGAGGAAGGTCGGCACCACACCAGTCTGCAGCGAGAAGACGCAGTTGAGCGTGGCGATCACGCTGGACTGCTTGCTCGACTGGATGGTGATCGGGATGGTGCCAGAAGTGGCGTTACCGAGAAAGGCATTCAGCGCGGTCGGCGTGGTGACCATGACGCGGACTTCTTGGGCGCCGGCAGTGGATCCCGAGAGATTGACCGGCGAGCCATCAGCGTAGACCAACGACAAGCCGCCGCCGCAAGAGACCTTGAGGATGTCGTTCGCCAGCGCACACGTCAGCGTGAGAATCGGATTGGATGCGAAGCTATTGCTTCCCGGATTGAATAGCCCGAGACCAATCGTCTCGGTGGCCTGTGCCGGCCCCACTTCTGGGCCTTTGACGGTGATCGTCTGGTCCTGCGTGGCAGACGAGATCTGCGTCGGATCGGAGGTCGTCTGCGTCGGCGTGGTGGTCGCCGCGTAATCTCTCAGCGCGATCGTCGCGCCAGACTGATCGGTGCGATCGAAGACGACCATATTGAACGCGAAAGTCGACGCGAGTTCCATGTTGGAATTGCGGTCGATGTCGAGATCGGTGACGAAGCCTTTGAACGTGTGGCCGTCCACCACGATTGCGGCGTAACGCCCGGCCTGGGCGCAGGCGCTGGCGCGAAGATATTGTTCGTAAAAATTGATCAGGAGGTCTCTCTGCGAAACTTTCGAGAGGACCTTGGCCTTCGCGTTCCCGGTGACAGAGTAGCCATCCTGCTTGGGATCGGCCGCGGGGTAGTTCCGCACGATGCCAGAGAACGAATACTTCCGGACGAAGCGACCGGTGGTGAAGAAGTGGGGTAGGCCGAACGTCTCCAGCACTTCCATACGCTCTTGATCGAGAGCGCGCACATCGCCGAGAATGAAATGGGTGAACGGCGGCACATGCACGCTGGCATCGGAGCCGTCGATGGCATACAGGCGGATCGCGGGGCGGTTGCGATAGTTCAGCGTGGTCGGCGGCATGACGCCGGGCTGCAGAGCGTGCCATGCTGAATCGGTGAGCGTATCGGTGTAGGCGTTGATCCCGCCCTGCTGCGCCACGAATGCGGCCTTCTGCTGCGTGCTGTTCTGCGCCGAGAGCGCAGCCTGCGTCTGCGACTGCACGGCAGCTGAGGTCATCAGCTGCTTTGAGGTGACCGTCGAGATGTTGGAACTGCCGAGCGCTGGCGACAGCGAGGGGTTGTAGCGCGTGAAGACGGTGCCCGGGGCAGTCGGCAAAGTCGACGGACCGAAGGAGGTCTGCAGTTCAGCCGGATTGACATATTGTTTAGGCATTGCTGACCTCACGAGTCCGTTCCAGCGTCTGCGCCGATGCTGTTGGATCAGTGTCTGCGGTGTATTCGGCGCCGGCATTTTCGCCGACGACTGGAGATCCGAGGCTGAGAGAAGAGATCAACGTCGAGACCGTAGCATCGCTGGCGCTCGCCGTCTTCGCGACTTCTGAGACCGCGTTGACGCCCTGCGCGTATGGATTGGTGATGGTCAATCCCGCGAGGGTGTCGAAGTCGGCACGGCCGAGGGCCTGGGCGTTCGGCGCCGCGGCCTGCGCAGCAGTTTTGGTGAACCGGGAGCGCTCAGCAGCCAGGGCCTGCGTGGCGTTCGAAGAGGCTTGTGCAATCCGAATCTGGCGCTGCACGTCTTCACGCGACTGCGGACGATTCGGCGGCTGCGTCTCTTGGTGCCCATCGTCATACGTGAAGATCACGTAGGAGCCGACGTAGTCGGTCAGGTATTCACGGCTGATGATGGTGCTCACGGTTTATGCCTGGGAGTTGAAGACGTCGGCGGCAGTCTGCTGTGGGATGTCGGTCTCGGGCGCCAGGACGCAGATGCTGCTGAGGGTGTTGGCATAGGGCGGCGGCTCGGCGGTGATCGTACCGGTCGAAGGCGCCAAGGCATTCGTCATCATGTCGGTGAGCGAGATCTTCGTCGTAGGGGCGTTGAGCGCCGACGAGACGTTGATTCCGATGTTCGCCAGCTGCGCGCGAATCCAGGTCGCACGCTGAGACGGAGTCGAGAGCGCATTGAAATCCGCCTGTGACGGGCTGATCTGCACCGGCAGGTAGGAGAAGACCTGGAAGTTGGTCCAGGCGTCGACGAGTTCGGCCGGCGTCGGATCCATGGCGGTCGCGGTGGCCATGGAGGCTGCGATCGTCTCGATGGCGTCGCTGGTGGTCCAGAAGCCAGAGCGGTACTGATCGAGGATGCTGAGGCCGCGGGCGATGGAATAGGGCGCCACGACAGGCGTCGTGGGGATGGCAGTCGGCGCCGCCGGCTGCGGGATGGTAGTGGTAGAGGCAACGTCATCAGGCGTGGCCGCGAGCGTCTGGCCTGGGATGGTCAGGATCTGGGGCGTGGCGAAGTCGGGTGTGATCGGCGCCGAGTTGGGCTGCGGGACGCGGTAGTAGGTGTTGAGCGGCACCGTGGCCGGAGCCTCGTTGTTGCCCCACACGTCTCCCGGCTGGTTGAAGATCGTCGACGGCGTGTTGATCGAATCGGGATTCAGGAAATTATTCGGCATTGCGTTTCCTCTTGTCGTTCACCAAGGACAGATACGTCTTCATGTCGACGTTGAGCGCGGCCGAGACGGGGAACGCGACTTCTTTCGTGTTCAGTATGGCCTGCAAGATCTGTGCAGTCTTGCGCATGTTCTCGGCATAGAGGTCGTCGAGTTTGGTCATTGCTGTTTGATGTCGAGGAGTTTGACGAGGCGTTCGAGAGCGTCAGCAGCCATCTTCTGGTTCTTACCTGCGGCGGTGTCGAGATCCGAATCTTTATCCTCAGCAGGCGCGGTCTGCTCGCGCTCTGCACGCTCGGAGAGGAGTTGGTCCATGAGTTTCTTGCCGCGCTCTTCATCCGTCAGGTGCTCGCCGTGCGCGGCAGCGTCTTTGTCGATGTCTGCGAGTTTGCCCTGATAGGCGCTGGTGTCGAAGTTGAGGGCCTTCAGGCCTGCGAGATCAAGATGCGAGAACTTGTCTTTGGCATCGAAGATCTTTTTCTCGTCCTTCCAGAAAGCGCCCCATTGATCGTTGTCGACGGCTTTCGCGATGTCTTTGTTCTGGAACAAGACCCCAAGCGCTTCGATATCGTGATCAGACGTGCTCGCGGCACGGACACGGGCAATGTCAGCGGTGGGATCGAGTTTATTCCCATCGACGGCGATGTTGCGGATATTGCTGGAGGCAGAGTCAACCATGCTCTCGAAGGTATCGCGCAAGCGGCTCTGGTTGACTCGATCGTTGATGCCCTGCGTAAAGGCGATCCCTGCATCGAGGTCCGCGTAGTAGCTGGTCTTGTCCCCGGTGAACAGAGTGATCGTCGCGTCTTGCTCTCGTCCGATATTCGCGAAGAGAATGTTCTCTTTGTCTTCGCCGATAGCTCCCGCGAGCATACGACGCGCAGCATCCATCTCCTTCTCATCCCCTCCCCGCATCGCGCGGAGGTAGGCATTCACCTCTTTGGCATTGGTCTTGAGATCAATTCCGGTATTGACCTGCTTGGTGTCTTGGTTCCACCATGCTTTCCACCCGTTCTCCTCACCGAGGAGATTCGTGAGCTTGGCCTCATTTGCTTTCTGTTCCGGGCTCTTCATGAAGCTATCGATCGTCTGCCCGATATGGCCATTCACGGATTTCAATCCGAACGTCACGTTGTCTTTGCGCGTCGCCAGGATGTCCGCGAGTTGCTGCGCAGTCAGACGCTCTCCATTCTGGCCGACCGTGAGATTCGAATTGTCAGCCAAGGCCTGCTCGAAGAGCGAGTTCACCTCAAGCTGCTTGTCCGCGTCTCCAGACAGTTGGTCGAAGTTAGTGCTGAGAAGAGCATTCCAGGCATCTCCCTTCACAACACCGGGCATTGCGTCGGCAAGAGCATTACCGCGTTGGCGATCCGCGTTGTTCAATGCATCCGCAGTGACCACGAGACGAGCTTCGAGTTGTTTGTCGATTTCCGTCTTGGTCGGGCCAGACAGTCCGAGCCCCACTGCGATCAGGAGTAGTGGGTTCAGCGTGAGCATACCGGCCGCCACGGCACGACCGCCGGCCTTTGGTGTGACTTGCAGATATTGCTGAGATGCTGACCCGGCGCGCTCAGCAGACAGACGCTCAGCCGTCGTCATCGGGCCGCCGCCTTCTGCAGCGACAGCAGCGAGATCGATAGCATGCGCGCGGCTGAATTGATTGCCGGCGGTATCGGTGCCACTGAAGACCATATCGAGCGCGCTGTGGTATTCACGCGCCCAGGAATTCTCCGCAGCCTTCAGCCGGCCACCGATCGTGCTCCGCGTGTATTCGAGGTCGTCCTCGTTCTTGAGCATGTTGTAGCGCTCGGCACGGCGCTGCTGCCATTCGGCATTCTCCGAAGCCTTGCGGCCCTCTTCTGTATAGTTCGCGGTGACGAATGCCTCTGCCTCCACCGGCCCCATTCCACGGTCCATGGCCATGCTGAAGGCCATACCGCGGCGGCCCTTCTCATTCAGCCCAGTGCCGACCGCATCCAGCTGCGTGTCGATCATGTTCTTGAAGAGATTGTTCAGTTCGCGCGGCGTCGCCTTCTGCATCTCCGTGTAGCGATCCATCTGAAACGAGACGAGATCGTTGTACGAGAGATTGCCGAGAGCGCCGCCCATGGCACCGAAAGCGCCAACGCCCTTCTGGCCGCCACCACCGCGGAACATCAAGAAGCCCTGGTCGCTCATCGCGAAGCGTTCGATGGCCGCGCGCTGGTTCTCGGCAATCGCAGCAATGCCGCCGCCACGGGCGATGTCGTTCTGCGTCAGCAGGCCCTGGCTGCTCATCGTGCGCAGCTGCATCGCGGCATCCATGGCGCCGATGGCACCAGCCTCGGTCGAGAGGCCCATAGCATTCGCAGTGGCCCCGGCGCGGGTGGCCACACCCAGCATCTCGGTGGGCGACATACCAGCCACCAAGCCGGCGCTGCCAGCGTAGCGGAGGATGTTGGTCTGCTGCTCGACGGAGCGCACACCCATCATGCGCAGCGTGCCCATCGCGTTCGCGACTTCTTGTGGCACCAGCTTGAGGGAGCGCGTCAGTTCTTCAGTTGCTGCGGCGAGTTCGCGGACCTTGAGCCGGAACTCTTCGGTGCTGCTGACTTCATTGAACTGTCCAGCCTGCATCCCGGTGTTGGCGATGGTCTGGTAGTCGTTCTGCGAGAGACGCAGATTCCCGAGCGCCTCATAGTTGACGGCGCGCGCCAGCTGATTCGATTGGATCTGATCGAAGCCGGCGCCGAAGATGTTGCTCGCGTTCGGATTGCCGAAGCGAATGAAGCGGCTGCTGTTCTGTTGGATGTTCGCTGCAAAGTCAGTCGTCTGCCGGGTGTACTCCGGGGCGAAGAAGCCGGAGATGGTGCGCGAGACGCGCAGACCGACCGATTGGCCCGCCAGCTGTTCGTATTCAGACTGGGTCAGCGTTTCAGGCGCACGGCCGAAGCCTGTCAGCGCGAGGATGTCGCGGCCGAAGGACGATTGATACGTCGGCTTGTAGGCGTTCGCCCAGTTCAGCGTGTTCCACTGCCCCGAGAGGACCTGATCCGAGATGGTCTGCGCGCGGGAGAAGGTGCCGAAGCCGGGCGTAGCCGAGAAGCCGTAGGAGGATGCACCCGTGGCTTGTGCCGTCGATGCAGCGCGCGTAGAGCGGAGTTCGTCGCGGATCTCCTGCAGGAGCCGGGTCTGATTCTGCAGGAACTGCTCGTCGAGATCCATAGCCCACCATCATCGTCCGGGCCGACCCTTTGGGAAGGATGTAGCAGGCCCAGCTTGGCGCTGCGGCGTGACCCTGGGCGCCTGGGGCGCCTGCGGGGCCGTGGGGCGGGCAAGGTCGCGCTTGCCCCACAAGCTGGGCGCGACGGGCGCGTCTGGTGCAACGGGTGGCGCCTTGGCCCCGGCAGCAGCCTTGCCGGGCGTCTTGGAGGCCTTCTGTCCCGGCTTTCTCTTGGCTCCGCGCTCAAGGATGGGCTTGAAGTAATAGCCGGTCTTCTCCAGCGACTTCAGCTGCTCTTCCTGGCTCATCAACTTCTCACGCTTGTCTTTCGCGCTGACCGGGATCGCCATTTCGAGATAGACCTTTGCCATCTTCGCCGCTGCGTCGGTGCTGCCCATCATTGCGAGAAGAGTCGCCTTCGTCTTCATCGCATCGAGAAGAAGACGGCGCTGATAGATATGGAAGAGGAACCTGTCGCGCGGGTTGTCCGATCCGGGATTCAGGCCGTCGAGCAGCGCGTTGCCGATGAACCACAGCCCCGGATCGGCAATCAGTTTCCCAGTTCACGTTCCAGGAAGATGTTCACATAGCTGTTCATCGTCTGGCATTCATCGGCGACGGCGCCCAAGAGGGGCAGCGGCAGCGGACGCAAGACGGCGAGACGACTTGCGATCGGGACATTCGCGAAATTGCGGAGGGCGATCGGCTTGCCGCCGACCATGGGCGGCTGGAACTTCGTCACCCACTGCAAGAGGAGCATCTCGTGATGCTCGATCGGGCCGAGGTTCACTTTCACCTTCTGGCCCATCTGGTCGACGATCATGGTCGGGTCCATTGCGAAGGCCTGCACCTGACGCTGATGTTCGCCGGACGGCACCGCGAGCATGAAGGCGATGTCTTTGATCTTGAAGACGTGTTCGCCGCCGAGACCGATGATGGCGGCACCGAGATCGATGTCTTCAAAACGCTTGCCGTGGCGCGCGATGAACGCGTCTTGCGCGGTGCGCATCTTGTCTCGATTTGCATTCGAGAGCGCCGCGACTTTGCCGTCGAGTTCGTTCTTCCGCTTTTCGAGCCCGGAGATCTCGGAGGTGAGGTTCGCGAGTTCGACTTCGAGCGCGAGCTTCTGTTCGATCGTGGGCGCGGCGGGAGCGTTCATCGGGAGGCCTTTCGTTTTCGGTTTCGCTGAAAGCGTTGCGTTTTTGGGTGTGAAAGTCAAGCGAACCCGACAGGGTTCGGTGATATGTTGTATTTGCATCGACTTTGTGTTTTGGTGCCTACCCCGGCGGTTACCGGAGGTCTCCATTCGGACCCTATAGTTGGAGAGATCTTTAGTAGTTCGTTCGGTATAGAAACTTCCCTTAGTATTATCTATTACTTCTTATTCTATTATATTATATTATCTCTTTTTCTCTTCTTTTAAGAGAAAAGAAGAGAATTAAATATATAGTATATATAGTATATATAGTGATATGTGGTAGGTACTATGATATACATACCGTAACCCCATAGGTTTACGCCCCCAGAGGTACTCCATACACATTACACGCGGGAGAGGAGGATATATGATCGGAGTAAATAAGGGGTTAATTGATCAATATAGAGAGGGTAAAATAAAACGTGGAAAAGTAGAGTTGCGGCGCGCGGGAGCGCACAGGCCGGACCTGTGGGGGGTGTTATCCCCTAGTTTCAGCGTAAGTCCTTGCGCAGCAACAACCCCGTGGGTGTGTCCCGGGGGTGCTCAGACCCGACCGTTGGGGGTCTCTTCAAGACGTGACAGAGAGTTAATACCTCGACAAATTTCGCTACACTCTCTACTAGCCCGGCATGTAAGTACTAATCTCAATATAGTTCTTAACATCGAACCGGTATAGTTCCCGTCACTCAGCGTACACATTCCGCCAGCCAATCTTGCGCTTGGCAAGGTCGGACTTGACGAGGCGCTGACGGTTTGTATTGTCGGCCGCCATGCAGTAGATCTCCAACCAAAACCGCTACGTGTACATCGGCGTCTGTGCCGATCTCCCCCTCGCCCAGCAGCTGGTCCAGGTGGCCCACGCGGCGCAAGAATGCGGGATCTATTTCTCCACCCCGCAGTTGGACTCCGACTTCATGGTGATCTGCACCTTCCCGGATGAGGCCGCACTTCTGGCCGAAGCTGCGAAGCATGATCGTCTGCGCGTGATCCGCGAGCCCGACTTGGGCGGCCGGGCCACCGCCATCGCATCCCCTCCACTCGTCGGCGCGGAACGGAAGCCGTTCCGCCGCTGGCGTATGTGGACCCCTTCTCATGGAGGGATAGCGCATAGCTTCGCTGGGGCGCCACATGCCTCAGCGCCAGGAGAATTCCCTGGTCCCTCCGCCATCTCGAAGGGAAGCTCAGAGGCCGAGCGCCGGAGCAGCAATGCTTCGGAGGTCGCAGGTTCGAATCCTGCCCCTTCGACCAAACACCTCGACCGCCGGAACGGCAAGGAGGATTTCGCTCATCTCGGCTAGCAACCAAGACGAAGATTTTGAGACAATCACCCGCGGCGCCCGCCGCAACGGAGACCGGCCCGTAGCCGGGATATCATGCGTCTTTAGCTCAATTGGCAGAGCGGCCAGATCTAAACTGGCGGGTTGTGGGTTCGACTCCCACAGGACGCGACACTTCAAGAGGCCTGGGCTTTTCAGCCCAGGCTTCTTCTTTTTCAGGAATCGAGGATCGCGTAGACCTGGGTCATGACCGCGCCGTTCTCGACATTGCCACCCGGCGTCAGCGGCGTCACCAGGATCGCATCGACATTGCCGCTGTCTTCATTCGGGATCGCGTTGAACAGATCCACGATCTGATACAGGCAATTGGTGATCGAGCTTTTGTAGATGTCGCCCGCGTTCAGCCCGGTGGCCGGGAGCGAAGTGACGGCGAACAGCACGCCGCTCTTCCCGGTTGCAGCAGCGCCAGTGACGGTGAAAGCGGGAGTGGTCATGATTTTTCCTTGGGGTTGTAGTCTATTTTATGCCCCTCCCGAAGCCATACCCTGTCGCCATGCCGGCCGATATCAAAGTCATCGACTTCATCAATGGGCTCATCGTGCCCGAGTCCTGGCCGAACCCGGCCTATGCCGCAGGCCTCTACAATCTCGTGCAGCGCGTCTACCTGTGCCTCTTCTGTGAGGTGGGCGATGACGAAGACGATCCCACCTTTGGCGCCGGCATCCGCTCCACGCTCGGGCCTATCCAAGGCCCAACCAATGACGAGGCGACGCAGGCCGCGACGCTGATGCTGAAGAAGGTCCAGTCTGATCTCTCAGGCAACTCTTCTACCGACCCCTCTGAAGTGCTGACGGACCTGATCCTGAACAGCATCGACTACGACGAGACCGCCACCGCGTGGCGCCTCTCGATCACGATTGTGTCCGGCTCCACCAAGGCCACCATTGGCGTCTCGAACGCGTAAGCGGAGAAAACGATGGCTCTTGCCCTTCCCATTCGCGCTTTCATCCAGGACTACTGCCAGCGGGCATTCCCGACGAAAGACTTCGGCCGCGGTAGCGCCGCAAACGATCTGATCATCAAGGCCTACACCGGCCTGATGCAGCCGATCCGTCACGAGATCGACATGGTCAAAGTGAACCAGTCGATCTCGAACTGGCAGGTGATGCGCCGGGAAGATCTCGATGCCATCTCTTCGAACTGGGGCCGCTTCCGCCAGACGGGCTCGACGTCCAGTGGCGTGGTGCGTCTCTACTTCAGCACCGTCGCGAACTACTCGCTCAGCAATCTCGTCTTCTACACCGCCGATGGCACGACCTTCAATCTCTCGGCTCCCATCTCCATCACCACCGCGGACCTCTACGCGCGCCGTCTCGCTGACGGCACCTTCTACTACGACGTCGCCGTGCAATCGGTCGGCGTCGGCAACAGCTATGCCATCCCTGCCGGCGCGATCATCGGCGTGCAGAACCCGCCGCCCGGCATTATCCGCGTGGAGAATCCCACTGACTTCTCGATCACCTCGCCGGATCAGAGCAACTTCGACGTCGTCAACGCGATGTTCAAGAGCATCGGGTTGCAGAATCTCGTCGGCCGTGCCTCCACGCGTGCGCCTCTCCTCGACAACTACCCTGGGATCACTGATCTCTTCATCGCTGGTGTTGGTGATCCGCAAATGGTGCGCGATCTCGTCACGATCGTTTCCCCTGCCGGGAACATCCTCGTGCATCTGGGTGGGCTGGTCGACATCTGGCTCAACACGAAGACGACGTCGCAGCAACAGCTGACGATCAGCTATCTGCCGTCTTCGCAGCAATTCAATATCGTCTCGGAAGACCAAGCCCAGGCCAATGAACTCGTCTTCGCATTCCAGCGCGGCATCCTCACGATCGAGGGGTTGTTCTGGAATCCCGATTCGCATGAGCCGCAACTCGATGAGAGCGTGGCCTTCAGCTTCGATCAGGACACCATCCCGGTCACCGGCTTCGTGGTGGGCTCCTTCGGTGTCGATCGTTTCGAGACCGCGAATCAAGACCTCGTCGCTGGCAGCGAACTCTTCGTGCTGCCCGGCCGCAATGGCGTCTCGTCTCTCGTCGGCGATCTCTTCGGCATCAGCTTCGCCCAGAGCAATCTCCAGGTCGGTGACATCCTCTACTACGGCGAGAACTACCGCCGCGTCACCGGGGTGGGTGGCCGTCTTCTCGATGTGAGCCCGTCCATCCAGAACGTGGTGAACGCCACCTATGTTGGCGCCCAGCTGCCCGCTGGCACGCTCACCATCCCGCTGACCTCCATCGGTGCCAGCGCCCGCGTGAACGACCGTCTGGTGGTCCCGGAGGGTGCTGCCGCCGGCATGTATCAGGTCCTGGCCGTGGCCACCAACTCTTTGATGGTGGGGCTGCCGCTGTCCGAGGGGGCTGTCGTCCACGCTGGCACCGATCTGAATCCCAACGTCCAGGTCTTCCAATACCGCAATCCCACCGGCGGACCGCCGCATCACCCGGCGACCATCGGCACGCAGTGCTACCTCTACTTCGGCAGCGATGACGGCTATACGCCGGCGCATTTCTTCCCGATCACGAGCGTGGTCATCGAAACGCTCTTCACGGAGATCCACATCTACGATCCGGGCAACGTCGCACAGACGCTCGGCTCAGTGGCGCAGATCATCTCCGGATTGGTGGGAGTCCTGCCGCAGAACAGCTTCTGCATCATCGAGCGTGACGATCAGGCCGTCTTCGAACAGTCGCCTCTGATCACTTTCCCCACCAACCACACCAAATACGTCAGTGAGTTGCCGTCGATCTTGGCCGCCACCACGACCACGCTCTCGGCCACCGGAATCGGCGCGACGGCCGACGTCGGCGATCTCATCGTCTTCTACAACCCGACCATCCCTGATGCCAACGTCGCCGCCACCGGCGGCGACGGCACCCGCTGCACCGTGCTCATCGATCAGGTGCTGGACCAGAACACCGTGGTCACGCGTCCTGCGCTGCCCTTCGACGTCGCCGCTGGCACCCGCTTCTCGGTGATGCGCAACAGCCAGTCGATCTCTTCGGCCGCGGTCAGCGCTGTCGATCTCGTCAACAACGTTGCCACCTTCTCCAGCTTCCCGCTCGGGCTTGGTGATGGCCTGGGGCTCTTCCTCAAATACGCCGGCGAATATTACACTGTTTTGTCGTCTCAAGTCGGTGCGGTGGTGACGCTTACGTTCGCGCCGCCGGTTAGCGTCATTCCAGTGACTCTAAATTCCGGCAGCTACACGGCGCCCACGCCGGCATCAAAGGGCAAGAGCGTTCAGCAGATCACCGGTGCCGCCACCTACAACGGTGTGCTCTACGACTACGACAACACCGGTCTCATCTGGTACATCATCCCGAACAACCCGGGCACCGATCTCTTCGATGGCGTCGGCTACCAGATCCAGGTCTTCGGTGGCCAGGGCGTCGGCACGGAAGCCTCGTTCGCTGGCGCGCAGACGCAGGGCTACACCGGGCCGGTCGCGGGCGACATCGGCCTGCCCGTGCGCCAGGGCGCCTACAACGGCACGCTCATCTCCTACGACAACGGCACCTTCACGTGGGTTGTGCAGCCCGAGACGGGCGGCGATCTCTTCGACAATGAATCGGTGCTGACCTTCGTCGATCTGGGCGGCGATACGCCTTCGGTCGGCCATGGCCAGGGCACCACCAATCAGACGCCGGCCGCCTCTTCGTTTGTCGGTGGTCCGGCCTCGGTGACGCTCGATCGCCCGATCACGTTCGCCGCGACGGACACCGTGGATTTCTTCTCCCGGTTCGGTTTCTTGGGAACGAATTTCTCGTTGACGAGCGCGATCACCTATCCTGACAACACCCTGAACCCGCCCACGAATCTCAGCACCGTCGATCCTTCCAGCGACGTGCTGCAGATCCTCGCCGGAGCCGACCAGGACACCTACACCGTCTCCACCGCGGCAGCGCAGCAGCTGGGATTGGCCCAGCCGCAGCTGCCGGACGTGGTCCGCATCGCCAATGCGCCGCCGGCCACGCCATTCAGCCTGCTCTCCACGCTTCCGGCCGGCGCCACCACCATCAGCCAGACGAACATCGGCATCTACGGCGGCATCGGCCGCTGCGTTTTGATTGTCGGCCCCGGTGGTCAGCAGCTGCTGCCCATCATCGACGTGCTCGACCAGAACGATGTGATGGTGGGTGGCGGTGGCACCGCATTCGCCATCGCACCCTCCGCCGGCTACACCTGGGAGATCGTCGAGGCGTTGCATCTGCCGTATTGGGTCACGCCCACCGTGGCGCTCACGCCCTATCGCCTCTTCCGTCCGCCGGCTGTCGTCAACATCCTGCAGCAATCCGCCACCGGCACGGTTGCGGACGCAAATCCGACGCA